>Ga0224722_1001449_pt1 | contig 13059 bp, 17 predicted proteins | sample Balambano_FR1_Me_FD_161646 | JGI IMG/M metagenome (GOLD analysis project Ga0224722, IMG submission 161646) | Freshwater sediment microbial communities from Lake Towuti, South Sulawesi, Indonesia - Balambano_FR1_MetaG | ecosystem: Environmental > Aquatic > Freshwater > Lake > Sediment | place... | reverse complement strand
CCTTCCTTGTGTGCGTGGACGATTGGACATGTGCATGCTGCCGAGTTCCGAGCTCTGTGGGCCAATGGGGGAATGGGGTTGAAGCACAATCATTCCGGCTGCTCCTGGCTGTTGCAAGCTGCTGGCAAGCATGCTGAAGTGCATGTTCCGTGCCCTCAAGCACACCCATGTCCCCCTTCACAGATGATTGCAAGGCCACAGGGTGCATGTACTGATTGACAGTCACAGACCTCCAAGCAGTCCACTCAATTCGCACGATGCTGGGAGCATGCCCCGGAAGCACCTGGTGCAGCTTCTGCAGCAGCTGCGCATTCCTGCTGCATCAGGTGTGTGGTGCATCAACATGGTTGTTCATGCAGAGCCTAGCGCAGCGTGTGCCAACAGCATTTCATTGGGCAGCTGTGGTGTGCTTGCAGCGCTCTGCAGGTACCAACAGATTTTGACAAATGCGCTTCAGTATTTGCATGCTCCTGTGCCCACCACCTGCAACTACCCAAGCCATGTCTAGGAAACTGTGGGACCTCACAAATCAGGAAGTGGTGAAGTGGGTACAATAAGAGCATATTGCACAACTGCATGCGCGGTGAATGTTCTTTGCACCTTCCAGATGAATATCGTCTCAACTCGCCAAAACATGCCTGATGCACTGGCAATCCATGGCATGCTGACTTATGATGATGGTGTGTCGCAGCAATGTGCTTCGTCTGCTGAATGATGAGCACAGGTGTCAGCGCTGCTGTTATGCAGTGTGTGCCATCCTTTTCATGCGCTGCACATGGGTACGCATGTTTCCAGCTGACTCAGCAACCATGCAACCTGGCGCTTTGCGGGGGGTACGACATCTCTTGACAGGGGGGTGCAGGCTGCGATTACCTCGATGGTGAACACCGAACATTTCAGAGGAGACTGCGGAGTGTTGCGGGACACGGCTGCCAACGTGCTGGCTCAGGACATATCTGCTAGTGCATGTGAGCACTGCAGGTGTTCAGTTTGAGCACGTGTGCAGCAAAAAGCGCGCGAGGTTGACGGTTGCCAGACCAGCTAACCAGCTGATGCATGCCACGTGGTGAAGTCAAAACTGTAGGCCAGGCCCTTGGTTGTGTGGGTTGGGATCTTGGGTACAATGGCGCGTGGAGTTTGTTTCGTTGGTGGGTCGTTCCTTGCTGCGATTCCTGCATGTCTGAAAGTGTACTGTGTTCAATTGTCCAACGTTTCAGCTGTGTTTTGTGTGTCGCATAGTTGGTCGTAGTGCTTGAGCTGCTTCATTCATCTGTAGAGCTTTGTCTGTGCACTCTGTGCAATTCGGTACCCTCTGCAAGGCTTGATGTGCGCTCAACAGCCTGTTATGTAGTTCGCTTGCAGCATGCGACTGGTCAAGGGGCGTGGTATAACACCAGCAGCTCACATTTCCGGTACCTTGGATGTAATCGGCGAACTACTGTTACACACTCGCTAATTCGCCAATCGCCTGATTCGCATGACAAAGTGCTGGCACAGCATTCCGATAACGGCAACACGGCCAACATCCGCCGGCTTGCGCAGGCGCATTCGGCCCTCTGACCGTCATCGGGTGCGGCGGGGGTCCCACGTGGTCACATGCTACTCCAAGAAATGCTCAATGACGTGCACGTTGCTCAACTACTCCCCGTCAGACTTCATCTCTATTCCTTCACACATCGATGGGCCGCACGGATGCACAGCCCCACCAAAAGTGAGACGCCATGATTGTCGTCGACATGCCTTCCGTTGGACGCTCAACGCGCTGCAAAGGGTTGGCAGCCCCTCTGGTAGTGCTTTGCAGGGCCGTATCAACGACGGCACCTCGTTGGTAAGTCGCTGGCTCACCGGAATGTAGGGCTGCTGCGGGCAGCAGGATGGACACGAACGATGGGATGGGCGCTGCATCAGCCTCGTGTTGGAGGATATGGCTGTGTGTGCCTGCAAGTGTGGTGGTGTTGTAGAGTTTGTTTGTTGGCATTGTCGAGTTGGGCACTGTCTTCTCAGTCGGTACATGGGAATTGTGTGTGGTTTGTCCGGGTGGGTTCTTCCTGTGTTTACACCGCCAATCCAGCCAGGCACTGAACAATAACTTGCGTACGTGTGTACGCAGAAGGCTACTAATGGTAGCGATCCAATCAACTCTGCACCATTGCATGCAATGCAGCGACGACATGCGCCATACAGGGGCGCTGCAGCGCATCGGCATGCAGGCACTGCAGTGCCAGCTGCGCAGCTGCCCCAGGCAGCACAGGGGCGCCATTGTACACGTCTGCAAGCACGGGCAGTTGTGCAGCGGTTGCCAACGTGCCATCCCATGCTGCAGGTACCAGCTTGCAAGGGTCCATATTGCGCGTCATGGAATGCGGTGCACCGTCAGGCAACATGAGCTCAGTCAGTATGATGCCTAGGGACCACACGTCCATTGCAACGCCCACAGCAGGGAGGTTTCGTTGACACCCCAGCTCGCTGAGCATGCGGTGCAGCAGAGCCTCCGGTGCTGCGTAGGTAGGTGTGCACCCCACGGCCCATGGGGCCACTGGATCCTCGCTGTCCACCGTTGCCTCCAGAACATTTCCCAGGTCTGTGATCTTGATGATGGGCCACCCCCCTGCCGGGGGCCACACCACTAGGATGTTCTGTGGCTTCAGGTCTGCATGCGCCAGGCCCTTGGAGTGCAGGCGCTGCAGCCCGGTGGCCAGCTGCTGCACCAGCACCAGTGCGCATGTCTGCGCAGCTGCCAAGCTGTGCTGCCGCAGCCCCGCCAGCGTGTCTCGCATGAACGTTGCGAGGTTGCAGTTGGCCTGCTCAAGGATGATCGCGCCTGCCAGGAAGCTGTGGACCTGGGGAAGCGCTGCGGCAGGTAGGTACCCCAGCAGCTGCACGAAGTGTGCGTCGTGTAGCACCTGCACCAGTATGGGATCAACGGCTCGACGGGGTCGTACGCACTGCTTTGCGGTGTTGTATTCAGCAGAAACAGCAGCTTGTCACGGATCAGGTCACATGAACAGTGACGTATGCATAGAGCGAGTAATACAGGCAGTGAATGTGCAGGTGCAACTGTTGCGTGAGTACCTTTGTCAGATGCACTGCCTCCGTCGCCAGGGTCTCACAGCTGGCAATCGTGAGGTCCATGGCGTCCGGTTTGAACGGCACCCCCTTGAGCACCACCGTCTGTCCGTCCAGGTCCCGGATGGTGTAGACCGGGCTCAGGGCCTCTGGAGCCTCCGTCAGTTGTCGCAGGCTGGCGAGGTCGAACTGTGCCCAATCGCGTTGCAGCGCCAGGGCGCCTTCGTGTCCCAACGCCGCCGCCAACCTTCCATGTACGGTGTGTGATGCAGCTTTGTCCGCCAGCAGCTGCAGTGCGTCATTGCGTGCGTTCTCAAGGAGCAGTTGCTGCAGCTGCTGCTGAAGGATGTCTACCACGGTGTGTGCGCGGGGTGCACCCTCACCCCATGGCTGTGGCTGTTGCTCTGCCCCTGCCAGCCTGATAGGCGCTGCGTCTGGAAGCAGCTGCACTGCTTCTGTGTTGTGCGCTGTATCCAAGTTTGTCATGGCGTTGTCCTCGGGGGGTGCCACAGTGTGAGCGGAGGTAGTTGGCTCCCCCTCACAGGTTCCTCCCTGTGAGGTTGTCTCACTGTACAGGCTGCCGAGCAACCTCCTGGCATGACTGCACTCCATATCCGTGCTGCAGTCCGCAGTAGCCTGCGCATTGCAACACTAACCGTTGCAACACCATGTGTACAGCAATGCGTGCCGGTGCTTGGAGCCGGGCGTGAGCTTGTGCATGCGCTGCCCGCGAGTAGTGCGTACAGCGACTATGTTGAGGTACAAGCATGTGTTGTATTGTGCTGTGGGATTTGACGGCACATCTCAAGGTGGTGTTCAAACGCGATGCGGAACGCATGCATGTGTCATCCTACACAGTTGTGCACAGTCTGCAACTTGTGCTGACCTGCTGCCGGGCCGCCTGCTGTTGCCCTGCCGCCCAGAAGTCCTCCAGCAGCCGTTGCTGTTGGGGAACAGGCTGGCGAAGCTGACTTGCACCGCTCGACCCCGGCCAGCCAGTCACAGGACCCGTGTGCTGCAGGGCATGGGAGTGGAACTGCGTCTGTTATGAGGTGAGGCATAGGAACATACGGCAACATGCATGCAGCATACATGCATGCAGCATACATGCATGAAGCGGACATGGTCGCGGTTGGTGACACGGAGGTGGAAGGTGCAGTGCTGCATGTGGTGAATACGCTGGAACACATTCGACACCAACTGTCACTTGTACCACTGTCGTGGTTGGATGTGAGGGGCGGCTTTGCACAACTCCTGCACGCTGATGTTTGAGCGGGTCTTTGCAGCGATCCTGCGTGCTCATGTGTGCAGCAATCCGCGGCAACAAGTGTTGCGTAGTACATGTGGTAACTGGGGTGCCGACTTGCATTAACACTTGTATGCCTGCGCGAACACTGAGGGTGTTTACGATGCGCAGGTACCTGAGCTGCAATCAGGTCTTGGGCAAACGGATTGCCACCACCCACTCCAAGCCAGCCAGTCATGATACCTGTCCCCTGCACAGCATGTGGAGAGGAATTGTGGAGTGATGGTATGGTGGAGGAACGGTGTAGGAGAGTATGATACCACAACTCATGTCATTTCGTACCTGCAGGTCGCTGGAGCCGCTGAGTTCTGCTGTTTCAGGGTTGTGAGCACTGCTGGACGGGGCAGCGTTCACACTGGGCACGGCATCCACATCCTGCAATGTACCAGTGCACCCATCAGGCAATCCTGTCAGGAAAGTGGTGCAGAACAAAGTACGTGCATCTGCCATGCATGGGCTGGCAGTCACGCGTCTGTGCAGGCCTTACGGTACGTGTGCATCCATGCACGCAGTACTCCAGTGTGTGTTGTCGCTTGGCCTGAGCATCATGTCCATGCTTTTCCTGCTCAAGTTTGCGTAGTGTTCTGCTATGACTGCGACGAGGTACAGGTGCGATGTACGCTGTGTGTTGGATTCCAGAGCACGGCTGACTGTCAGGACTTGCACGGCAAGGCAACGCCAGACTGATGCTGTCCACCACGGTGTTCGACAGCGTTGTGGAATGCCTGAGATCTGTACTTTTGATACAGGTAGTTGCTGTGGTGTATTCAGCAAAAACATCAGCATGGCACGTAGCAGTGTGTATGAACTGTGACGTATGCAATAAGCGTGTTGGTACATGTACAGGAAAGCATAGGTCCAGTAGCCATAGGCAGAGGTGCCCACCACTTTCAAACGCCCATTACGCACATACCTGGTGAGCTAGTGTGCTCGTTTTCCGTCGTCGTACTCTCAACGACGTTGCCTTCACAACATCGGTTTCAATTGCACGAAGTCCTCTCGGCGATCCGCATCCGCGTCCTATACACGCAATGTGCCGTCATATACCGTTGCAAGTCTTGTCGAGTGCACTATGGGACAGTGTTTGCGAGTTCGTGCAGCTAGTCAGTCAGCGCATCCCACTCGCGTTGCGCAGGAACCATGAAAGTCATCTCACCTTGACTATCGATGACGTGCTCTTGGTTGAAAACACGTTCGTCACAACCATACAGTATCAATCGCATGAAAACGTGGAGCATCTTGCAAACAGGCATCGCTCGAACAAGCTTGTGTTGCTGACCTAGACTTATGCAGCACAGATGGTGGGTAGGACCAGTTGGCAAGCTTTGTGTGTTTGTGACTTTCGAGTTTCGCACAATGGTTTGGCTCCCGATCGGCCGGACCACCAAGTTGTGCGGTTGGGCTAGTGACGTATCATAGAAATTAACCAGTGTACCGGTCAATCATCGTCCAGTACGGGCGTACTGCACACAGTAGTCAAGCATGCACACACACTGATACAAGATCGAAAGCTCACGCACAGTGTTTGGCAGACACGGCAGCCCTGCTCCAATCGCAGCTCAGACGTGTTTACCCCATCAGCTCCCATGTTTGATTTGAGATCAATCGAAGATTGCAGGATACAGGGCAGGGCATGCCTTGGGTTCGGGAGGTGTGCAAGCCGTTCAGACCACGTTGACACATGTTTCGTCCCAACATGGCGAAAGCTGGCAAAGAAGATTGACTTGTTAACTACATTTGCATACATCCAATACGATCCAATACTGCATAAATCCAATACTGCATTCACAAACAAGCAGTACATCGTCCGCAGTTTCTGTGCGCTTTGGTGTGCTCACGTTGCTGGTATTCTTGCAGCATGGGCTGTCGATGACCAAGTATACTCCGCCCCGGCCACTTGGCCTGGTTGCAGGACTTTGTGACTCATCAGAAATTTAGTTTATTTGGTACTTTTCTAAGATGTTACCCTGATGTTCCGATCTCACAGCTGCCTAGTCTTGGTACCTACATACACATGTTGTGTCCTGCCACACCTACTCTGCGCAATGTCACAACTCATCCCTTGTGTCGGCTCAGATCCCGTTACGAGGACGATAAATCACAGAAGTCACTCAATCACCCATGACATCAAGCTTTACAGTTGGTTTTCGTGCAAAGAAAGGTCGCAGTTTGCATCCTGCTCTTGAGGAACTGATGGCAACAAAGGACTTGCTGTTGAAGGGTGGTATCGTGTCTAGAACATTTTTGGAGTGTGGCATGAAAGAGGGAATCATGCAGCAGATGAGTGTGGCGCATGATGTGCCCCTCTCCAATCTGCTTGCTGTGCAGCTTGTGAACCTGATCAAGGCCTGCACCTGTGTGGCCCAAAATCTGCCACGCACTGTGTGGGGCGAAGACGATCGAGCTGCCGACGTCAGACAGCTTGCGACGCAGCTTCGAGACAAGCTCATGCAGGAGTTGTTGCCAAGAATGCCGCCAGCTTCTGGTGGAAACAACACGCTCCCAGTGTTCACCACCGCCAGCGTGGTATGTGCTGGAACCGGTGCAGCAACTGATATTGCTGCCATCTAGGTTTGAACGCAATACAGAACGCCATTCATCTCATGCAGGTCAGCATTGCGGCCTTTTGTGCATCTTTGGAAGATTTCACCCACTGCAGGCGACGTGCTGATAGTGATCGACAGGAGGTTGCAAGCAACTCCAGATGTGTTTCTTTTTGGCGTCCACACAGCACAACACACAGCTGCATTGTGCAAATGCCCTGTCTGTCCCCAGGTTCAGTAAGGATTGCAGGAGCGCATTTTGGGCATGCTGCTTTGTGCATGGCGTGCAGCTGTGGGCCTCGTTGGCAGTCCTGCCCTTCAAGGATGGGACACACCTGCTAACTCAGGTGGAGAACAGTACGGTTGCCTGCCTGCCATACATGACTCCCAATCGGATTGCCAAGGTCGCGTACTATTGGGGCAAGTGCAAACACAGGTACGGGTCGGAGTTTTGTATCGTGCAGTGGCTCTTCGCACATGATCAACATCGGTAGCTGCCGGCAGCTGCTTCGAGTCCCACGTTGTGCTGAGCTTCACAGGAACCCAAGGTGCACCATGCCCTGCACTTGACGTGCCCTGCAATTGCTGCCAGGGCACCGACTGTAGCCCCGATACAGGGTGGCGACAAAGCGGTTCTCTTGACCAAGCGGGTCTCTTCATCAAGTGTACCTGCAGGGCATCGCTGCCCTCCGAGAGAGGCCTGCTCTCTCGCTCGTGTCCCGAGTCACAGCGCTTCATTGGTCGCAGGCCATCGGAGGAGCTCTTCGAGGCACATGGGGGCAACATGAGCGCGCAGCTGCAGCAGCAGTTTCACTCGGGGATCTCTGCAACTTCCAGGGCGGTGCGGGGCGGCTTGCAGTTGTACGCGCCAGTGGCAAGGCACATGGACGTGGGCTTTCCTTGCAGCAACATCACCTCTGCAGCGCGGTGCGTGCTCTTCATTTCTGTCGTGCTGCGTCCCTGCTGGTCTTCATTCATGTCGTGCTGGTCAAGTTGTGGGCGCACAACCTGTAGACGTACTGCTCGGCACCGTCGATCACCAATAGCAGCACACATCACCTGCTCTGCACGCTTCCGCGTTAAAATGGTGGGATGCGATTCCCAGAACCTGCAGGAGGATTGTTTTGCATGTCGTGGTTGCTTCGGCTGCCAGCGGCACAGCACCAACCTGGTGTGTGGTTGTTGCACCTTGTTGCACCTTGTTGCACCTTGTTGCACCTTGTTGCACCTTGTTGCCCCGGTGCTTGTCGACGTGCAGGGGATACGGGGAGACCGGCAAATCCCCGCATGCGCTGCACCTGCATGATGCTAGCGTGTGCGTGCAGTGGCCGCGAACATCCTGCTGCGTGCGACTTTTTGTGCAGGATGTGGCGCAGCTGTTGGGTGGGTTTGGTCGATTCCCTCGACCAGGAGCTGATCGGGACCATGGTGGCGCAGCAGCTGCAAGCCAAGCCAGCTGCAAGCCAAGCCAGCTGCAAGCCAAGCCAGCTGCAGGTGGGTGGGCTGCGTTGCACCGACAGGCACTGTGCGTGCAGGATGTGCGGAGAGTTCCGTTGCGCGTTTTTGCACCGCGGTTGCTGATCGAATTTGTGTGCATTGGGTTTGCAGGATTTGTTGCTTGTGTGCATGTTGGAGTGCCATATGGTGTGTGTACGCAGCTCAGCTTTAGCGGTGGCAGGTATGTGTGCTGGGGGACTTCCTTTGGGTCACATTCGTACTGGAGTCTTGAATCCTGCAGTTGCCGTTGACCTGCAGTTGCCGTCGACGTGGCTGGACATCAACAGGGTTGGTTGCTGTTGTAAAGCAGGTGCTGATGTCACTGCTGCTGTCTCTCCAGATGCTGATGTCACTGCTGCTGTCTCTCCAGATGCTGATGTCACTGCTTGCGCTGATGTCACTGCTGATATCACTGCTGCTGTCACTGCAGATGCTGATGTCACTGCTTGCGCTGATGTCACTGCTGATATCACTGCTGCTGTCACTGCAGATGCTGATGTCACTGCTGCTGTCACTGCAGATGCTGATGTCCCTTGCCCGGATGCCCCTGGCACGCAGCCACATAGACTCCACCGTCTTGGCCAGAAAGCTGCGAACTTCATGGGATGAACCAGCAGTAGAACGTGCCCAGCTGCTGCTCGTCTGCGTGTCATGCCGGGTGTGGCCTGACGGACTGACACCTGCAGAGGTGTTGGAAGGAGCACTCACTGAGTTGGAGCAGGAGAGCTGGACTGCATCAGCGAGCCGCAGGTAGCTAGCGGCGTGTGGAAAGCTGCAGAGAGAAGGGGAAAGTCACCGCATCATGCAGAACTGTCGCTGAGTCGCGGCACCACTGACGCTGACTCCAGCATTGGCGCAGACCACGGCCAGCAGGTGGCGGTGGTGCCGCTGGGATGATGATGTTGCAGGGTGCCGATGTCATTTGTCCGGAGCGGCAGGTGCGGAGGGATCCACGTGCTACACATCTTGAATTCTCCGTTTGACGGCTCTCTTTGCTCGAAAGTGCTGTTGCCTGTGTGATGTAGGGCCGCCCAGTTGCCTGACGTCGCTGACGTCGCTTGCAAGCACAGCGTCAGGCACTGGCTGCTGACGCAGGCGTGGGAACGGCGCGTTTCAGCAGACAGACTGGACTACTACAGGCTGCTCAAGTTGGCGGCACGAGCTTTTCCTTTGCTGCCGCTCCAGGTGCGGCTCAGTGGCAACATGGGCAAAACTGAAGATGTGCAGCGCGAATCGCACGTTCCCATGGTTCCAGAAGTGCATCTCAGTGCCTGGAAGCTACACCTGCAGTCAGCCATAAGCGCAGTGCTGGCTGCATGGCAAAAGAAGGAGCTTTGTGGGCTATGAAGTGCCAGTGGTACCTGCAACACCTGCTGGGTCTGAGTTCCAATGTTTTGTGTTGTTTTGCGTCGACACAAACAAGGACGGAAAAGAACCAAAGGTGTATGTTCCCCCTGCTCATTTGCTTGGCAGGCTGTGTTGTTTGGTTTCCATAGGTTTTCATGTAGTGAAACGACAACCAGAAGGGCTTAGTTGGCAAGGTTGTTCAAGTGTGTACAGTAGGCTCGTAATTGTCATTCCTCAATTATGATCAAACCGCTGTCTCAATCTTTTTCCATGAAAGGCCAGGCCTGGTTTCTCAGTTCAACAGTTGGTTGTGCCTGCGTGATTGGTGCGTGACAAGCCTTACCTTTGAAGGACGTGTCAAGTGTTGTGGACGACATCGATTTGACAGAAGACGCCCCTAGTGCTGCAGCGATGGCCCGACTTTTGGGCGTACTCACAGCGTACTGTTCTCACATCACAGAAGGCAGGGTATTTGCTGTCACTGAGCGCTGTTCTGGCATCCATCAAAACTGCAACAACAGGCTCCGGCCGGGACATTCATGCTTGTCAGTACGGGAGCGGCTGAACATGCATGTGGGTGTGCAGCGCATCCTGGTTGTGCATCTTGCACCAAAGCTGCAAAGGCAGCTCATACTGGTGTGGCGTCCGTTGTCCGTTGCATTGGCAGTTCAGCTGTCCGTTGCAGCGCCAGGGCGCCTTCATCTCCCGACGCTGCAGCCAACCTTCCATGCACGGTGTGCGATGCGCTCTTTTCCGCCAGCAGCTGCAGTGGGGCATCACGTGCTTTCTCAATCAGCAGTTGCTGCAGCTGATGCTGAAGGATGTCCCCCAAAGTGTGTGATCGTGGTGCACCCTCACCCCATGGCTGTTGCTCTGCCCCTGCCAGGTTGGTAGGTGCTGCGTCTGACAGCGTGTGCACTGTGTCTGTGTTGTGCGCCGTATCCAGGTGTCTGATGGGGTTGTCCTTGGGGGATGCAACAGTGTGTGCGGAGGTGTGTGGCTCCCCCTCAGAGGTTCCTCCCTGTGAGGTTGTCTGGCTGTACAGGCTCCCAAGCACCTCCTGACATGACTGCACTCCATATCCGTGCGTACAGCGACTATATTGAGGTACAATCATGTGGCGTATTGTGTCGTGGGGTTTGACGGCACCGCTCACTGTGGTGTTCAAACGAGATGCGGAATGCATGCATGTGTCATCATGCACAGTTGTGCACAGTCTGCAGGTTGTAGAGGTGCTGACCTGCTGCCGCGCTGCCTGATGTTGCCCTGCCGCCCAGAAGTCCTCCAGCTGCCGTTGCTGCTGGGGAACAGGCTGGGGAGGCTGACTTGCACCGCTTGACCCAGGGCAGCCAGTCAGAGGACCCAGGTGCTGCAGGGCATGGGAGTGGAACTGCGTCTGTTGTGAGGTGAGGCATAGGAACATACGGCAGCATGCAGGCAGCGAACACGCATGCAGCGGACATGCTCGCGATTGGTGACAAGCTGATGGATGACAAGGAGGCGGAAGGTGCAGTGCTGCATGTCGTGAATACGCTGGAACACATGCTACACCAACTGTCGCATGTGGTCCAAAGCAGCGACCCCTCCCCCCAAAGAAGGTGAATGCCTGCTTCACAACGCTGCACCAGGCCCTTGGCCTGCTCTGAGGTACATGTTCATGCATTTGGGGCTGTCTCCGTTCAATTTGTCACAGTGCATGCTAGGGCACAGGGTGCATCAGCAACCTGAACCATCCAACACTGTGTACAAATCAACACACTTGAGAATGACATGCACCACACCACATCATGCACGGCCCAATCGTCTCCAAACCCTTTGCACTGCGTCGCTGTTGTCTGTACCACCACTGCCTCGTGATGACAAGGGGAGAGGGCACCTGTGGCTGGTCATGCCACGACATGTGTGTTTGTGTCACTTCAGGAACACGGCAGCGGTGCACTGGAGCAGTTTCGAAACAAGTGTGTGAAAACAGCACGTGACAGCAGTGTATGGCAGGTACAAGTGGCAATGTGGCGGTGTGGTTGCGGGATGAGCGGCGTGATATGAAGCATGTGCTCCCTGGTGTACGCTGCCTTTTGATAGATTGCTGTTTTGCGATTGCTCCGTTGGTGATGCTGACTGCATTGCTGCCACAGCAACATGCAGCCGAGGTCGCTTCTAGCAGGGGCTGTAACGCGTTGACTGTTTGGAACACCCAAACACACGCCAGGTCCAGCTGATGCTCTGAATGCTGGCACCCCTAGTCTACCGTACGGAGCAATCCCTCCAATCTCTCTTGCAGTGGTCCAGCAGAGTGCAGCAAACTTGTCTTCCTGCCACAAGGCTGTACTGCACATGGTTCGGAAATCCAACTGATATCACCTTGCACAGCGTTTACGACGCACCTCATTTCCACCCTGCCTGCTGCAACAGGTGCTGCAGGTCACATCTGCAATGCCGCGCGTCTGTGGGGTAGGGGTGTGAGGTGTTCGAAGCTTCAGAGCATCTAGGTCCGTCCGTCTGTCCGCAACGCAAGACTTTGTGTGTGCGACATGCCTGAGGTTGTTGGATGACTGCACAGCACGTGGAGCTGGCCACTGCTGTCAGGGCTGTCAAGCGTTGGCAGGTGCAAGTGTCAGGCGGCTGGATATGAGGTGCAGGAATGAGCTGGCATGCACGGACCTGCAGGACGCGGGTGCACCTCTTGCACGACTTCATTGTCATGCTCAATGGCTTCCTCGCTGTGCTGTTGTACTGCTGGAATGACAAACATGCAGCCCAAGGGTTGTCTCTCTCACTGGCTGTTGGTTGTTGATTGTTTGCCGCAGGTGGATGCAGTCCCATAGGCTGCAGTTGCCATGCAGCTGGCGTTTGGAAGCACCCTCTGGACCTTTTGGAAGCGCCCTTCCAAGCTGACAGCCTGCCAATCGCAGCCCCTTCAAGGGTGCCTGCCATGGTATGCTGCCAGCATACCTGCGTGTTTGTCGCATGCATGGGATGCAGCCTGCAGGTGCGGTTGCTTGCTCTGGGGGGTGCTGTGATGTGGTACAAACGAAAAGCAGCGTTGTCGGCGCTTTCCGTTGTTCCTTTCCAGTGTTGCCTTCCTTGTGTGCGTGGACGATTGGACATGTGCATGCTGCCGAGTTCCGAGCTCTGTGGGCCAATGGGGGAATGGGGTTGAAGCACAATCATTCCGGCTGCTCCTGGCTGTTGCAAGCTGCTGGCGAGCATGCTGAAGTGCATGTTCCGTGCCCTCAAGCACACCCATGTCCCCCTTCACAGATGATTGCAAGGCCACAGGGTGCATGTACTGATTGACAG
>Ga0224722_1001448_pt1 | contig 13061 bp, 6 predicted proteins | sample Balambano_FR1_Me_FD_161646 | JGI IMG/M metagenome (GOLD analysis project Ga0224722, IMG submission 161646) | Freshwater sediment microbial communities from Lake Towuti, South Sulawesi, Indonesia - Balambano_FR1_MetaG | ecosystem: Environmental > Aquatic > Freshwater > Lake > Sediment | place... | reverse complement strand
TTGGGGGGGTGGGGGGCGGTTCGGGAGAGGGGGCGGTTCGGGTTGCAGCGGCGACTTTTAAAACACGCTCTTAAGTCGGAAGCCTATTTGCAACAAACCAGTATTCAATTAAGATCTGCATTTTTCTTTTAAATTTAATTCCATCAACCTGTTTGACAATACATCCGCTGATGCCCATTTGATAAAGCAGATTCACTTCTTTTTGATTCAAATCTCCAGACAGGGCGACGATCGGGATCATGCTCAGCGAGTCGGTTTGTTTAATGCGATCGAGAATTTCCTTTCCATCCGTTCCCGGTAAGCTCAGATCCAGCAAGATCAGTGAAGGAAGTGTACCGTTACCTTTAGCTTGCAGCAGGAGTTCGATCGCCTCATCTCCCGTCATACATCGATCGATCTGACATGAAATTGATGCTTGCTCAACGATTCGTTTCAGGATCAGAAAATCCTCATCGTTATCTTCGATGATAAGCAGACCTGGCGGCAGAGATTCACAAATAGCGTTGGGCATGGGTTGAGTATCAGGAAGCGATCGGCGCGTAGATCAAAAATTAGTAATCGAATAAACTGCGATCGATCAGGTACGATTTCGTTTTCGCAGGCGGGTTCGCTCCAGCCATCGAGTTGTGCGGGCGATCAGTTCGGGTGGGACGATCGGCTTACCGACAAAATCATCTGCCCCGGCTGCAAAAATCTGGTGAATTACGTCCGGATCGTCATAGGCAGTCAAAATCAGAATTGGCAGATCTGCCCACTGCGGGTCTTGCCGCACCACCTGACAGAGTTCGATACCGCTAAACGTTGGCATACAGCCATCGAGAATCAGCAGATCGGGTGCGGTTGCTGTAAAAACTTCCCAAAATTGCTGAGGATCTGCCAGCGTCGTCACCTGCATTCCCCAGGGCGGCAACAGATCGATCAGCGTTTCCAGCACCGTTGAGTCAGTGTCTACAACCAGCACCTGAGCATCGGGCAGGGGAGCCGGATTGACAATTTTGGTGACAACGCGCAGCACTTCTGTAATCGAAATCGGCTTGTGCAAAAACGCCTGCCCCCCCAGCCGTGCCACCGTGACCCGATCGGCAAGGGTATTTTTCACCGTCAACGCCACCACCGGGATCGCCGAATTTTGCTCAGAAAGTTCTGCCAGCAGCGCAAAGCCGTCTTCGGTCGTTTCGGGGAAAACCAAATCCAGCAAGATCGCATCCGGCGACATTCGGGCGATCGCAGCTCGACCTTCAGCAGGGGTCGTTGCCACTTCAACCTGAAATCCGGCGGCGATCGCTGCCTGTTTCAAGAGTTTCGTCAGCACCACATCGTCATCGATCACCAGCAGCCGTCCCGAAGCGACCTTAGGCACAGGCACAGGCACAGCGATCGCAGGCGTTGCATCCAGAGCTTGCTTCAGCGACTCCACCAACTGAGAAAGCTGCTGTGCTTCCTTCTGTCCCAGCGAGATCTGTCCCGGTGAAGCTTGTTCGGGTGAAGCTTGCCCTGATGAAATGCCCTCCTGAAGCAACTGCTCGATCTGACGGGCAGACTGGGAACCTTCCAGCAGACCGAGTGATCCGAGGGTTCCGGCGAGCTGATGAGCCTGTCGTTCGGCTTGCAGTCTCAGCGTCGGTTCCAGCGTTCCGGCAGACAAGCTGCTGATCACCTGCTCAAACACAGCGACTTCTTCCCGGAGACTGGCTTTTAGCTCTGCCTGCACCTGCGCCAGTTCTGCCATGATGTCTAGATGCGCTCGGACGCGATCGCTTTCGGCAGGGTTTGACGCAGCAGGCGTACCCTCCAACACAGGATTGCTGGGCAGTGGGGCGCTCTCAGGATGCGGGTTGAGCCGATAGCCTAATCCATAAATCGTTTCAATCAATTCAGCGGTGACTCCAGCGGCTTTCAGCTTTTGCCGCAATCCTTTGACATGAGAGGCAACGGTTCCTTCTCCTGGCGCTTCCGAGGCATTCCAGAGGCGATCGAGAATCACATCCTTGCTGAAGATTCGCAGCGGGTTTTCTAGAAAAAGCTGGAGCAGGCTGAATTCTTTAGCAGTGAGGTTGAGCGGCATTCCTTCCCAGGTCACCTGCCGCAGATCAGGCAGCAGTTGCAGTGCGCCCCAGGTCAGGGTCGGCGTAAAGTTAACCTGCCGTCGCCGCAGCAGCGCCTGAACTCGCGCAATAAATTCAGTCAGATCAAACGGCTTATCCAGACAGTCATCGGCTCCTGCATTTAAGCCCATCACCCGCTTGCGGCTGCCATCTCGCACGGTTAGCAGCAAAATCGGCATTTGATAGTTTTGCGATCGAAGATTGCGGCACAGGCTGATCCCGTCGATTCCGGGCAGTTCGGCATCCAGCACAAGCAGGTCATAGTCGTAGGTCTGCACCATTTGCAGTCCGGTCTGACTATCCGCAGTTGAATCAACCGAAAATTGACGGTTGGTTAACGCCAGCGTTAGCGTTGCGCTTGTCTTCTCGTCACGCTCAACCAATAGAACTCTCACGCTCACCTCTTTTTTAACCAGAGCGCTTCTCTAACCCATGAGAAACATGGTCGGAAAGCATATAACTTGGAGTTTTGCGGTCAGATAAGCGCAGGTACACAGATTGCCCAAAGTTAGCTAATGTGTGTTACGTCTACGGTTACTGCTTTCTGTCATCTCAGTGACATTAATTTGAGTTGTTTAACTTAATCGAATCGAAGATGTGCTTAAGGCAAAGCCTAAATTTCTATCTTTTCCATCTCGGTTAAACCTCTCAGCAGATCGGTTTGAAAAGCGATCGCAGGTTGAATGAGCTAGTGTCCGACTGGATGAAACAACGGGAGCTGAAATTACGCTGCCGAACAGATGAGCCGCGATCGAGTTTGGGGAACCACAGACGTAAAAAGAGCGATTTCGTTTTCTCGTTTTCATACAGTAGAACAAGCGATTCACTAGCAGAATATCGGCGATCGGATTCATGCATTGCAGACCGACTGCCGTTTCCAAAACGCACAATGCAGATTAGACAGCAAATTTGAAGCAACTTTGAAGAGGTTGTTAAGTTTTATTACAAATTAGTTAGAGATAGTCGGCTAATCTTGCTGATCTTTCGGGGAGCTGCTCCAGAATTAAAAACCAGAATTAAAAAAGGGCACGATTGCCGCACCCCCATTGCTCTACAAGTTTTCTAAGAAAAGGGTTTTGGAAAACGTTTAGCCAAAGCAGACAAGCTTCGCCCGATTTGCCTGAGGCTGGAGTTCAGCTTGCAGCGTTGCCCAGCGTGCATCTGCCAGATTAGGAAGCACCAGATGGGCATCCCCGACACGCTCTTTGGGACCTAACCCAACTGCCCACATTCCGGCACGCAGGGCAGCCGCAATTCCCGATGCAGCATCTTCGATGACAACACAGCCCGACGGCGGCAGCTTTAGCTCTTTCGCAGCATGGAGAAACACATCCGGCGCAGGTTTAGAATGGGTAACGCTCAACCCGTCCGCGATCGCGTCGATCGATTTCGCAATGCCCAGTCGCTCAACCACTTCTTTGGCATTCTTGCTAGCAGAACCGATCGCAGTTTGAACGCCAGCCGATCGCAGTTCACCCAGTAACCGAGTGACACCGGGCAGCACATGATCGGGCGTAATGGATTGGATCAGCTCCAGATAATAGCGATTTTTGCGGTGCATCATTTCATGAAACTGAAGCTCTGTCACCGCTCGTCCGTTGAGCAACCGCTTCAGCGAATCCTGCCGAGACACACCGCGTAAGGCTTCGTTTGCTTCGCGATCGAATGCTAAGCCCTCTTCGTCTGCCAGCCGCTGCCACGCCTGATAGTGAAATTCTGAAGTATCGGTCAGCACGCCGTCCAGGTCAAAAATAACGCCCTGAATAGGTTGAGCTGTTGACTGCAATGAAGCGTTTGCTGATGCGTTTAGCGATCGATTTGTCGACGGATTTGTTAACGGATTTGCTGATGGATTTGCTAACGAGAAAAAGGGGATTTGAGCCAGATTGCTTGACTGAAAATCGGCTTGAGAATTGGTCTGTGAGCTGATCTGTGAGCTGGTCTGTGAATTGGTCTGTGAATTGGTCTGCGAATTGACGTTTGCCTGCAAATCAAAGGAATGGGTTTTTCCCTGCCACTGCAGTTGAAACTTGAGTCGCTTCCAGGCTTTAGGCAGCTTTGCTTCAGCGATCGGACCGGCTTCAGTCAGGCGCACTCCACCAAACCCAAATACTATTGCCTGCCACACTCCTCCTGTTGAAGCCCCGTGGATTCCTTCTGCAGCATTGCCTCTCACATCCGTCAGGTCAACCAGCACCGATCGCATAAAGTGCTCATATGCTTCTTCGGGGCTGCCCATTTCGCAGGCGAGCGCGGCATGAATCGCCGGACTCAGCGAGGAACCATACACATGATCGGTGCGCGGATTGTAGTAGTTCCAGTTTGCTGTTAAAGTATCACGATCGTACCCTTCGGCTGCATCTACAAATGCGCCCGATCGCAGCAGATAGAGCAGCATAATCACGTCTGCCTGTTTCAACACCTGACGCTGATTTGCGCCTTCAATACCCAGAAGTGCCTGCATCGATTTGTGGCGCGGCTCATAGTCTGCCAGATTCACATCTTCGAGCTGAAAGAAGCCCTCAAACTGTTCGATCAAACTGCGATCGGGATCTTGAGGAATCCACAGTTTATCAATCACCGTTTGCCAGTAACTTAACCGCTCAATTGTAATTCCAAGCTGTCGCGCCAGTTCTCTTGCACGTTCAGAATCGCATTCACACAACCATCCCCAAACATGAATCGCTTTCTGTAAATGCCACTGCACTAAGCGATTCGTAAAAGCATTATTATCGACGTGTTCGTGATATTCATCAGGACCAATCACATCCCGAATCTCATATCGATCGCGATCGGCGTTCCACTCAACGCGGCTGCCCCAAAAAACCGCCGTATCCAGCAAGATTTCTGCACCGCGAGATTGCATCCAATCATTGTCTCCCGTTGCCTGCCAGTATTGGTAGACGGCATAGGCAACGTCGGAGTTGATATGCTGCTCGATTTCGCCGCACCAGATGCGAACCAGCTTTTTGCCGTCGCAGCCCGGTAGCCAGGTGGGGGTAACCTCGTCGCCTGTGTCAGAGCTTTCCCAGGCATACATTGCGCCTTCAAAGCCCATTGCCTCTGCTTTGCGACGTGCTCCCGGCAGCGTGTGATAGCGATAGTTCAGCAGATTCTTCGCCAGTTCCGGCTGGCTGTAGGTCAAGAACGGCAGGATGAAAATCTCCGTGTCCCAGAAGACGTGCCCTCGATAGGCAAACCCGGTAAGGGTTTTGGCGGGAATGCTGACACGATCGTCCTGACGCGGGGTGGCAGAAATGAGCTGAAATAGGTTATAGCGAATCGCAATTTGAGCCGTCAAATCGCCTTCAATAATCACGTCATTGGCTTGCCAAACTTTTTCCCAGGCGGCTTCGTGAGCCGATCGCAAACTTTCATAGTCCGGCGAATTTGCCAGCTTTGTCTGAGCCGCTTCCAGGGGAGCTTCTGTCTCGCGCGAAGTAAACACAGTCACTCGCTTTTCGATCATCACCGGATGATGCGATCGGGCATCAAATTTAGCAATGATTGTGGGACAGCCGTGAATGGCGATCGATTGAATTTCAACGCCATCCGGGCTGGCTTCATCTGAAACCGTCAATTGAGCTGCCATCCCCAGTTGAATTTGAGATCGCTTGGTTTGCAGATGCAGACCAATTGCATTCGCTGATTCGGTTTGGTGCAGACAGTTCCAGTGAAACACGCCTTCATTGTCGGCATAGCTATTCAGGCTGGCGTGGACTTCGATCGGAGCAGCAAAATCGATCGGCATCAGGCGACAGCGCAACGCCATGACATGCGAATCAGCCAGGCTGACAAATCGCTCAAACCAGAGGTCTAATGTTTGCCCGGCAGGGCTACGCCAGCGCACTCGTCGCGTTAGAATCCCACGATATAAATCGAGCCATCGCTGATAGTTGAGAATGGTTCCCTGATCGAGTCGAAATCGGTGTCGAATTTCTTTTTCAGAATCGCCAATGATAATCGTTAATGACAGCCAGTCGGGAGAATTTGCTAGCTCTGGCGAAGTCAGCGGCACATCATCATAAACCCCGTTAATTAAAGTTGCAGGGCGGGCATGAGGATAGCCTTCTTCAAACGACCCGCGTGTGCCTAAATAACCGTTACTAAGGGAAAAAACTGTTTCTTTGTGGTGCAGTTGCGCCGGGTTAAAATCCGGGTCTGCGGATTCAATTACTGTCCAGTCGATCGCGCTCATTCTGTCTCTCGATCCTTTTCCTACTGCGATAGCTTACTTCTACTATTAGGGTTTGGTTCTACTCAAAATGGAACCGATTATGGATAGATTGTTACTAAACGTCACATCTATCTGGAGATAGATATCTTTCACTCTAAAGGTAGATATTCTTCGATCTGAATTCTTTTTTTGCAACGTTTTAATTTGAAAGGCTGGAAGTCCTTTGTAGAGAAAATTCCTGATAGCCGATTCGTTCTTGATTTCCTTTCAAAAGCTCAATTTAACAGACTGATATATTCTCTAAGCAGGGATTGAAAAACTGCAATCAATCGCATTTCTTTTTCACCAATGTTTTCATGGGTTGCTTATTGATGAAAAAAGAGTTTTGCGATGAAAGCTAATTAAAGCTACAACCAAAAGCCTCAAATTTACAGACTGATTTGCCAGGTTCCGTGTTGCGAAGAACTGCAAAAAATCAAGAAATATTTCTGCTTTGTCCACCCTAGCACTTGAGAGAAGAACTGACAGACGGGAAACCGTCATTTTGCGATCGCCATCAAGCCAGGTTCGGAATCCATCATGCGACTTTCAGGAATAGGAATTGTCCTTCCTAAATCCCCTTCCTATCTGTTGCGATTCACCAGATTCATGACAACCGCGATTAAACGCGCTGGGTCGATCGGCTTGGAAATGTGAACTTGAAATCCCGCGTTGATTGCCTGCATCCGGTCTTCTTCGCGGGCAAACGCAGTAATGGCTGCTGCCGGGATCTGTCCGCCTTGGTCGGTCGATCGCTGTCGCACCTTTCGAATCAGCGCATAGCCGTCTTCCAGCGGCATCCCAATATCGCTGAGCAAAATGTCGGGCTGCTCCTGATCCAGTTTTTCCAGTGCTTCCTGAGCCGATCCAGCAGTCAGCACCCGCACACCATACTGCTCCAGAATCGTCATCACCAGTTCGCGCACATCCGCCTCGTCATCCACGACCAGCGCACAAATGCCTTCGAGGTTTGCAGCAGCGGGAATTGCACTCGAAAGAGTATCTTCCTGTTCCGTTGAGTTGACGGGCAGCAGCGGCAGATACACCGCAAAGGTTGCGCCTTTTCCTTCTCCATCGCTTTCCGCCTGGATAAAACCGCCATGTAGCTCAACCAGATTACGGACGATCGCCAGTCCCAATCCCAAGCCGCCGTGCAGCCGCGTGGTTGCGCTTTCTGCCTGCCGAAAGCGATCGAAAACGTGAGGTAAAAAGTCTGAGCTGATGCCCTTCCCCGTATCGATAATCTGAATTTGAGCGTAAGAAACATCGGGGGTCAGCGTGGGCGAGGCAGAAGGCAGCAGCGATTCCTGCCAATCAGCAGGTTTTTGCGCCTGGGTCACAATCGACAGTCGGGCGGTCACCCGACCCCCATTGGGTGTGAATTTAATCCCGTTAGAAAGCAGATTCCAGATCACCTGCTGCAGCCGATCGGGGTCTCCTGAAACCCTGACCGATGCAGAATTCGGCTCAATCTGCAAATTTAGCGCCAGCGATTTTGCGTCTGCAGTGGGGCGGACTGTGTCGATCGCCGCTTCAACCACCTGCACCAGCTTCACCGGACGAGTGTAAAGTCGGACTTTGCCGCGAATAATGCGGGAGATGTCGAGCAGATCTTCGATAAGCTGGGTTTGCGCCTGGGCGTTGCGCTCGATCGCCTCCAGTGCCTTGCGAGTTGTCGTCTCCTCCATCTTGCGCGTCAGCAGCAGCCGTGACCAGCCTAACATCGCATTCAGGGGCGATCGCAGCTCATGGGAAACGATCGCCAGAAATTCATCTTTGGTGCGGCTAGCAGCTTCTGCCTGTTTGCGGGCTGCCTGTTCTCGCGCCAGAATTTGGGCACGTTCCGATTCGATGCGTTTGCGCTCGGTCAGATCCAGCACATAGCCCACGCCTTCTCCGTGACCAATCATCGCGCCGCCAATTTCAACCCAGATGCGGCTGCCGTCTTTGCGAATAAACTCTTTTTCAAACGGTGTGCAGGTTCCCAGCGTTCTGATTTCTGCGGCTCCGGTCTGCATGCGATCGAAATATTCGGGCGGTGTCAGTTCTGCCCAGCGCAAGTCTCCCTGCTCCAGATCTTCGCGGCTGTAGCCTGTGATTTGCAGAAATGCCTGATTCGCATCGGTAATTGCCCCTTCCAGCGACCCAAAAAACACGCCGATCAGATTGGAGTCGATCACGCTCCGCAGGCGGACTTCGCTGGCTTTGAGTGCTTCTTCTGCCTGCACCCGCTCAGTCACATCCAGCAAAAGCCCATCCCAAACGATCGTGCCGTCTGCCCACCGCTCAGACTTTGCCCGACCCTGCACCCACTTCAGCTTGCCCGAAGGCGTCACCGTGCGCCACTGCCAGTACCACTGCTGGTTTTTCTCAATGGCTTCAGCGATCGACTGACGAAACGCTTCCAGATCATCGGGGTGAATGGTATTCCAGGCAGGAGCTGTATTTTGCAGCAAAACATCTGACTCCACCTCAAACAAATCCACGCAGCCAGAGCTGATGTAGTTGAACCGATCGCTGCCGTCCGGATGCATCCAGAACTGATAAATCACCCCCGGCAGATTTTCTGCCAGAAGCGAAAAGCGCATTTCTGACTGCCGCAGCGCGGCTTCTGCTCTTTGACGTTCGCGCTGGGCTGCATTCTGCTCGGTAATGTCCTGACTGATGACCATGCCTGCGGTGATTTCGTCGCGATCGTTCCTCACGGGCACAACGTGGATTGAAAACAGGCGATTGGCAAACCAGATGTCTCTCAGCGAGGAAACTCCCCGCAGCGCATCGCGATAGAGCGGTTCTGTCTGAGCGCAGAGGTCTGGCGGCAGCACCTCCCACAGAAGCTTATTCTCAAAATCCTGACTGTTAAAGCCTGCTCGCTCCAGGGCAGTTCCCTCTGCCAGGGTGTAGCGCAGATCCTGATCAAACATCAGCACTGCCCCATTGGGCAAATTCCGCAAAACCGTGCGAGACAGTTCTTCACTGCGACGCAGCGCGGCTTCGGTTTGCTTGAGGTCAGTAATATCGCGCGTGACACCCAGCACAGACTCAACCGTCTGGTTCAGGTCAAACTCCGGCACAAATCGAGCCTGATAGTAGCGATTCTCTCCAGTCGGGGCGGTTAGCTCAAACTCAATTTTTTGCTCCTGCCCGGTTTCAAACACTCGCCTGATGATTGCCTGCCAGGTTTCAGATTGCGCCTCAGAAAAGCCCAGTTCTCGGTGATTCTTACCGATAAAGTCTTCTGGCTGAAGTCCCGTAATGCGCTTCACCGCAGGGCTGACATAAAGGTGGCGCAGATTCGCATCCAGACGAGACACCACGTCCGGCGAATTTTCCACCAGCGCCTTAAACTCCTGCTTGCGGCGAAATAGCTCGTCTTCGGCTACTTTGCGATCGGTGATATTGCGCCAGGTGGCAGCGATTCCATTCCCCAGCTTCACGGCACGCAGTTCAAACGTTCGCCGCAGATATTCACCGTTGTAGTCATCTTCGTAAGTCAGCGAATCCTGAACGAGTGGCTCTCCCGTTTCAACCACGCGACAATAAGCATCAAACAAACCCGATGCTTTGTAGTTGGGCAACAGCTCACACAGCCCTCTGCCAAGCTGCTCCTCTTTTGTCATGCGGTTGTTGGTGCAGGCTGCTGGGTTCACGTATTCCGTCGTGAAATCCACAATCTGCCCCGACTCATCCCGAATAGTCGAGTAGATTGCAAAGCAGTCAAGCATATTCTCAACCGACGTGCGAAACCGCTCCTCGCTTTGCTGAAGCTGCTGATTTGCCTCGGTGAGCGAGGAGTTGAGCTGCACAAGCTGTTCAGCCAGCGACGCTCTTGTCTGACTTTCTTTTGTCCGCACTCGTTCAACTGCCAGCGCCACCTGAGCGGCTGCTCGTTCTGTCATGGCGGTTCCCACACAAAGGCTGACAGCACACTGCACCAGCAAGCTAAATTTGTGAACGTTGAGAACGCCGATCGAAACCGGAAAGCTGGGCAGCAGGAGCGCGTTGGGATAGACCACCAGATAGGCAAGCAGCGTCAGCACCACACACAAACTGGCGATCGTCATACCGCCCGTCACGCCAAACCGCGTTGCTGCCCAGAGAATGGGAACAAAACTTAGCAGCGAAAAAAGCTGAAACGAATAGTTTGCATCCTGAGTTTCAAGCACCGTCAGCAGCGCGGCGGCTCCACAGCTCAGCAGCAAGAGCAGCAGTTCTGTCCGGGGTGCGGCACGCACAATTTGAGCCAGGGGATAAGGAAAGGGATCATCGGGACTAAACAGCTTGGACTCCAGCATATAACTGGACTTTGCCAGCCAGCCCGATCGATATAAAACTGGCGTCAACAGCAGCAGCGCCGTAGGAACGATCGCCATTGTTCCGATTGCATTTCCCAGCCACCATTTGCCAATCACGCTCGCCAGCGGGTCTCCCGGAAGGCGTCCCACCCCTACCAGAACCGTCGATCCCACGATCGCAGAAGTCGCACAAGCCGCGATAGGAACACTCACCAGAAAGGCAGCGACGTTGCGTAAGCCCTTCAGCAGCAGCGAACCGTGAAAGCACTGGCGATACAGACTCCACGCGACTAAAGGTTCGATCGCATCGGTGAGTCCAGTTAGCCGATACCAGCCATCGCTCCCCCAAAGCGGAGCCATGATGACCGAAGACAGTCCAGTTAAGACCGCGCCGATCGGTCCCAACCACATTGTTATAGCGATCGCCACCCCAGAAGGCGGAAACCAGAGCGACACCTCAGGCTGCACGCGATAAAGCAGTGCGACTCCATGTGCCAGCAGCAGCAGCAGAAAAGCGAACGGCAGAACAATCCACCACCGTTTAGAAGTGAGAAATGGAATGCGGGATAGGGAGGGCACAAATGTAGACAGCGAAAATAGGATTCCAGGGACGAGTGTTGTTTGAAACAGTCTTAAGCCATCGAAGCATCAAGATGAAGTGTCACAGTGGATTGAAAGCTGTTTCAAATAAGCTAAAAAGTATGGACTAACAGTAATTGAAACAGAATACTCTGTCCGAATAAAGAAAGCACATTATTAATGTTTTATCCTGCTTCAGTATGCCTCTCTAGAGTCGGACTCGCGTATCTCTCTTGAGGGGGATCCCCATAAGTTTGAATTTACGCAGTCTCTCTTGAGAGTAAATCTTTATTACAGCTTCTTCGCTCACTTCTTAAAGGAGGTCTGAAGAGTCTCCAACCCATACTTCAAAATCAATACGTCTGGGTCAACAAACCGCCAATCGTCCCCACTATCCAGGCGGGTTGATGGGACGCGCCGACCCGGAGTAAGGCGGACACCTCATACACCTGTTCTGCAGCAAACCCTGCATGTTGCGGCTGAACCTCGATCGCTGCAGTGTAAATCATCTGGTGAGCAGCCGTGTGCAGCCGCGAAGTCCCTATCAGGAACCGACCAGCAGTTGCTCCTGCAGAATCGCGGTTCCCAAGGCTTTCAGCAAGAAACTCAACCTGAAGCGGCAATCCCAGGGGCATCAGGGCGATCGCACCACTGCGGCTAAACTCGATCGTGACTTGCAGGTGAAGTGCTTCGGTCTGACTAAAAATTGTTTCTGGCAGGTCTGAGCGACCCCGATGACTCACAAGCTGGGAAAGGGTACAAACTACAGGGGCAATGCTGGCAAAACAGGAGTTCATTGAGTTGGAAAACTATCGCGTCTCTTCTGACTACAGCTTCAGTGTTCGTGATTCGTCACTGGTCAGCTCCTGTCCCCACCGCCCCGCCTCAAATGCCGCAAAAACTGCCAAAAAATTGCCATCTGCCCCAACTGCAGGAACAATAGAAGACTGCAACAAATCTGTAACACTGTTCTATAACACTGCGATCGATGCCTGCCCTGCTTGCATTAGATAGCGACAGAGAGCAACAGTTAGCGACGTTGGCGAAAGATTTGAGTTGTTTTTTGAGTTGTTCGATGGGAGTTGCTATGACGTTTCATTTTAAGGCTCGTGCTGTTCTGCTCACCGCCCTGAGTCTGCTTTTTCCGATCGCTGCTGATGCTGCCGCTGCAAGCCGATTGACGGTCAATATCAACGGGCTAAACAGCCGCCAGGGACAGGTTTGTCTTAATCTATTTGCAAATGGAGATGGATTTCCGACCCAGGGTGCAACTAAGCAGCAGTGCGTCGCATTGAGCGATCGTCCGGTTCAGGTCAGCTTCAGCAATTTAGCCCCCGGAAAGTATGCCGTTGCAGTGCTGCACGATGCCAACGGAGATGGACAGGCAAATCAAAATTTTTTGGGCATTCCAACGGAGGGCTTTGGATTTTCGGGCAACCCAACCATTCGCATAGGCCCCCCCAGCTTCAGTGAAACGGCTGTGAATGTCTCGGGTTCAGCCACAATTCAGATTCAAATGCGCTATCTGTTCTAAATCAATTCAGCGATTCCACCCACTCCTCCACCCATGCTCTTTCCTGCTGCGTCTGCTGCCCCTGATGCCCACACACCCCGTTTGAGTCCCATTGCAGTTCCGCGATTAGGTAAACGCTGAGAGCAATCACAATTCCTGTGGTGAGCGGTTGCCATTGACCCACGTGAGGCAAAATGCCAATCGCTAAAAGGTGCAGCATTGCCGCCAGAAAAAATGCGCGTGAACGCATCCCGATCGCTGTAATTAGATAGCCGATCGCGCTCAGGCTCAGCCAGAAAGTGCAAATATTCATCAGCACCGGAAGCCAGCTCAAAAAGATGCTGAGGTCGGTG
>Ga0224722_1001447_pt1 | contig 13065 bp, 9 predicted proteins | sample Balambano_FR1_Me_FD_161646 | JGI IMG/M metagenome (GOLD analysis project Ga0224722, IMG submission 161646) | Freshwater sediment microbial communities from Lake Towuti, South Sulawesi, Indonesia - Balambano_FR1_MetaG | ecosystem: Environmental > Aquatic > Freshwater > Lake > Sediment | place... | reverse complement strand
ACACCCGCGCGACCGGCCGGCGGGGGTCAGGCGTCACAGCCCGACCGTGGGGCGTGCACGAAAGACCACATTCGTGGCTGAGAGACACCGGTTTTGCCCTGGTTTGACATGACTACGCCGGTCGCTATGCGACCGTTTGTGTGTGAGGCTGCTCGCCTCCCCGCCGATCGCGTCGGAAAGCGAGACCCGCGAGGTGAACAGCAGGCCAAGGGGCTGGCTCCGAGGCCGTCGTCAGGCCACACTGACGCCCGTGTCCGTGAGCGAGGAGCAGCATTCCTTCGACATCGAGGCCGTCATGGACCTCGCGGACATCATCGCGTCGCTGCAGGACCTCGAGGACGACAGCCTGGAGAAGTACGGCCTCACGGTCGAGGGCACCTGGGACGAGGTCGACGACCCGGTGCTCGTCGGCCCCGACGGGCTGCCGGTGCACACGTGGATGGAGGGCTACCCCTACGACGAGCGGATGACCCGCCGCGAGTACGACATCACCAAGCGGCTGCTGCAGATCGAGCTGTTGAAGATGCAGGCCTGGACCAAGCAGACCGGTGCCCGCATCGCGATCGTGTTCGAGGGTCGGGACGCCGCCGGCAAGGGCGGCACCATCAAGCGCTTCATGGAGCACCTGAACCCTCGTGGCGCGCGGGTGGTGGCCTTGGAGAAGCCGACCGAGAAGGAAGCCGGCGAGTGGTACTTCCAGCGCTACGTCCAGCACCTCCCCACCGCCGGTGAGATCGTCCTGTTCGACCGCTCCTGGTACAACCGGGCCGTCGTCGAGCCCGTCATGGGCTACTGCACCACGCAGCAGTACGAAGAGTTCATGCGGCAGGCGCCCGCCTTCGAGAAGATGCTGGTCCGCGACGGGATCATCGTCATCAAGTTCTGGTTCTCCGTGTCCCGCAAGGAACAGTTGACCCGGTTCACCATCCGCCGCATCGACCCGGTCCGGCAGTGGAAGCTCAGCCCGACCGACCTCGCCTCGCTCGATCGTTGGGACGACTACACGGTGGCGAAGGAGAAGATGTTCTTCTACACCGACACCACGTGGGCGCCCTGGACGGTCGTGCGCAGCAACGACAAGAAGCGCGGCCGCGTCGAGGCGATGCGCTATGTGCTGGCCCACGTGGACTACGAGGAGAAGGACGAGGGCATCGTCGGCACCCCCGACCCGCTCATCGTCGGGCCGCCCGGCGACATCTACGAGATGGGTGAGGCGACGGGCCGCGTGTACGCGGTGCTCGACTTCTGACACCACGGCCCTGCGGGGCGCCACCACACGCCGCCCCCGTGGGCCGCCCGTCGGCGGAGCCCGTCCCGGTGACACCTGGCCTCGGGCACGCTGTACCGCGTGCCCCCCTCCGCCTCGCGCACCCTGGTCGTCACCAACGACTACCCGCCACGGCCCGGCGGCATCCAGACGTTCGTGCACGAGTTGCTGCGTCGGCTCCCGCCCGAGGACGTGGTCGTGCTCGCCTCGACCTGGCGGGGGGCGGCGGAGTTCGACGCCGAGCAGGCCTGCACCGTCATCCGTGAGCCGACGAAGGTGCTGCTGCCCACGCCCGCGGTAGGGCGACGGGCTGCCGCTCTGCTCGCCGAGCACGAGTGCACGTCGGTGCTGTTCGGGGCGGCCGCACCGCTGGGGCTGATCGGGCCCACGCTGCGCGACGCCGGGGCGCAGCGGCTGGTGGCCCTGACGCACGGCCACGAGGCAGGCTGGGCAGGCATCCCCGGGATGCGGCAGGTGCTGCGCGCGGTCGGGGCGCGGCTGGACGTCATCACCTACCTGGGCGAGTACACCCGGCAGCGCATCGCCGACGCCGTCGGCGCGGACGCCGCCACGCGCATGGTGCAGCTGACCCCCGGCGTGGACGACACGGTGTTCCGCCCCGACGTGGACACCGCGGCGCTGCGCGCCCGGTACGAGCTGGGTGATCGCCCCGTCGTGGTGTGCGTCTCCCGGCTGATGCCGCGCAAGGGGCAAGACGTGCTCGTGGAAGCCTGGCCACGCGTGCGGGAGCAGGTCCCCGACGCGGTGCTGCTGCTGGTCGGCGGCGGCCCGCACCGTGACGTCCTGCAGCGTCGCGTGAGCGACCTCAGGCTCGTCCACGACGTACGGCTCACCGGCTCGGTGCCATGGTCGCAGCTGCCGGCGCACTACGCCCTCGGCCAGGTGTTCGCCATGCCCTGTCGCACCCGGCATCGCGGGCTGGACGTCGAGGGGCTCGGGATCGTGTACCTGGAGGCGTCAGCGACCGGCCTCCCGGTGATCGCCGGGCGCTCCGGCGGGGCGCCGGACGCGGTGCTCGACGGCGAGACCGGCCTCGTGGTGGACGGCACCGACACGGCGGAGGTGGCAACGGCGGTCACCGACCTGCTCATAGACGGCGACCGGCGGGCCGCCATGGGCGCCGCTGGCCGCGCCTGGGTGGCCCGCGCCTGGCGCTGGGAGCGGCAGGTGCAGCGATTGGCGCGGCTGCTCGACCCAGGGGTTGCGGTGGCCGACCTCGTCCGCCACGATGAGGTTACTGGCCAGTAACTTCACGGCCGAGGAGGCCGCCATGAGCCACTACCGTGCGAACCTGCCCGACCTGGCGTTCACCTGCCTGGAGATGTTCGGAGCCGACATCTTCGGCGTCGGGCCCTACGCCGACCTGGACGCCGACACCGCCCGTGACATCCTCGTTGAGGTCGAGCGGCTCGCCCGTGAGGAGATGGGGGTCTCCTTCGCCGAAGCCGACCGGCATCCGCCGCGGTACGACCCGGCGTCGCGATCGGTGACGTTGCCCGCGTCGATGAAGGCCGGCTTGCAGGCCTACCTGGACGCCGAGTTCTGGCGCTTGGGCCTGCCGGTCGAGCTGGGCGGGCAGCCGGCGCCGCGTCTGTTGCAGTGGGCGATGGCCGAGCTCTACCTCGGCGCCCACCCCGCGCTGTGGATGTACGCCGGGGGTCCGGGCTACGCCGCGCTCATCCATCGCAACGGGACGCCTGCGCAGCGGCGGCTGGCCGAGATCATGGTGCAGCGCCGGTGGGCCGCGACGATGGTGCTGACCGAGCCTGACGCCGGCTCCGACGTCGGCGCTGGGCGCACCCGCGCCGTCGCGCAGCCGGACGGGACGTGGCACCTGGAGGGCGTCAAGCGCTTCATCACCGGCGGCGAGCACGACCTGGCCGAGAACATCGTGCACCTGGTGCTGGCCCGCCCGGTCGGAGTGCCAGGTGTCGGCGGGCCGGGCACGAAGGGGCTGTCGCTGTTCCTGGTCCCGAAGCTGCTGTTCGACGCCGATACCGGGGAGCCGGTCGCCCGCAATGGCGTCTTCGCCACCAATGTCGAGCACAAGATGGGGCTCAAGGCCTCCACCACGTGCGAGCTGACCTTCGGCGCCGACGCACCTGCGGTGGGCTGGCTGCTGGGCGACACGCACGACGGCATCGCGCAGATGTTCCAGGTGATCGAGTTCGCTCGCATGATGGTCGGCACGAAGGCCATCGCGACGGCGTCGACGGGGTACCTGCACGCGCTGGAGCACGCCCGCACCCGGGTCCAGGGGCCCGACCTGCGGCACGCCGCAGACAAGGCGGCCCCGCGGGTACCGATCATCGAGCACCCGGACGTGCGTCGCTCCTTGCTCACGCAGAAGGCCACCGTCGAGGGGATGCGCGCGTTGGTGATGTTCACGGCCGCGATGCAGGACCGGGTGGCGATGGCGCAGGCCAGCGGGCGGACCGACGAGCTCGCGGAGCGCGTGAACGACCTGCTGCTGCCGGTCGTGAAGGGGTACGGCTCTGAGCGGGCCTGGACGCTGCTCGGCACGGAGAGCCTGCAGACGATGGGTGGGTCGGGCTACCTGGAGGACTACCCGCTGGAGCAGTACGTACGCGACGCCAAGATCGACACGCTGTACGAGGGCACCACGGCCATTCAGGGCCTGGACTTCTTCTTCCGCAAGATCGTGCGTGACCAGGGGCTGGCCATCACGTGGCTGGCTGGGCAGGTCCAGGCCTTCGTCGCTGCGACGGACGCGGACGGACGACTCAAGGACGAGCGGGCGCTCCTCGCGGCGGCGGCCGCCGACGTGCAGCATATGCTGGGGCTCATGCTGGGGTGGCTGGCCGCCTCCGGCAGTCCGGGGCCGGTTGCGGCTGAGGCGAGCACGGAGGCCGCCGCCGGGGACCCGCGGCTGGTGTACCTCGTGGGGCAGAACACGACCCGGCTGCTCATGGCTGTCGGTGACCTGGTCGTCGCCTGGCTGCTGCTGCGGCAGGCGGAGATGGCGTTGCAGCGGCTGGACGCACGACTGGGAGTGTCGCCCGGCGGGGCCACGGCGCCGGAGTCTCCCGCGGCGTTCTGGTCGGGCAAGGTCGCTGCCGCGCAGTGGTTCGCCCGGCAAGTGCTGCCGCAGCTGGCCGCAGAGCGTGCCTCATTGCAGGCCAGTGACCTGACGCTCATGGACCTACCGGTCGAGGCGTTCTGACCGGGGACGGCGACCTCCGCACGGCGCAGCCCTTCGCTCGACGGACGCGACGGGAGGCCCGTGTGACACCGCGGCGCGACGCCTCGCAGGTCCCTGGCTGCGCGGCGTCAGGACCGGTTCTCGCGCACTGCCTGCACCCCGGCCTTCACCAGCACGACCGGCAGCAGGAACGCCGCGAGCATCGTCGCCAGCCAGACGACGAGCGTGGCGAGCAGCCAGCTGTCGACGCCATCGATGGTGAGCCCATCGCTCACCAGGCTCGTCACGAGCAGCGCGACGAACGTCGTGAGCAGACCTGCACCGCCGAGCAGTGCCGGGGCGTTGCGCATCGCCGACTTCGCGATGAAGGGTGCCAGCACAGCTTGCAGCACCGCGAAGATGACGACGACGAGCACGAACGAGCCCCAGTCGATGGTCATCCCCGGCACGGTCGCCTGCGCGATGAGCAGCCCGATGGCCGCCGCACCCAAGAACAGGGCTGCTGAGATGAGGAAGCGGATCACGGCGCCACGGTAGTGCGTTCGGCCCTGGAGTCCGGGCACGAAACCCGAGGGACGCGCGTTGGAGATGTTCTCTACTATGCGCGAGCATGACCGCTGACTTTCGTCGCCGCCGCGACGCGCGCGCAGGCACGCACGTCCGGCCGGCCGTGAGCCACCCGTCGGGCAACCGCTCGTGCACGACGAGGTTGCGGTCGGCGCGTGCCGCGGTGCTCGGCTTGTCGCTGGCGACGCTCCTGCCCCTGGCGCTGCCGGCGCCAGCGGTGTCGGCGCCTGACGACCCGGGCCGCGCACCGGATCGCGGCCTCGCCCGCGACCTGCAGGTCGCGGTGGCAGGTGCGGGTTTCGACACGGTGGTCGACTTCGGCGCCGTCGACGACGAGGGAAACCCGGTGTCGCCGCCGCCGCGGGCGGCGAACTCCCCGAACGTGGACGTCGCCGTCATCCGGCTCAACCCGGCGGGTACCCCCGTGGGTGTCGCCAACGTGCTGCTGTCGCGGGACTACCCCGGCGGCGCCGTCGTCCCGATCGATCGTCGCACCCTCGGCACCGACGAGGTGGCCTGGTACCGCTGGGAGCTCGCCCGCTGGGACGGCGACGTCGCCTGGGACGCCCCGCGGACCGATGCCGACGCGATCATGCCGGTCGACGGCCGGGAGCGGCTGGAGTTCATGAGCCCGTACCCGGCGTCCCTGTTCAAGGTGTTGGTGGCGTTCCAGGTCTACCGCCTGGTCGACCAGGGGAGGCTCAGCCTCGACGTCAGCTACGACTGGCAGCCCGCGCGCAACGACTGCCCCGAGGGGGCGCAGCCGGACGTGCGCACCAACCGGCAGTGGCTCTCGGACATGATCACCTTCTCCGACAACGCCGCCACGTGCGCCCTGCTCGCCCAGCTGCACGAGCTGGACCAGGTCGACGGGCCAGGTGGACTCAACCCGACGCTGGCCAAGCTCGGCCTGGGCACCCTCCAGGTGAACGGGACCAACCCGGACACGGGTGGCCGCTGGCAGGTGGGGCAGATCCACATGACGGCGCTGGACACGGCGCGGTTCCTGCTGCTGCTCACCGACGGGCCACGCTCCGCCGCGTTGTGGCGTACCGACCGTGGGCGGCCCGTCACCCGCGGCGTGCTGAGCGTGGACTCCCAGCGGGAGTTCCGGGCGAATCTGGCGGAACAGGGCTTCCACGAGGTGCTGTCCACCACCAACTGGTGCGGGCTGGACTACCCCGCCCAGGGCATCCCCGCGCAGGTACCCGAGCGGTGGGTCAACCCCCTTGACGGCACCGTCACCGTCGCCGGCATCCCCTATGGTCAGGATGTGCGGCCGTGCAACGACAGCGCCCCGGTACGCTTCGACCACAAGACCGGGCTGACGCTGAACTACGGCTCCGACGCCGGCGTCGTCGAAACGATCGACGGGCGCGACCGCTACGTCATCGCGGCGCTCGGCAACCTCGGGTACCGGTTCAGTGACGCATCGCAGGCCGACCTTGACGACTTCCCCTGCTTCGTCACCGGCGTCTGCTACACCGAGGCCTTCGCCACGTTGGGGGCCGCAGTCGACGGGTTCGCCCGATGAACCGGGACGAGTTCCCGTCCGACTTCAGCTGGGGGGCTGCGACAGCGGCCTACCAGATCGAGGGCGCCGCCACGGAGGACGGCCGCGGGCCATCCATCTGGGACACGTTCAGCCACACGCCGGGCAAGGTCGTAGGCGGCGACACCGGCGACCTGGCCTGCGACTCCTACCACCGGTACGCCGAGGACGTGGCCCTGCTCGCCGAACTGGGGGTGCCGGCGTATCGGTTCTCGGTGTCCTGGCCGCGGGTGCAGCCGACCGGACGCGGCCGGGCCGAGCAGCGTGGGCTGGACTACTACCGGCGCGTCGTCGACGCGCTGCTCGAGACGGGGATCGAACCGTGGGTGACGCTGTACCACTGGGACCTGCCACAGGCGCTGGAGGACGCTGGCGGCTGGCCCGTTCGAGACACCGCCGACCGGTTCGTTGAGTACGCCGGCATCGTGTCGCAGGCCCTCGGCGACCGAGTGCGTCACTGGATCACCCTGAATGAACCGTGGTGCGCGGCGATGCTCGGATACGCCAGCGGCGTGCACGCGCCCGGACGGAGGGAACCGGCCGCGGCGGTCGCCGCCGTGCATCACCTGCTGTTGGGCCATGGGCTGTCCGTCCCGGTCATCCGCAGCAACGTGCCGCGGGCGGCGGTCGGCATCACGCTCAACCTGTTCGATGTCGATGCAGACAGCGACAGCCCCGCAGACCTCGATGCAGCCCGTCGCCTCGACGGTTTGCAGAACCGGCACTACACCGAGCCCGTGCTGCGCGGACGCTACCCGGCGGACCTGCTGACGGACCTTGCCGCACTCGGCCCGCAGCAGACGCTCGGACTGGATGGGAACGGCATGGACCTCAATGCCGATCTTCGGGTGATCGCCACCCCCGTCGACTTTCTCGGCATCAACTACTACCGGGGTTTCCGGGTACGGGCCCGCCGGCCCGATGAGCCCGTCCCGCACACCACCGAGACCGGCGCCTACCCCACCGCCGAGGACGTCGTCGTCGTCGACCGCGGGCTGCCTCGCACGGACCTGGGCTGGGAGGTGTCAGGCGCGGGGCTGCACAGGCTCCTTGTGCAGGTGCACGAGGCGTACCCAGAGGTGCCGCTGGTCATCACCGAGAACGGTTCGGCGTGGGACGACGTGGTGGGTTCTGATGGCGCCGTGCACGACCCGCAGCGAGTCGACTACCTGCTGGACCACCTCGCCGCCTGCCGGGATGCCGTTAGCGAGGGAGTCCCGCTGCGCGGCTACTTCGCCTGGTCCCTCCTGGATAACTTCGAGTGGGCCGAGGGATACGCGAAGCGCTTCGGCATCATTCACGTCGACTTCGACAGCCTGCAGCGCACCGTGAAGGACAGCGGGCGCACGTACGCCGCCTTCCTCGCCGGGGAGGGCGTGTAACGAGCTGGTCCCTCGTTGCCGCGGCGGGCGGCGGTTCGCCGCGACGATGGTGGCCCGACGTTGGCGGTGCCAACGGGGGCCGTTACTAGGCCGCCGCTGCGCACGGCGAGGCGATTTCTCGGCTCCCCTGGGTTCCGGGCTCACGGCGACGGGCGCCCTTGCACGGTGTCGGTACGCCTTGCACGAGCGGTACGCCCTTGCACGGCGTACCGACACCCCGCGGCGTACCGACACCCCCTGTGCATGATCGCGTTCTCGGGCGGGGCGTGGGATCGCCTGGTCGGGTTAGCCCTTGACGCTACCCGCCAGCAGGCCGCGGACGAAGAAGCGTTGCCCGAACAGGAACACAATCAGCGGCACGATGATCGAGATGAAGGCGCCTGCCGACAGCAGGTGCCAGTCAGAGCCTCGTGTGCCCGACAGTTCCGCCAGGCGCACCGTCAGCGGCGCCACGTTGGGGGTGCCGCCGGCGAAGGTGAGGGCAACGAGGAGGTCGTTCCACACCCAAAGGAACTGGAACACGCCGAACGCGGCGATCGCCGGGACCAGCAGCGGCAGCAACACCGTGAAGAAGATCTTGACGTGCCCGGCGCCGTCGACTCGGGCCGCTTCGATCAGCGAGCGCGGGATCTCCTTCATGAAGTTGTGCATGAGGAAGATGGCCAGCGGCAACGCGAAGATCGAGTGCGACAGCCACACCGTCCAGAACGACCCCGCGAGTCCAAGGTCGACGTAGATCGACAACAGTGGGATCAGCGTGACCTGCAACGGGACAATCTGCAGCGCGAACACAGCGACGAACAACAGGTCCCGGCCCCGGAAGTCGATCCAGGCGAACGCGTAGGCCGCCAAGAGCGCCAGGGTGATCGGGATCACCACTGCGGGGAGCGTTAGCACGATGGAGTTCAGGAAGAACGTCGAGAAGGCTGTCGTGGAGCCGAAGAGCGTCTGCTGATAGTTGGACAGGGTGAACTCGGGGTTGGTGAACCAGGTCCACCAGCCAGAGGTGACGATCGACGCCTCCGGCCGGAACGAGGTGATGAACAGCCCCAGCGTCGGCACCGTCCACAAGATGGCGATGACGATGGCGATACCCGACGCCCACGGCGAGGACAACTTGGTCTTGGCCTCGGCGGCGCGGATCTCGGCCTTCGTGAGCTTGCGCGGTTTCGCCGCGACCTGTGCGGTGTCCGTGGTGGTCGGCGGGGTCGGCGTGGTGGTCATCGGATCTCCTCCGCGAGCCGCAGTTGCCGCACCTGGTAGATGACGACAGGGATGACGACGATGAACAACAGCACGGCCAACGCCGCCCCTAGCCCGTTGTTGAACTGCCGGAATGACTGGGTGTAGAACTCGTTCGCCACCACGCTCGTCTGGAACTGTCCGCCAGTCATCGTGCGGACGATGTCGAACACCTTGAGTGTCGTCATCGTGACCGTCACCAGCACCACCACCAGGGCTGGCCGGATGCTGGGGACGGTCACGTATCGGAACATCCCGAAGCCGCTCACGCCGTCGAGGCGAGCCGCCTCGATGATGTCGTCCGGTATGGCCTTGATGGCGGCGGACAGGATCGTCATGGCGAACCCTGTCTGGATCCAGACCATGACGATGATGAGGAATAAGGTATTCAACCGGGCGTTGATGAGGAACTGGTAAGGATCCTGCCCCAGCCACACAAGGATCTGGTTGAGCAAGCCGATCTGCGGACGGCCCCCACCGCGGAACTCGTACATGAACTTCCAGATGATCGACGCACCGACCAGTGAGATCGCCATCGGGAGGAAGACGAGGGCCTTGGCCAGGTTCTCACCGCGCGTTCGGTCGACCAGCACCGCGTACACCAGGCCGATGAACACCGCGAGGAGGGGTACCAAGATCACCCACGAAATGGTGTTCTGCAGGACGATGATGAACTCTGGCTGGCTGAAGATGGTGCCGTAGTTGTCCAGCCCGACGAACTCACGGCGCTCGGCGTCAGTCCACGGAGCTCGCCCGAACAGCGACTGAACGATGGTGCTGATGCCCGGCCAGACCAGGCCGAACAGCAGCAACGCGATGGCCGGCCCAACGAACGTGATCGCGACGATCCAGTTCGGGACGCGACCCGGGCGGTCGACCGCCAGCAGCAGCACCGCCATCACCGCGACGAACAGCCCGATGACGAACGCGCCAAGCCCAAGCTTCTGCACGGCGGTGGTCGACGTGACCAGGAAGTCCGGCAGCGGCAGCTCGGGGATGAAGTCGAAGATGCTCGCGACAACCAGGAATGCGACAAAGACGAACACCAGCACCATAAGGACGCCGACCGCTGCAGCTGGTCCGCTCAGTTTCGCCCGGGCGCCCCTGGGGGGCGCTGCCGAACCAGGTGGAGGCGGGGCCTCACTGGCCGGAGTCGGTGGTGGACTGATGCTGCTGCTCATGGCGACTCACCTCACTGGGGACGCACGGCGCGGGCAAGGAACAGGGCGAATCGGATGCCATACACCATAGGACGATTCGGGCGCGAGGGGGACCCCCACCGGCACGTGGCCGGGGGGGTCCGACCTCAGGGACTTCTGCGGATGGCTACGACGGCCACGACGCCTGGATGGCGTCGAGCACCGCCTGGTCGTCCTTGTCCGACGCAATCCATTCCGTCATCTCCCGCCAGAACGAACCCGAGCCGACCTCACCCGGCATCAAGTCCGAACCGTCGAAACGGAACGTCGCCTCCGGGTCCTGGAAGATCTCCGCCGCCAGCTGGTCGATGGGCGACGAGAGCAACGAGGCGTCCAGGCCTGTGTTCGAACTCACCCAGCCCGGGCCGGAAACTTTGGCCTTCTCGTTGGCCCACTCAGCCGAGGCCAGGTAGGTCTGGAAGGCCTGCACCTCAGGCCGATCGGCGAACGCAGCGACGAATTCGCCTCCGCCGAGCACCGGCTTGCCGAACTCGTCACTGATCGGCGGCAGGTAGAAGGCGTACACGTCGCCGTCCTCCGCGACATTCGTGCCCTCCGGCCAGTTGGCCTGGTAGAACGAGGCCTGGCGATGCATCCAGCACGAGCCGTCGAGGATCGGCAGGCCGCCGTCCTGGAAGGCGGTGGACGCGATCGTGCGCACGTCACCAAACCCGCCGTTGACGTAGTCGTCGTTCTTCAAGATCTCCCCGACCGTGGCAAGCGCTTCGGCGACCTCTGGGCTGTTGAACGGGAGCTCGTTGGTCAGCCACTGGTCGTAGACCTCCGGGCCGTGCAGCCGGAGCATGACATCTTCCATCCAGTCCGTCGTCGGCCAACCCGTGGCGTCCCCGGACTCGATACCGACGCACCACGGCTTGCCGCCGTCGGCGACGATCTGGTCGGAGAGCGCGATCATCTCGTCCCAGGTTTCCGGGATCTCATAGCCAGCCTCCTCGAACGCACCCGGGGAGTACCAGACGAAGGACTTGGCGTTGGCGCCCAAGGGTGCTGCGTAGAAGGTGCCGTCGACGCTGCCGTAGCCCTTCCAATCCGCGCCCCAATACTCGTCGACCAAGTCCGACACCTGCGACGGCGGTTCGACGATGGCGCCGGTGTCACGCTGGAGCGTCGCCAACAAGCCAGGCTGCGGCAGGTAGGCGATGTCCGGCGGGTTTCCGGACTGCACCCGCACGACGAGCTGGGCCTCGAACTCCTTGGATCCCTCGTACGTGACGTCGACCCCGGTGCACTGCTCGAACGGCACCCACGAGTCGATGTGCGGCTGGTCCTCCGGCGCCACGATCGAGGTGTAGACGCTGACGGTGGTGCCGCTCAGATCACCGAACTCCTCGTACGGCGTACAGTCGATGCTGCTCTCCCCGGTCGTCCCGCCGCCGTCGCCTTCGGCGGTGGCGTCGCCACCGTCACCACCGCAGGCGGCGAACGCGAGGGACAGACCGAGCGCACCGGCCACGACAGCCGAACGCCGAACGCGTCGGACGGTCATAGGGGCTCCTTCCCACGAAAAGGTCACGGTGCACCGCGCCCCGTGACGCCGGTCACCCTGCCGCACCAGAGCGCGTCACGACCAGAGATGCAACCCTGCTGTCGCAGCGACGTTACCAACCTGTGACAAGACAGCGGCGGAAACCTGGAGAAATCACGCAGGGCATGGCAGCCGCAACGAATCGTTGCGCGCGTGACCCGGACGCCGCCTGTGGCAGCGCTAAGCCAGCCTCAGCCGGCCAGGGCCAACGCGGGGTCGTGCAGCAACGCGGCGACGTCGGCGAGGAAGCGGCTGCCCTGCTCGCCGTCGACAACGCGGTGGTCGAAGCTCAGCGCCAGCGTGGTGACCCAACGGGGTTCGAGCCGCTCGTCCCGGCCGGTCCCGACGACCCACGGGCGTCGCGCCACCTGGCCGACCGCGAGGATGGCCGACTGCCCCGGGACCAGGATCGGCGTCCCGCCGTCGACGCCGAACACCCCGACGTTCGTCACCGCCATGGTGCCGCCCGTGGTGTCCGCTGGTGCCGTCGCGCCGGCGCGCGCCTTCTCCACCACCGACGTGATGGCCCCGGCGAGCGTGGCGAGGTCGAGGGCGTCGACGTTGCGCACCACTGGCACCAGCAGCCCCCGCGGGGTGGCCGTCGCCACGCCGAGGTGCAACGCGGCCGGCTGGACGATCTCGGCTTGCCCGTCCGCCAGGTCCACCCAGTGGCTGTTCACCTCCGGCGTCCGGCGTGCTGCCAGCGCCATCGCGCGAACCACCAGCGTCAACGGCGTCACCTTCACCGCGGCGTACTCGCGGCGGGCGCGCAACCGCTCCAGCAGGCTCATCGCCTCGGACACGTCGACCGTGACCCACTCGGTCACGTGTGGTGCGGTGAACGCGCTGCGGGTGACCGCTTCGGCGGTGGCCTTGCGGACGGAGCGGACAGGGATGCGTTGCTCCGCGGCCGCGGGTGCGGCCGGCGCCGCGGCGGTGTCGTGGCGCTGCTGGGCAGCCGCGGCGGCTTCGACGTCAGCCCTGGTCACCAGGCCACCCGGCCCGGTCGGCGTGACGGTGCCCAGGTCGACGCCACGATCCTTGGCCAGCTTGCGCACGGGCGGCTTGGCCAGCACTCGGCGCCGTGGGGCGTCGCCATCCGGCGCGCCGGGCGAGGTGAACGTGC
>Ga0224722_1001446_pt1 | contig 13084 bp, 11 predicted proteins | sample Balambano_FR1_Me_FD_161646 | JGI IMG/M metagenome (GOLD analysis project Ga0224722, IMG submission 161646) | Freshwater sediment microbial communities from Lake Towuti, South Sulawesi, Indonesia - Balambano_FR1_MetaG | ecosystem: Environmental > Aquatic > Freshwater > Lake > Sediment | place... | reverse complement strand
GCAATCGCAAATGCTTTCATTTCTTTCGGCATTTGATCTGGCAGTTCTGATTCTGCTTGTAAACGAAGTAGTGCAGAAATCATCGCCTGTTTACCTGCTAAACGTGCGCCAGCTTCGTCTGCGCGATATTCACGTTGACGAGAGAACCACATCACGATCGCAGATGCCATGATACCGAATACGATATCGAGCACCATTGTAATGGCAAAATAAGCAAGTCCAGGTGCTTCACCATCTTCACGACCAAAGACGTTACGATCGATAAAGTCACCTACAATACGTGCAAAGAACATGACAAAGGCATTGACTACACCTTGAATCAGCGCAAGCGTCACCATGTCACCATTTGCAACGTGACCAATTTCGTGTGCAAGTACGGCACGCAGTTCATCTTTATTCATACGCTCTAATAGACCAGTTGATACAGCAACTAGAGCATCGTTTTTATTCCAACCTGTTGCAAACGCATTTGATTGGTAAGAAGGGAAAATACCAACTTCAGGCATATTAATACCTGCGCGTTGAGATAATTGAGCCACTTCTTGTAGTAACCAAGCTTCGGCTTGACTACGTGGTGCATTTGGGTCAATTAATTCAGTTCCAGTGGTTTTTTTAGCCATCCACTTCGACATAAATAGGGAAATAAAAGAACCTACCATACCGAAGACAAAACAGATCACTAATAGGTTGCCTAGGTTTAAGCCACCCGCACCATGGTAACTACCGACACCGAAGAGTGACAAAATAATGCCAGCTACAACCAGTACCGCGAGGTTGGTTAGCAAGAACAAACCAATCCGCATCATTGAGAAAACCCTCTTGTAAATAAATATTGATCTGATTTATAAATTAAATCACAACAATAATATGCAGGGCGAACCTCAAAAATTCAAGAAAAAAATAGATATAGATACATTAAGCTAATAAAACGATCTATAAGCTTTCAATGGTGATATGAGCGTAATTTTTATAAAAAAGTAAGAAAAATCATGTGATGAGAATCAGTGATCTGAATAATTAATCACCTACCCGAATGCGTGCAGAAGCAGTTGCATTTGTAGTGGTATATGTCCCTGGTGCATCTGTGAACGTACCATCAGCTAAGGTGATAATTTGGCGATTATATTGTTTAGGGGTGGTGACAGGTTCTGGGTTAGATGAGGTGTAATTTGTAGATTGAGCAATTACTTGAGTATTCGCCGCATTTGAATTGGATGTAGAACCTAAGCTCGATGAATAAAGATTTTGATAACGGCTTGTCACACGACGCACATAATCTTGTGTTTCTCGAAATGGTGGAACACCACCATATTTATCAACATTACCTTCACCTGCATTGTATGCAGCCACTGCAAGTTGGGTATTACCATTAAAACGTTTTAATAACCAACTTAAATATCTCGCCCCACCAAAAATATTTTGTTGAGGGTCATAGGCATTACTGACATTGAAACGACGTGCAGTTGCAGGCATAAGTTGCATTAAGCCCTGAGCGCCGACAGGTGAGCGTGCATTAATATTAAAGCCTGATTCAGTATGCATGACGGCTTTAATTAAACCTTCAGAAATGCCATGTTGTTGAGCAGCTTGGCGGATCAGTTGGTCAAAGGCATTTTTATTACGGCTATAACTTGGCAGAACAGAGGCTTCACTTGAACCCCAATTACTATAACTATGAATATTACTGTCAGGATAATAGGTTGCTTTTACAACTTTTAGATGGCTGTATTCTGCTTTCTTTTTATTGGTCAGCAAAGTTGTGCCATTATTATCTTTAAATTGATAAATCGTCTGCCCAGCATAACCTGATACTGTACAATTTAGAAAACCGATCGTCCCCAAGCAAAGGGCAAAAATATATTTTGTTTTGTCCATCATTATAATATTCACAAAAGATGAGCATAAGTTCTTCACAGCAGTGTAACAAAAAAAAGTGGAAAAAGAACTTTGGCTACAATTTTTTTATTTTCACTGTCTGACAAAAATCAAGTCCATTTGTGCGAATGTTCAGCAAAAAAAATTAAAATATTTTTTTTAAAATAGAAGTCTTGACTTACATAAGTAATTGATTTTTTTCTATTAAAAATAGTGGTTAAAAAATGATCAATTTGATTGTAAGCCTTATTATCAGCTAAAAACAGTTTGTCAATAGCGAAGAAATCCACAATTTTATCCACAGCTTTTGTGGAAAACTGTGGAAAAGTTTGAAATATAAGCAATCCAGACAGTTTTGACATAATTTGGTCACAATTTTACCAGTATGAAACTGAAATATGACGATTGGACGAAATTGAAAAATTCTTTAGGTGCGCATCTTTTCGGAATGGGATAAAATCTCGCGGTATTTTTGTTTATGAGTAAATCACGTCTATGTACGCGCCAGTGGAGTCCAACCAAGGATTTAATTTTAAGCCTGAGCTTCCGACGAGTTCGGCATATTATCGCCTGTTGAAAAAGCTACGTCGTCAAGTTGGGCATGCAATTCGTGATTACAACATGATCGAAGATGGCGATAAGGTTATGGTATGTGTATCTGGCGGTAAAGACAGTTATACCTTGCTCGATATTTTATTACAGTTCAAGCGTATCGCGCCGATCAACTTTGATGTCGTTGCTGTGAACCTCGATCAAAAACAGCCAGGTTTCCCAGAAGATGTTTTGCCGCGCTATATGGAAGAAAACAATATTCCATATTACATTCTTGAAAAAGACACTTACACCATTACTAAGCGTTTGACTCCAGAAGGCAAGACCTATTGTGCCGTGTGTTCACGTTTACGCCGTGGTTCGCTCTATGGCTTTGCACAAGAAATAGGGGCAACTAAAGTCGCTCTAGGTCACCATCGTGATGACATCATGGCAACCTTCTTCTTAAATTTATTTCATGGCGGTAGCTTAAAAGCAATGCCACCGAAACTTCTTTCCTCAGACAAGAAGAATATTTTGATTCGTCCTTTGGCATATGTCGAAGAAAAAGACATCATCAAATATGCTGAATTACGTCAATTCCCAATTATTCCGTGTAACTTATGTGGTTCACAAGAGAATTTACAGCGTGCCATTATTAATGACATGCTACGTGAATGGGATAGACAACATCCTAAACGCTTACATAGCATTTTTGGTGCATTACAGAACGTATCGCCTTCGCAATTGGCTGACCGTGAATTATTTGATTTCGAAGCTTTGGATAGTCAACGTGAATTTGACTTAAAAGACCCAGAAGAGATGAAAAATCGCCTTGATGTGGTCAATTTAAGTTTCGCTGCTGAGTAAAATATAAGTTTTTTAAAAAAGACACTTAAATAAGTGTCTTTTTTTTATAAAAAAGCCTAAAAAATTGAATTCTTCGTACAAAAAGTCATAGCCTAAAATAAAAATTACGTGCTATAACAGGGCACAAGCAAATTGCTTCATGTAATGTCATCTGGATAGATGGCACAAGAAATTGAACAAATACATTTGAGGAATAATCATGGCTGCATTTTTAACTGATGATTGGTTTGCAACTGTTGAAAAACTTACTGCTGAAGCGGGTGATTTAAACTTACCACCAGCACTTGCGAATTTAGCGATTAACTTAGTTGTAACCGATGCAGCTGGTAATACCGAATTGGCTTTAGATGCAGGTAAAATCCTAAAAGGTTTATCTGCGAATGCAAAAACAACTTTAAATATGGATGCTGAAACTTTACGTAAAGTATTCTTAGAGTTTGATATGGCTGCTGCAATGCAAGCATTCATGACAGGTAAAATCAAAGTACAAGGCGATATGTCTCAACTTATGGCTTTACAAACAGCTAAGCCAAGCCAAGAACAAAAAGATTTATTCAAGAAAGTACTTGAGCAAACTGCTTAATTCCTTTCTAAAAAAAGCTTACCGATTGGTAAGCTTTTTTATACCTTAAATTTAGATATCAATACGGCTGCTAGTCTTTAAATGCTCTAAGTAGGTTCGGATACGTGTTACATATTGAACAGCTTGCTTATAACGACCATTTTGAGCTTGGTTACGCTGTAAATAATCGTATAAATTTACCCATTGATTTGGGTTCTTACCTTGAGCTTTGATTCGTTTCTGAATCTGGTTCACTGCGCCTGGTCCCATATTGTACGCCACTAAAGCATACCAATTACGGTCTGGGTAAGGTACATTGCTAAATTGGTCTAGCATCAGATCAAAGTATTTGGCGCCGCCTTGAATGCTTTGTATTGGATCTGATCGGTTACTTACGCCCATTGCTTGTGCTGTACTATTGGTCAACATCATTAAACCACGTACACCAGTGGGAGAAACTGAGGTTGGTTTAAGATAAGACTCTTGATAGCCAATTGCTGCGAGTAAATGCCAATCTAGATTATATTTAGATGCACTTCGTTTAAAACTTGCTTTATAAATTGGTAAACGCTGATTTAGATCTTTCTGAATCGTAGACCATGCTTCAGGTTTCACTACATTCCGATTATAGAATGAAGCGAGCTGTTGCGTTGTACCCAATTGCTTACTTTGACAGACAAAACCACTTGCGGTAAGCGTTAATGGATCATCTGCTTGCTGAAGTACCCAATTAAGTTGTGGATTTAATCCATTTTTACTTAAGCTGGATTGATCACCACAGCTCGCCGAAAAGGAAACAAGGTGTTTGCTTTCAATCGTTGCAAGATTTGCAGTGGTCATCGCTATGTTGGCTTTGCCTTGAGCGATCCATTTCAATGCGGTGGCATTGTCAGGAACTGTTTTAAAATCAAGTCTGACATTTAAACTTTGGGCATAGTTGCGTGCTAAGTCATAACCAAAGCCATGTAAAAACTGACCGTCTTTAAATACAGTTGTTGGATTTTCAACTGCAACCACTGTTAAAACATTCGTTGTAACAACAGCATTGTATTGATGTGATTTTTCTGCATTCAAGCTATTGAATGGAATGATTGCAATTCCGAGTGCGACAGCTTGAAATGAAAGTTTGGAAGATAAAGAGTTAAGGCTAGGCCTCGACCCAGAACTTGAATTACTGTGCATGTTGTCTCCGCTACAGGTAATTTATGCCCAAAAAGTTCAGCAAAACAATGCTCTAACTTTTAAAAGTTGATAAATTCAATAAGGGTGGGCAAGTCATGACGCCATTCAAAATGACATAGGATTGATGGAAGAAATGATGATTGTGTTACACACCATTCACAAAGTGTACAAAAAACAAACAAAATCAACTTAGGGGCGCATATTAATCGTCAAAAAAGGGATTGTCAAATTTTGATCAGTAAAAAAATGAGAAACACCTCACAAATACTTGATTAAGAAAAGAATAAAATTTATACACTGTTGTGGTGTTGAAATAAGGAATACAATGCAAAAACTTGTAAATTAAATGTTGTGTTAACGTAGTTGGATTTATGAGAGAGTGAAAAATTTGACATACTCTTCCAAATATTAAAGTGCCATTTATGAAACTTGAGCCATCTAAAATAAGTGACTAAGCAATGTGTTGGCGAAGATTTCAGAATAATTGAAGATTACGGATTACAGTTTATTCAACCAGAAGCGATCTTAAATTTTAAGATATTGCCAATAGAATTACAGAACAAGGTAACTTCATAAATATAAAAGAATTTCAAATTCTATTGAACTACAACGTGATTTAGCTTAAATCATTGTTTAAGTAAATGTTTCTATCATATGGATCATAGCTTATTTTTATAGCAGAGTTGATTAGTACATACGATGTATACATATTCGCTAAGTAGTCTGTAACGCTTTGGGCTTTGCTCGTGGCTAAATTGCATGTTCCTAAGGAAACGATATTGTTTATGTATGATTCAAATTTTCTATACTGATAACTAAAGGAAAATAATTTTCTTATCCGATATAAATCAGCTTCAATCGAGAGAGTTTAAAGTTTAATGGGTATAGCTGATATTTGTTATGTACCAAACTTTTGTACTATTAGGGGCTTGCACTTGAATTTCATCATCCACAGATTTACCTAAACAAGCTTTAGCTATAGGAGATTGGAGCGAAATATAGTCTTTACATCCATAAATTTCTTCATCTCCGACGATGCGGAACTGAATAAGTTGACCATCGTCATTTTCTAATTCAACCCATGCTCCAAAATAAGCCTTTCCATCTTGTTCTGGACTATATTCAACCTTATGAGCAACCTCAAAAAGTTTAGTTAAGTATCTAATTCGACGATCGATTTCTCTTAGTTTTCTTTTATTGTAGTGGTAGTCGGCATTTTCCGATCTATCACCGAGGCTTGCTGCCCATGACACGATTGCCGTAATTTCTGGACGTTCTTTACGTACTAAATCATTTAACTCATCTTGTAAGCGTTGATAGCCTTCAGCTGTAAGTAACTTGCGATTCAAGATAAATACTCCAAAGCCTTAAATAAGGCATCAAATATTGAAATTTTATGTATGGAGCGCCACGTACCAAATAATTGGCGCGGTGAATTCATTGATTTTACTAATGAATATTCTGAAGAAAAACTCCCTAGTTCAGATAAATTTGGGGTACAAGATGGGCAAGATTTGTTAGCTCTCCTAAATAAGAGGAGAGCCAACAGCGTATGATAAATTATTTGAAAACATTTCCTTATTTAATAATTAAATTATTCCACTCAGAAGGTAGGGTACTCATCAATGAGTTGCCGAGCTGATGGATTTCATTTTCTGAGAGCGGACGATTGAGTCGACGCCATTGCCCATCAAGCAATAATTCTAGTGGTGTATATTGCGACTTATAATTCATTTTGGTTGAATGTGGCACCCAATAACCTAGATATAAGTAATCTAGATTGAGCGTGCGTACATATTCAATTTGTTTAAGGATCGCAAATACACCCAATGAACGGCGTTGTTCATTTGGATCGAAAAAGGTATAAACGGCAGAGAGCCCATCATCCATTAAGTCACATGTGGAGACCGCAATCAGTTTCTGATCATCCCAAAGTTCGATAAAGAAACTTTCTGTGCAGCTATGAACTAGAAACTTCTCAAATTGATCTAAACTTGCAGGATACATATCACCATCTGAGTGGCGTTCATTAATGTATCTTTCATATAAATCATAATGTTGTTGAGTGGCTTGCGAGGTTGGCAAGATACTCATTGTTAAATCTTGATTGCGTTTCCATGCCTTTTTTTGGCTGCTATTCATTTTAAATTCTTGAATTGGAACGCGACAAGATAAACATTGACGACATAAATGGCATTCAGGTCGATAAACAAAGTCACCGCTACGACGAAAACCAACACGTGAAAGTTCAGACAATGTCACCACATCAATACGGTGAATCGGGTCTAAAAATACCATCCGAGCTGACTTATTATCAAGATAACTACAGTCGTGTGGCGGCGTAATATAATACTGTAAGTCATTTAAAAGGGACTTGGGTTGGTATGATTTCATGAATCTGTCCCTCCAAGGTGTTAATCCATTAACCGTCTAATTTTGCACAAAGTGCTATTGTTTTACTTGAAAATACACGTTCTTGATAACTTTTCCAATTGATAGAGGGGGCAATAATTACATCTTGTAACGATTTTAGATAGACTTGGCGAGAAAGTGTACAAGCACCCAAGCTTAAAAGATGGTCATTGACCAATTGGCAATCTATCCAAGGTAATTTATTTTCCTGACCAATCAACATCAGTGTGTAAAAAGCCATTTTAGAAACGTCGGTTTCAGTACTAAACATGGACTCACCAAAACAACCTTTTCCAATCGTTACACCATATAGACCACCAACCAATTTTTCTTGGTGCCATACTTCTACACTATACGCATAGCCTGCTTCGAATAAGGCACAGTACCCTTGAATGATGTCCTCACTAATCCATGTTTCATTAGCATAACTACGTGGGAGTGAACATGAGCGAATGACATCTTCAAAAGCATGATTAATGGTAATGTGATAATCATACTTTTTCATATTTCGAATCAGTGATTTACTTGGTTTGTACGCATAAGGCTCAATAATACAGCGAGGCTCTGGACTCCACCAACAAATCGGTTCATCTGCGTTGAACCAAGGGAATAGACCGTGTGTGTATGCTTCAAATAAGGTAGAAGGGGAAAGATCTGCACCTATGCAAATAAAGCCATGTCCTTCTGGATCGGCTTCAATAGGATCTGGGAAAATATATTGTGATAAAGGCAGCGCTTGCATAGTTGCTAAAGTGAATAAGAATGATTCTAAATTAACGCAACTAGAGTGCGTTGACAATCTATTCTAAATTGTCAACGCAAGAGAATGTGGAGATTAGTTTAAATTATCGAGATATTTTTCAGCATCCAAAGCAGCCATACAGCCTGAACCTGCTGAAGTGATTGCTTGGCGGTAGATACTATCTGCTACATCACCTGCGGCAAATACGCCTTCAATAGAAGCGGCTGTTGCGTTGCCTGAAGTACCACTTTGAACTTGAATATATCCATCACGCAAGTTCAACTGGTTTTCAAACATACTTGTATTTGGCTTGTGTCCAATCGCAACAAAGAGACCTTGAACCTGAATATCTTGTGTGCTTGCATCTTGTGTGGACTGAATTCGAACAGCAGTTACGCCAGTTTTATCACCCAAAACTTCATCGACTTGATGATTCCAAATAATACTGATCTTGCCTTCTTTCTCTTTTGCAAAAAGATGATCTTGTAAAATCTTTTCAGAACGCAAACTATCGCGACGGTGTACTAATGTGACATGTGCAGCGATATTTGAAAGATAAAGTGCTTCTTCAACGGCAGTATTACCACCACCAACCACCATGACATTTTGGTTTTTATAGAAGAAACCATCACAGGTTGCACAAGCACTTACACCTTGACCCATAAATGCAGTTTCAGATTCAAGACCTAAATATTGCGCAGTTGCTCCTGTTGCAATAATAAGAGCATCACAAGTGTACTCTTCCATATCACCTTTTAACACGAATGGACGTGTTTTAAGATCTACTTCATTGATATGGTCATAAACAATTTCTGTACCGAATCGTTCTGCATGAGCTTGCATACGCTCCATTAATACAGGACCAGTTAATCCTTCAGGGTCACCTGGCCAGTTATCAACTTCAGTTGTCGTTGTTAATTGACCACCCAATTGCAGACCCGCTATGAGTGTTGGTTTAAGATTTGCACGCGCTGCATAAACTGCTGCGCTATAACCAGCAGGACCAGAACCCAAAATAATTAACCGTGAATGGCGAGCGCTCATTAAAGAACATCCTTTTTATATTAAAACTGTTAAAATTATACGTTAATCCACATCAAAGTGGGGTGGATAATATTGATAAACCTAATCGAATCGAGCTATATCATGGAGAGCATTTACTGATATTTCATCAATGTTTGCAACAACAATGGATGTTAACAACAACAGTAAACAATCGTGCATCTTTTTTGTAAGAACGAGTGCATAATATAAAACTTATTGATCAAGGTCAGTTAGACCTTAATCGATACCTACAAATAACAAATTGGGTTACAGGACTGTATATGGCTGCGGTGTCAAGTGTTTATGCACAACGCTTTTTAATGACATTATTTTTGATTTCTTTTGGCATTTATCTATTTCTTGCCACAGTAACCTACACACCTTTTGATCCAGGTTGGATGCATATTTCAAGTGATACGCAACAGGTCTCAAATGCAAGTGGTGTTGCAGGTGCTTGGATTGCAGATTTGTTATTTGGTTTTTTAGGTTGGGCAAGCTTATTTATTCCTCTATTCCTGTTTATAGAAGCGATTCAAGTTTGGTGGCCTAGAAGTTTTTTAAATCGTCCATTTCGTTATGCTGCTCAGTTTTTCTTGATTCTGTCTATTTCGAGTTTATTGTATTTGCATTGGAATGTACCTGCGGATACTTTAGAAAATGCGGCAGGTGGTATCATTGGGTATGAATTAGGTCAGAGCTTAGCTCAACTTTTAACGATTTATGGTGCAACATTTTTTTTACTTTCATTTAGTATTTTATTACTGACCCTAGCTTTTGGTATCCAGTGGAACAAAACTTGGGCAACATTAAAAAATACGCCAGCTTATTTACAAGATTTATTCTATAAAAATATACCACAACATGAATCTGCATATGATTTGACTGAGCAATTGGCTGTAGCACAAACGCCTGTTTTAAAGACCAAGTCTTCACTGCCCGCTGATGAGCCAAGCATAGTAGAAACAGGAGAGATGAACCAAAAGGTAGAACCGAGCGTTCAGCCTAAGTCTACGGCAGTAGAGAATGCTCATCATCAACTATTAGCAGAAAAGTTGTTTGCAGATGTCGTTGCTAAGGAACAGCAAAATGCTCAACAGCAAGACGTATTGTCAGCAGAAGGCTTTGAACAAACTTTAAAACATGCCCATCAACTAGAGGCCGAGAGTCAGCGTTTAGTTCAAACAGGGGAGGTATGGCGTGCGCTACAACATGATGATGCGAGCCATAAACAAGAAATTGATGCGCTTTTAAGAGCAGCTGATGATGCAGAAAGTGTTCCATTTCAATATTCACAATCAGATAGTGCATCTTTAACTCAGCGTTCGAGTCAAAGTCATGTTGATTGGAATGATGACCAAATCTTTGATGAGTTATTGGCTGCTGTGCCAAATAGTAAAACTGCAACTGATGTGCATAAACCATTTACTCAAGAGCTATCATCAAACCCTCATACAGAAGTAGATGAAATTGAGTTTGAAATAGATACCGAAGTAGCAGTTATTGATTCTACTCCACCATCAAATGTCATTCATTCACATACCACTGCTGTTAAGGAGATGGGGCACGATGATAAACATGCTTTTGCAAGTGATGACTTTGATGATTTCGATGATCTTTTAATTGATGATAAAGATGGAAAAACTGAGCTTCAAACGACAAGCTATGCTCAGCCTCAGACTTTTGTAAAAGCACCAATTGAAGTTGAAGCGCCTAAAGAAACATTATCAAAAGAAGCATTTATTGAGGCATGGCAAGAAACTGCGGGTAAAGTTGAAGAAAATTTTGATATTGAAGATGATTTTGACTTAGATGCACCCTTAACAGATTCATTTGGTCGCCCAATGTCGCGAGCAATGCAAGTGGCACAAAAACGTCGTGACTTGCCAACCTTACCCGGTTTAGAGTTATTGGATAAGGTCGATCCGAATAAAAAGGTGAATTTTACTGCTGAGCAATTAGCACGACTGTCAGAACTTTTAGAAATTAAACTACAAGAATTTAATGTTAAAGCCCAAGTTGTAGAAGCTCAACCTGGGCCAGTGGTGACTCGTTTCGAACTTGATCTTGCGCCAGGTGTGAAAGCATCTAAAGTCACCAATATTTCGCGTGATTTGGCACGTTCAATGTCGATGGCATCTGTTCGTGTGGTCGAGGTTATCGCAGGAAAACCGTATATCGGTATTGAAGTCCCGAATAGTAGTCGTGAAATGGTACGCTTGATTGAGCTGTTAAAAACGCCTGCATTTGAAGATCCTGCGGGCTTGCTCTCAATGGCAATGGGTAAAGACATTTCTGGTAATCCTGTGATTACAGATCTCGGCAAAGCACCGCATATGTTGGTTGCAGGAACGACTGGTTCAGGTAAGTCCGTTGCAGTCAACTCGATGATTTTGTCGATGTTATTAAAATACACGCCTGATCAATTACGTTTAATTCTAATTGACCCAAAACAGCTTGAATTAGCCAACTATAATGATATTCCACATTTATTAACACCCGTTGTCACTGACATGAAAGATGCGGTAAGTGCATTAAACTGGTGTGTTAATGAAATGGAACGCCGCTATAAATTAATGTCTTTCCTTAAAATTCGTAAGCTAGCAGACTATAACCGTAAAGTGGAAGAAGCAATTGCCAATGGTGATGATCTGATTGATCCGACATGGAAAGCTAGCGATTCGGTTGTGGGGGAACGAGCACCGCGTTTGGCACCATTACCATCGATTGTGATCGTTGCCGATGAATTCGCTGACATGATTATGCAGGTTGGTAAAAAAGCTGAGGAGATGATTACTCGGCTTGCGCAAAAATCACGTGCAGCAGGTATCCATTTACTACTCGCAACGCAACGTCCATCTGTCGATGTGATTACAGGCTTGATTAAAGCGAATATTCCAACACGTGTCGCTTTACGTGTAAACAGTAAGATTGATTCACGAACGATCCTCGATGCAGGTGGAGCAGAAGACTTATTGGGGCATGGTGACATGTTATTCTTAGGACCAGGTAAAATTGAGCCTGAGCGTGTGCATGGTGCTTTTATTAGTGATGATGAAGTGAACCGTATTTGTGATGCATGGCGTGAACGTGGTGAACCAGATTATGTCGATGAAATCTTAACGCCATTTGATGAAGAACCAACTTCACGTGGTTTTGAAGATGGTGATGGTGACCCAAGTCGTGATGCACTTTATGATCAATGTGTTTCTTTTGTTTTAGAAACACGTAAGGCTTCAACTTCATCGTTACAACGCAAATTTAGTCTTGGCTATAACCGTGCGGCGCGTATCATTGATCAGATGGAAGAGAATGGAATCGTGAGCTCGATGGGAGCAAACGGTAAGCGCGATATTTTAGTTTAATCAAAATAATTTAGTAAGAGAGCCTCTATTCAGAGGCTTTTTTACATTATTTTTTGTGTATTTTATATGGTAATAATCACGTTTTTTATTTAAGCTTGACCTTTAAAATCTCAGTTTTGAGGTCAATCGTGTTCATTGCATTAGGTACACTCATTTTTATTCATTTTTGTGCATTGATTACGCCGGGTCCAGATTTCTTTTTGGTTTCACAAACTGCAATCAGTCGCTCCCGTAAAGAAGCTGTATTGGTTGTTTTGGGTATTTGCCTAGGTGCAATGCTATGGTCTTTATTAGCATTAATGGGACTGAATATTATTTTTGAGAAAATGGCATGGTTGAAACGAGGTCTGTTGATTGCAGGTGGTTTGTATTTGTGCTGGCTCGGGTTTCAAATGCTTAGATCTGCTTTCTCTAAAAATAATCAAACGATTACTCCAATGATTTTGCCACAATCACCTTATTTATTCTTTATGAAAGGCTTGTTGACAAACCTATCAAATCCTA
>Ga0224722_1001444_pt1 | contig 13091 bp, 14 predicted proteins | sample Balambano_FR1_Me_FD_161646 | JGI IMG/M metagenome (GOLD analysis project Ga0224722, IMG submission 161646) | Freshwater sediment microbial communities from Lake Towuti, South Sulawesi, Indonesia - Balambano_FR1_MetaG | ecosystem: Environmental > Aquatic > Freshwater > Lake > Sediment | place... | reverse complement strand
TGAGTTACCTCCTAGTGCCTTGACACCTATAATACTATCCTTGCTCTCATTGATATAAAGAAGTAGTTTCTTACATACCGAACAAAAATAATTCTCTTACATCTTACCATCAATAACTAGTTTTAGCAAACGCATTCAACGTTTATTTTTCGAGCACTTTTGACATGATTAAACAAATTGAAGCAAAGCTCTACTTTTTTCTACGATAATTTTAGTAGAATTGATTTATTTTTTTCGAAGCTCTACTATTCCTTCTTTGCACACCCCGTAAGGTAGCCAAGAACATCCCTTACATAGATGATCCAAATCGTCGGGAACTACTTTGGAAGCTGTTAAGGCGACTAGATGTGACTTCAAGTACGACTTCTCTTTCTCTAGCCCTAAATGGGCCAATACTTTTTCATCCATAGACAACACATGCTCATTTGATCCAGAGCTGGCCTCACATTTTGTGTTCCCACGATGAGGGCAGGCCATGCATGCGTCATCAAAGGTTGCTACCGTTTTTATCATAAAGTCTTCATGATCATTTCTTACTTTAGCTACAATTTCCGTCATCTTTTCAACAAATGCGGGGCTATACCCCATTCCTCTGAAACCATGAACACAGAGGAGATGATGCCCTCTTAACACCTTTTCTTCTTCCATCTTTCCCTCCTCCCCTCACTTCATTATTCTAGCAAGAAAGTCAAAACCCTTTAACGGTTTTCTTCCGCCAGTTTTTTTAGGGAGAAATGGGAGATACCGATCTTTTTACAAATGGTCAGATAGTGCATAAGAGTAAGTAGCAAGGCTCCTGTGTTGAGACCAATTAGAACCCCCTCCATTTGAAATTCGTGAAGTGAGCCCAGCACATACATAATGGTAAACTGGATAATTGAAGACCATACGGTATGGTAAAATGCATCCTTCATTAGACCGAGTCCAATCAAATAAGCCTGCATCGGAATAACAAAAAAATGAAGCAAAAAGTATGGCCAAAGGATCTGCAAATATCCAGAAGCGACCGACGATTTAAAAAACATACTGGTAAGTGGTTCAGCGAAAAAGTAACAAACAAGCATAGCTGGAATTCCGTATAAGGCTGTCCCTTTTATTACCTGCTGCAACAGTCGTTGAAGCCGCTTAAAGTCTCCGTTTGCATACGCTTTGGAAACAGTAGGTATCAGCATGATCAACAAAGAATGCCCTATAAAAGCTGGGAAAAATCCAATCGTCATCGCTACCCCGGTGAGCATTCCAAATTGTTCGGTTGCCGCCTGCTCGCTCACCCCTGCATGTACAAGAGCAATTTTAATAATAAAGGGTTGAACCGCATGTGTTAGCGAATGGAAAATCCGAAGTCCCGTTGTTGGAATGGATACAGCCATCAAACTCTTCCTAACCTCCTGATGAGGAAGAGCCTCTGACGGCCTTCTTTTTAGCTCATGATACTGAATAAAAAACGTGTGAATCAAATAGAGGACGATGACAAACTCGCTCCCTACAAATGTACAGAAGGCAATAAGGATTGCCATATCCGTCTGGAATTCGAACAATTGAAAGAGAAAGACAAGCAAACCAAGCTGTACAAGCTTTCGAACCAGCTGTGTAGATGCAATCTTGCTCATTTGCTGTTTTCCCATAAAATACCCGCGAGCGATGGATGAAAATGAAATCATCGGGATTAGTAGGATGACGAGCCAGCGTAAGAGCGGGTGATACGAGTCAAAAGTCGATATATACGGAAGAATAATCGTGACAGCAGCAAGTAAGACAGAAGTGAAAATAATTGTTAGCTTAATCACATGCTGAAGCATGCTTTGGTGATAACGGGCATCCTTTTCAGCAATAAACTTAGAAATCGAAACTGGCATCTCAAAGCTTGCTAGCATAACAATCAGAAAGATGGTTGGCAAAATTTGCATATATAGGCCAAGTCCATGCTCCCCCAACTCCTTTGCTAGCACCATATTCGCAATAAACTCTACACATTCACCCATAAAGGTGGCAACAACCAACAATAATGTTCCTTTCATAAATGCACTCATGCTGTCTCTCCTTACATTTAATAGCTTTCACCTTACACTATATGAGACAAGTTCTAGGAATATTTTAATTAATTGCTTCGATGGTCGAAATTTAGAAGCAAAAAGAGCAGGCTTATCGTTTGGAATAAAGGGATGCGGACTGGACTGGATAGATTTTGCCTTTGATTGTCCGAATCCTAGGGGTATTTGGACAGGACTAGATGGAAATTGCACTTAATAGTCCGAATCCATGGGGTATTCGGACTGGACTTGAAAGAAATTGCCTTTGACTGTCCGAATCATGGGGGTATTTGGACAGGACTAGATGGAAATTGCACTTAATAGTCCGAATCCATGGGGTATTCGGACTGGACTTAAAAGAATATGCCTTTGATTGTCCGAATCCAGAAGGTATTTGGACTGAACTAGAAAGAAATTGCACTTAATAGTCCGAATCCATGGGGTATTCGGACTGGACTGGATGGAATCTGCCTTTGATAGTCCGAATCCAGAGAGTATTTGGACTGAACTAGAAAGAAATTGCACTTAATAGTCCCTCTGCAGAAAGATTCGGACTCGCCATCTTCACCTCAAGCTCTTTCATTTGTGCCTCCATCACTACCAATGAGGAGAAGGCAGTTTTTAACACATCTAAGGACGTTATTTCACTTTGGAAAACAGGAATTTGCTGTAAGTATCCAATTGTCGTCCCTTTTCTCCAATGAATTTGACCACTGTCCGGTATTTCTTCCCCAGCTAACAGTTTAAAAAGAGTCGTTTTCCCACTCCCGTTTCGACCAACAAGTCCCAGACGATCTCCTTTATTCATTCCGGAGCTGAAAAGCAAGAAATTTATGTAAATTTCACTTTACTAGTTCATGTTTGAACGCATAAATAACGGCTTGCGTTCGATCTTGTACTTGAAGCTTGCTTAGAATATTACTAACATGCGTTTTTACCGTCTTTAGAGCAATAAACAAGTCATCAGCAATTTCTTGATTGCTTTTACCCTCAGCCATCAACAAGAGAATTTCCATTTCCCTAGAGGTAAGCTCCTCATGTGGTGCTACATCATTTTTTTGACGCATTTTCATCATCATTTTGCCGGTCACCTCAGGTTCAAGAACGGACTGGCCATGATAGGTTGCACGTACGGCATTAGCTATTTCACTAGCCTTAGAAGTTTTCAACATATAGCTTGTTGCCCCCGCTTCAAGGGCTGGGTATACTTTTTCATCGTCTAAAAAGCTTGTCACAATGATGATTTTTGCCTCGGGCCATTCTGCAATAATTTGACGTGTTGCTTCAATGCCATCCATTTCCTTCATCACTAAATCCATTAATACGATATCTGGTCTTAACTCTAGCACCATTGGAATCGCAGCTTTTCCATTATCCGCTTCACCTACAACCTCAATATCTGGCTGTGCAGATAAATACGAGGAAACTCCGATTCTTACCATCTCATGGTCATCAACAAACACCACTCTAATCACTGCTCTCACCCTTCCTCATCAACGGGACCTTCACTTCTAGACGGGTTCCTTTATCTTTCACACTAATAATTTTACATATTCCACCAATTTCAACGGCACGTTCATACATATTTTGAAGTCCATAAGAACCTGCTTTTGATTCTTCCACATCAAAGCCAATTCCATCATCCACTACCCTCATGATGATAAAATTGTCGCGCTGGATCAGTAAAACCTCAAGCTCCTTCGCTTTTGAATGACGAAGGATGTTCGAAACAGATTCCTGAAGAATTCGAAAGAGGTGGTCCTCCACCCCTTTATCCAGTGGAAACTCCTCTACCTTCCATCCTATTTCCATCGTTACTTTTTGTGATAGTTCGACTAGCAGCTCTTCAATTCCTTCTTGTAGTGTTTTTCCTTTTAACGGCACTGGACGTAAATGAAGAAGAAGCGCTCTCATTTCCAATTGAGACTGATGAATCATTTCTTCTACCATCTTCATCTGCTTTGCTTCTCGATCTTCACTTTCCACCTGCTTGGTTTCATTGATAGCCGACATCATCATTGAAGCCGCAAAGAGCTGTTGACTCACGGAGTCATGGAGCTCTCTAGCCAACCGATTGCGCTCTTGAGAAATAATTTCTTGAATACGATTTTCTTGATCCTCAGCCTTTTCATTCGCAAGCTTCTGAGAGGCCTTCGCCTGTTCAGCAATTTGCTTTTGGATTTTCCGAACTCTTTGGACAATCGGTTCATACGACATCCCATTCTCCATCTGACTTGCGCGTCCTTCCTCAACTTCGTAAAGAAGATCGTCAATCGTTTGCATTTGTTTCCGCCAGTAAAACCCCGATCCCAAACCAAACAAAATTCCAATCGCAATACTTACGCTTGGAAGAAAGAAGATAAATGGGATATCCATTAAATCACGTTCCCATAGCTCAGACCAATTGTAGACAGGAAAGGCCCTGAAAAAAGAAATGGATAAAAAGATGAAGACTAATAGAGAAAGCGTAATGCCCCACACAATTTGGCGTTGTACGATACTCATACTCGCTTCACCTCGAGGTCACCCACCAGCATCGAGGTGAATACCTTCACCTTCTGATCCGCTTTCTCATACTCGCTCGTTTGAACATGTAGTCGCTGATTGAACAGCTTATCTCCTGTTACATTCAATATATTACTAGAGCCAGCAAGGACACTATGATTCACACAAACCTCGACATCGTAAGGAACTTGAATCTGAATATTTCCGACTATCCCACGTAAAAATATGATCGTCTCACCTTTGGGTAAAACGGTATAGCTTAGATCGATGATGGTGTCACCGATTCCTGTTTGGATATTAATATCATTCCACTCATATACATGATCTTTCGTTCGCTGTTCACCAAAAATGGTATTTTCAAATAAGGGCGCTTTCTTTACAATGGTTTCTGTTTGCGGAGGATTCGAATGAGCTTCCACTACCTCAGGCTGTATTTTTTCTGGGGAACGCTTAGACTTTGCAAATTGAAAAATTAAATAGCCCAGTATCCCAAATAAGAATACTTTAATCGTCATCATATTAAATACGCTTAAAATAAAGAAGATTGTTCCTGCCCAAAACAAGAACTTGCCTGATGTTTTTGGCTGGCGCTTCCTCCCGATATAGATCATTCCTGATGCAACAAGGAGGGAGAAGATCAGTCCACGATTAAAGAAAGTGACCTCAAGTAGTAACAATACAATTCCAAACATCACTGCCCAGCTGAGAAGATCACTCTTCTTTTTTCCTACCATGTTGATTCCTCCTCTCCTGTTCTCTAAACTTATAGAAGGCGTATGGACTACGCCTCCCTAGTTTTCCATCTTCTATGTCTAGCTACAGTGCCTAGCGACTAGTGTACTTCACCCTTTTCCCTACGATAAGTCAACATCGAATCGCTTGCGCTTTTCGTGTTTCCTTTATCTCAGTCAAATGGCTCCAGTCCATACGTCGCTGAACAGGCACCTCCGCTTTTCTTCTAGAATATCAGTTTTTCTTACAAAGTAGTAGCTTCTTCTTTTTTCATTTCTTTTTCTAGTTTGGCGATGCGCGCATCGATGGTATTTCTATAGTAGGAGGTGTTTACTTTTTCCTCCATCCGATCAAGGTATGACTCAATTTCTTGGAAGCGCGAAACGGATGGGTTAGAGTAGTTGTCATGGTCTAGCACCTTATTCATTTGATAGTGTGCACGTGATAGGTTTTCTCTTCCCATTAATTCCATGCGGCGTATATGCATATCTTTCAGCTTATGCTTCATTTCCTCGTATTTTTGCTCAAGCTCTTGCAATTGATTTTCCGTGTAACGAAGGGATTCACTTAATCGCGCTGCTCTCTCTTCGTATTGAAGTTGCTCAGCACTAGCAAATGTGTAAAGCTCCGTTTCACCGGCATTTTGTGCTACTTCTGCTTGGTATTTTCTCTTTTCAGCCAGTTCCTGTGCTTGCTTCCATTCACGAGTAAACCCGTCTCGCAATGTATATTGTCTTTCAACCAGCTTTCTTACTTTTTCTGTTTCCAATTCACATTCACGTAAATACTGGTTCAGTATGGAAATTGGATTTTTGTTTTCCTTTTTTTCTAGTGCTTCATTTAAATCAGCTACAATCGTGTTTTTTAATCGAGTAAATAAGTTTGACATAAAGATCTCTCCTCTTATTAAAATTAGTTTTTATTTAGTTCAGACCATTGCTTTTCAAAGTTTTGAAAAGCGTCATTTGAAACGATTTCGTTGACTTTTGTTTCTTTAAATTTTTTGTAAACAACATAGAGAATATATGCAGCTACAATTCCAACGATCGCCGGTGCGTTAGAAATGGATGCCATCAGGAGAATGATTCCTAAGATACCTAAGCCGATTTTCATCCCCTTCGAATCTGTCTTTAAAAACTGCTTAAACACAAAGTACAGAATCGCCATGCTGACAACTAACCCTACCAGTGGACCAAGATTTGCTAATAAAACTAACGCTGCAATGCCTCCTATTAAAAGCAACCCGAATTTTTTCATTTGTTGTTGCCTCCCTTCTTGATATCATCTTACCTAGATTTCAAACTTCTCATAACGAGCTTAAGCTTGATTTTCATATACGACTTGAGGCTTAGAGAGTGATAGGACTTCAAAATAAAAAAGCCGGAGTTACCCCCGACTTTTCCTACTTCGAAATAAACATTTGTGTCCAGTAATGCTGCTTTGACCCGCCTTGTGCATACCCCACTCCGATATGCGTATAGCCTGAACTCAGGATGTTTTTGCGGTGACCTTCACTGTTCATCCATGCAGTTACTACTTCTTGCGCTGTGCGTTGACCAGCTGCGATATTTTCACCTGCGCTACGGTACGAGATTCCGAAGTTTTTCATCATATCAAATGGCGATCCGTATGTAGGGCTTGTATGAGAAAAATAGTTTCGGTCTCTCATGTCAGCTGATTTATAACGCGCCACTCTCGCAAGTTGCCAGTCCGCTACAAGAGGCTTTAACCCATACTTGGCACGCTCTTGGTTCGTCAATTGAACGACTTGATTTTCAATTGACTTCGTTGCATCATAATTCGGAATGTTTACCTTTTGACCAGGATAGATTAGAGCTGGATTCTTGAATTGTGGGTTCATTTGAATAATTTCAGACAATCCCACTTGATAGCGAACAGCAATTTTCCATAAGCTATCTCCCGGTTGGACCGTATACACTTGTTGTGCGAACGAGTTTGTTGGGATAACAACCAATGACAGTAATAGAACCATTCCTAAGAATAGCTTTTTAAGCATATTTACCACCTCCTAACAATAATAGAATTCATCTTCCTCCTCTAAAAAAATCAAGGAGAATGTTTCCAAATGAGAAAAGATTCATCATCCCCTTCATATAGTGTGTAAAGGAGGGATTTCCATGGGTTTGATGTGGGTAACAACCGTTGGATTGGCTATTTGCTTAGGCATTGTTGGTGGTGTGTTTATTTATTATCTAAGAACCGCACTTGATACAGAGGATGCACATCGAATTGATCCCGCTTCAAAAGAATAGAAATGAGTGGCTCGACTCTCTCTCGGGCCACTTTTTTAGTTCCTTTGACACCCGGGACAAAGCATTATGTGTAGCAATAAGGCTTGGAAAATTGTCCTTTCTTCCATACATATTTCTATCTTAATTGGAAAAATTATGTTCATCTAGAAGATTTGAGGAGGAACGGCTATGTCTATGAAGGAATATGAAATCCCTCGCTTTCCAGAACCCTATTGGAGAGACATGGATTTACCGATTTACAATTCTTTAATCGAGGATATCCATGTGGATGTGGCTATTGTTGGAGCTGGTATTACCGGCATAACAGCTGGTTATCAATTAGCAAAAGAAGGCTTAAAAGTCGCTATTCTTGAGGCTGGGAGAGTTCTAAATGGAACAACGGGTCATACAACGGCAAAAATAACGGCTCAGCATGGCTTAATATATAATGAATTGCTCCAAAACTTTGGGGAAGAACGAGCGAAGATGTATTATCAAGGCTCAGCTGACGCCATGGAGTTTATTCATCGAATGGTAAAAGAACATAGCATTGAGTGCGATTTTTCAACCCAAGAGGCTATTATTTATGCAGTTTCAGAGCAAAAAGCCTATACAGTAGAAGAGGAGGCAGATGCCTATAGTAAGCTAGGCATACGTGGGGAGTTAACAGAAAAACCCCTTCCCTTTCACATCAAATCCATGTCTACTCTTGTCATGCCTGACCAAGCCCAGTTTCACCCACTCAAGTATTTGAATGTACTTTTACGTAAATTTGTTGAAGCGGGTGGGGTGGTCTACGAAAATGTAACGGCTACAGATGTAGAGGAAGGCTCTCAGCCTAAGGTCATTTTAAGAAACGGGAAAAAAGTATCCTGTCAGCATGTGATTGCAGCGTCCCATTTTCCGTTTGTTGATAAAAACGGTTTTTATTTTACTCGCCTTGAAGTTAAACGCTCTTATATCGTTGCGGTAACAACGCAAAATGAGTTTCCTGGTGGCATGTTTTATAGCGCCGACTCCCCCACTCGCTCGTTAAGGTCTACCCCTCTTGACAACGGAGAGCAGCTTGTTCTTGTTGGTGGAGACGGCCATAAAACTGGACAAGGTGTAGACACCATGAAGCATTACCGGGCGCTAGAGGAGTTTGCTAATGATGTATTTGGTATTAAAGAGTACAAGTACCGATGGTCTGCTCAGGATATGATTACTCTAGATAAAATCCCTTATATCGGACCGGTTACTGAGAAAAATACCAATATTCATATTGCTACGGGCTACCGTAAATGGGGCATGACGAACGGGACGCAGGCTGCACTCATCCTAGCAGATACGATTCTTGGAAAGAACAATAAATACCGGGATTTCTACTCCCCTCAACGTTTCGATTCTGATCCGGATATCAAAAAATTCATTAAGATTAATGCGGACGTTGCAAAGCATTTGGTAAAGGGAAAGCTTGAGTATGTGGGTAAAGAGCTAGGTGAGGTGGAGGTGGATGAAGGTGCAGTGGTGATGGTGAAAGGCGAGCGTGCTGGTGCTTATCGCGATCACGATGGTTGTCTGCATCTCGTAGACACCACCTGTACTCATTTAGGCTGTGAGGTTGAATGGAATCACGGAGATCGTACATGGGATTGCCCTTGCCATGGGTCACGTTTTTCTTATGATGGTGAAGTGGTGGAAGGACCTGCGAATAAACCGCTAAAAAAAGTGGAATTGGATTAAAAAACTGGCCGAAGCAATTCGGCCAGTTTTTTCGTTATTGATTTGTTGGACGATTACGGCGAATGTCCTTTTTATCCGTTGTCGAAAACTCTACTAGCTCCGAGCTCGTTTTTTGTTGCTTTCTGTTGTTATTACGCTGCGCATTGGCATTTCCAAGCTTTGTTCTTCCCATGTAAAACATCTCCTTTTAAAAAGAGGATCCTTACATAGGTAGTATGAGATGCAACGCCTCACCTTATACGAATAATGGAGGTTTTCCACTGTTTTTAAAAACTAGGAGTGGGAATTACTTTCTTGAATTCGCATCCACCATTTGGCCTTTAAAAAATACCTTTTTAATAACATCCTTTTTTAAATCTCTAGAAAATCTCTTTAAATCTCTTTCCTCACGCTCATTTACTAACGAAATGACCGTACCTTCTGCCCCAAATCTTCCCGTACGTCCTGATCGGTGCACATATTGCTCTATATCTCTTGGGAAATCATAATGAACCACATGTGTGATGCCTTTTATGTCTAACCCTCTCGCTGCTACATCTGTAGCAAGCAGCATATTCACCTTGCCTGTTCGAAAATCCTTCAAAGCATTTTTACGTTTGTCCTTGTTTAAATCACTATGTAAAACAGACGCTTTTACATGTTGAAAGGCAAGCTTTTCTGATACAACATTCAAGTTTCCAATATCCTTAATGAATACGAGGACACTTGCTTCTTCCAAGCGTGATATTTTTTCAAGCAGCTTGATTTTATCGCGTTGTTCCGCAGCAAAATACACATGGTCAACTGCACCTGACTCGATCGTTTCGTCTTTTTGTACTTTAACGACCTCAGCATCCTTCGTTAATTCCTTTGCTAATGATACGGCATGCTCTGGTAGAGTGGCGGAAAATAAGACCACTTGGCGATCTGCCTGAGAGGATTTCACAATATTCTTCACTGTTTGTAGATGCTCTTTTGTTAAAAGCTGGTCACCTTCATCAAGTACTATCGTTTTTACCTCATGCATTTTGATTTTCTTTTGTGCAATCAGTTCCACCATTCGACCCGGAGTTCCCGCAATAATATGAGGCTGCTTCTTTAGCTTTTCAAGCTGGCGCTTAACGTTTGCTCCTCCGATAAAAGAGGCAGAACGAATTCCGCTTCCTTCACTCCATTTTTGGATCTCTGAAAGGATTTGCATAACCAACTCCTGCGAGGAAGCAAGGATGACTGCTTGAATCGTTCGTTTATCAGGATCCATTTTATTTAATACTGGTAGAAGATACGCCAGTGTTTTCCCCGTTCCTGTTGGCGACTCCGCTATCACATCTTTGCCTTCTACAATGAAAGGCACTGCCTTTGTCTGAACACTCGTTAACTCCTTAAATCCTTCTTTTGTCCATACATCCTGTATAAATGGTTGTAGCTCGTTTACAATTGTCGTACTCATATGCTTCTCCTTTAATTAAAGCTGATTATAATCAGCTCGCTCTTATAAACCTATATAAATACTAGCTGAAAGACCCCACAATGTCTATTCTCTTGGAATTTCTGTAATAAAGGTTTTCCCTCTAACTCCAGATCTTCTTAAGTGAAGATTAACATCAACTTCAACTTCAGCTTGTGCAAATACTTCATCCCAGTGATCTTCTACCTTCTGGTACTCTTTATGATGTTGTCGATTAAATGCCTCGCCAAAACCAAAAATATCAACACCAAATTCTGCTTGAACTTTCTTGATGGTTTCCTGTATATCGTTGGCCACATAACGATTGATTTTCTTTTCAAAATCAGCATATGTATCAATTTTCGTTAAATCATTCATACATTGAGCGGCTTCAATTCTTGTTTCACCATTGATCTTCACCTTTAAAACAGGCTTTCCATTTACATAATCAACTTTTAGTTTTGTATATGTTTCTGACACGACTACAGCAATATAACTTTCATCCTCAGGTTTTTTTTCCTCATCTGAACAAGGCACACTCATACTGGTTGTCTGTAGTTTTTGCGTCCAGTAGTAATTTCTTGTTTCGTCCACACTTAAATATCCAATTAATCGGTCATCTCTGAAAACAGCCATCCCGTCCATTTCTACAAGAGTGTCCACACTTGTCTTCATATTATTTTCAGATTTTTCTCCCTTTTCGGGGTCTCCTTTAATCACTAATGTAGATGACACAGGATTGCGCCCCTTGGATGTTAATGCAGAAATAAAATCTGTCAGTCTCACTCCCGGGTCTCCTCCCCACACCTCATTAAAGGATTGTGTTTGTTTATGTACTTTTAAGGAAGGGACCTTTTGGATGGGATACGTCACTTTTACAAAAGCTTCCGCCTTTTCACCCTTTGTTACCATGATGTTAAAGTCATTACGAAATTGCCCGCTACGATCAAGGAAGTCAATAAATTGAATCATCCCTTCCTTTGCAATTTTTTCACTGATGTATATCACCCTTGTATGAGAAAAAATTAATTTTCTTGTGATTCCAATATTCATTTTATGAAGAAGCTCAGATATTGTATTTCCTTCAAGTGAGTAAGTTAAGGCCGGAGCAGCCGGACCGCCCATTTGATTTTTTGAGAATTGTGTCGCATTTACTATCTCAATGGTTAATCGATATTTACTGTTTTCTCCCTTATCAACCGCAAGCCCTGTTACAATGGAAACATCGTTCAATTCGATTCGATCCCAACAGCCGGTTAAAATAACGACGCATCCCAAGATCGACAATGCATGTTTAAGTCTCATTCTTGTCCTCCTAATGACTGATCTGGAGGACTTGGCTGATTATTCTCTTCACTCCTGACAGGGGATTTGGGATACAAATAAGAAGGTCGCTCTTTATTTAACCATATCGGAATACGAACAAATACATCATCCTGATTTCTTGGTTGAAACGGTGCCACCGGTGCCAAATAGGGAATACCGAAGGACCGAAGACTAACTAAATGAATCACCATAATGATTAAAAATAGAAGAACTCCGTATAACCCCATAAAGGCCGCGCTAAATATCACAACAAAACGAAGCAAGCGTGTAGCAATGGAGAAGCTATAAATAGGCGAGACAAAGCTCGCAATCGCGGTAAATGCAACGACAATAACGAGAACATTCGATACGAGACCCGCTTCAACAGCCGCTTGCCCTATAACGAGTGCCCCAACGATCGAAACGGTTTGTCCAACCACCCTTGGCATCCGTACTCCAGCTTCTCTCAACACTTCAAAGGAAAGCTCCATGATGATGATCTCAATGACAGCCGGGAAAGGTACTCCCTCCCGTTGTGCTTGAATGCTGATCAACAGCTGTGTTGGCATAAGCTCATGATGATAGGTGGAGATGGCCACATATAGGGATGGAAATAAGAGAGCAATCATGAAGGACGAATATCTAACAAGTCTAACAAAGCTTGACATAATAAATGGCTGATAATAGTCCTCGGACGCCTGAAAAAAATCAACGAAAAGCGTGGGTACCGTTAATACAAAGGGACTACCATCTACAAATATAGCCATTTTCCCCTCTAATAAGTGCCCGCAAATACTATCAGGTCGTTCTGTGTTATACACGAGTGGAAAAGGGGTGAGGGTTTTATCGACAATGAATTCTTCGACATTTCCTGAATCCAGTAAGGCACCTACATCTATCTTATTTAATCGTTTTCTAACTTCTGTTAATAAATCTTCATTTGCAATGTCATTAATATACCCAAGTGCCACATTTGTTTTTGAGTCTCTACCCATTTGGAATATTTCAAACTTAAGGCGAGGATTTTTTAGACGCTTTCTGACTAATAAAATATTTACCGGCAGTCCTTCTACGAAACCGTCTTTCGGTCCACGAATAATCGTCTGTGTGCTAGGT
>Ga0224722_1001443_pt1 | contig 13108 bp, 15 predicted proteins | sample Balambano_FR1_Me_FD_161646 | JGI IMG/M metagenome (GOLD analysis project Ga0224722, IMG submission 161646) | Freshwater sediment microbial communities from Lake Towuti, South Sulawesi, Indonesia - Balambano_FR1_MetaG | ecosystem: Environmental > Aquatic > Freshwater > Lake > Sediment | place... | reverse complement strand
CTCGCCAATGGAGATGCAGAAGGGACAGGGCGAAGCGGTGAGGTCTATCGGGTGCGGCGGCGGCGTTGGGCGATAAAGGGAACGGCTCCGAGTGCCACCAGCAAAAGGCTCGCTGGTTCAGGGATACGGTTCCCCGGCAACGTTCCCAACTTGATTTGGAAAGCGACATTCGAGTTTGCGGGTTTGTTGCCCGTCCAACTCATTGTTGCCCTTCCTGTCAGAGTGAAACTTGCGGACGGGTTTGCCCCTCGGATATGCAGGAAGTTCCCAAAGTGTGGGGTAGCCGAGCCGTTCTGGTCCAGGGTCGAGATGGAGAGCAGACTGGCATTATAGGTCAGATTGCTCAACACCATCGAGGAACCAGCGGGACCGGCATATGCCCGAATCACAATGTCAGAGAAGTTGCGGTCTGCAACAGGGACAATATACGAAATCGGGGAGGGGGATTGCCCAGTGATTGTCCAAAGGGCTAAGCCGTTTGCCGAATTGTAGCTCAGGCTAAAATTTCGAGCCACCCCGTTCTGCCAGACAAAATCTGCGGTAGCAGCAGGCGCACTGGTAGAAGGACCGAGGTCAGATTCAAAACTGCCTCCCCCGATGCGTCCCTCAGCAACCCACTCCGGCACAAACCCAGAAGCGGCTTCGTTCCACCCGTCAATACGGGTAACAGTTTGTGCATGAGCCACAGTCGAAACAGTAGCGAGGGCAACTACGGCGGTAAGAAATCGAATAGGTTGGGTATGGCGCATGGTGATGCTCTCTCCTGAATAGCAACGTTAGAATTCGATTGGTCGGTTGCTATCGAATTTTAGTATACCCATGATTCCCACCTATGAAAAGGAATTCCTCTGATTTTTTACGGCTATAAACAAAATACCGTATTTGTACAGATAACTTTTTAGAAACACTTCCTTTGAGGGACGGGAAATCACCAGAGGGGGATTCGCCAGTCGAGGAACAATTGCCTCGGTTAGCGCACGAAATCTAAGAGGCGTTTCATCTGGGAAACCCTGAATCAGTATTGACACTGAGTAGGAGATACGATAGACTGACGGTTGCCTTAGGGTGTCCTGCCTGATGCCGGTGTAGCTCAGTGGTAGAGCGGCTGTTTTGTAAACAGCGGGTCGCGGGTTCGAGTCCTGTCGCCGGCTTACCCCCTCTTCAGCATCTTCTTTGCAAAATGAGACTCTCTAAAAATTTCTTGTCTAAAAATACGAAAAATTTGTCACGAATAAAAAATCGTGATATGGTGTGTTGGTAAGAATTTTATATTCGAGAAATTCAGGAGGAATCAATGATTCGATTAGAGTCTGTCGAGGTCTACTCGTGTCTCGCCGATAGTGTTGGGGAAGCATCTCATGTCCTTGTAGAGATTCATTTCAGCGATGGAACCATCCTCGAAGGAAAAATGAATCCCGAAGCGGCAAAAGCCCTCTCTGCCGACTTAGCCGGGGCAGCAATGCAGGTAGAAAAAGCCGAGCAACATCGCACAGTTTCTGCCCTGCCAGAGATAAGACCACGGGGAACGGTCAACCCGTTCAAACACTCTGCCTCGCAACCCATCTAACGGATAGGGCTAATCTGACGGATAGGGCTAAACCTTCGGACAGCAAAAAATATCGGGAAAAATTTTGTCCACACCACCGCAGAGGGCGCGAATTGGAGTTTTGGGGTGATATAATCACGTTTCGGAGATAGTTCTCCTCTGGGCAGGTGTCCGAGTGGTTAAAGGAGGCGGTCTGTAAAATCGTCGGCGTTCGCCTACACAGGTTCGAATCCTGTCCTGCCCATATTCCCACTCCCCCTCCTTCAGAACCCGTTCTCCTCGACATTTTTAGAGGAGAACGGGTTTTTATCCTTTCAGAGATGAACGGGGATGTATGTCCGACTCAATTCTCGTTCCCAGAAGCACTGGCTTTCGCAAGCATGGTGCGGGCACGGATTTTTGCCATGCGAAAGAGATATTCCAATTCCACATACATGAGGCGCAAACGGTCGGGGGTAACGGAACTACGACGACGTAAAAAGGTGAGAGGTAAGGAATAAACTCGTCTGAAGTCCACAATGCAAACTTCACGCTCCCTACTGGGGAGGTCGCAAGAAGCAAGTACATGAAAGCCCGGTAGATTTCCGCGTCGGGCTTCTTCCATTCCTTTGGTTGTAGATAAAAAGCCTTCTGTCAATTCAGAGCGTTTCCAAATGGGAACCAGTAAGGCTTCCGTTATCTTTTCCCGCCCCTGTACCATGTCACAAGTTTGAGAAAGAACAATGACATCCTGTTCTTTCCAAGCAAAAACGGCTTCAACCAACGGAATTTCGGCAAGATCATCGGGTGGAAAAAAGACAGGGCAGTTCTCAAAAATATCTCCCTGTTCAACATCCACACCGGAAACCAGACTAAACCACGGGTAATCCATTATTTATTCGAGGCGGCTTTTGACTCTTCGGGCATTGCCAAAACCGGGGGCTGACTACGTCCTTGAAAGGAGAGACGAACACTTACCTTCCCGGCAGGTCTGTCTGGGGGAGTGAGAAGAGCAATATCCCAATCCAAACAGTCCAACTCCTCTACCTCGTTAGATGGCTGTGGAACCGAGGTGTTGACATTCGGAGTAGTCCTATCCTGTAAAGTTGTTGCCATAATCTATTGTATCACTCCCTTTTATCCTTTTAATCCGGTGAGGGCGACACCTTTGATGAAGTGGCGTTGGGCGATGAAGAAGAGGATGATGGTCGGTAGTATGTGAATCAGGGAGGCTGCCATCAGCAGTTCCAACTGCGTGCCGAACATATCCTGAAACATTCGCAGACCAATCGAGACGGTGTACTTCTCCATCGAGTTCAGGTAGATGAGGGGACCCATAAAGTCATCCCAATGGGCAAGAAACGAGAGCAGTGTAACGGTTATCAGGGCGGGACGAGCAAGGGGCAGTAGCACTTTACTGTAGATGGTCAGCGGAGAGGCTCCGTCCAGCATCGCTGCTTCGTCTAATTCTCGTGGAATGGTCAGGAAGAACTGTCGCAGGAGGAAGATGGAAAAGGCTCCTCCTCCGAAGAACGCCGGAATGGTGAGCGGCGCAAACGTATCAATCAGGCGCAGTTCCCGCCAGAGCAGAAAGACCGGAATCATGGTCACTTGCGCCGGAAGCATCATGGTAGAGAGCATTAAGTAGAAAAAGAAGTTTCGTCCTTTGAACTTAAAGCGAGCAAACCCATACGCCACGAGCGACGCAGAAAGCACCTGCCCGACCACCGAAATCGCCGTGATTATCACCGTATTGATAACAAACGCCGGGAACGGTAGTTCTGTCCAAGCCCGCGCAAAGTTTCCCCATTGAATAGGGTTGGGTATCCATTGGGGGGGAACCGCAAAGACCTGCTCATTGGTTTTTAGTGCTGTGGAGACGGTCCAGAGGAACGGTATTGAGAAAAGTGCCGCCCCCAAACAGAGCGCGGTAAAGGCTCCCCACCGCAGAAGTCGCTCCGTGTTTTTCTCACTCATTCCTTTTCGCCCCCTTCATAGTAGACCCATTTCGATGCTTGACGGAACTGAATCAGGGTAAAAACCAACAGCACTAAAAAGAGAATCCATGCCATCGCGGAGGCTTTCCCTAACTTAAAGTAGCGAAACGCATTGTTGTAGAGGTAGAGTACATACATCAGGGTGGCGTTATTGGGACCGCCCCCGGTCATAATATAGGCAGAGGTAAACACCTGAAACGACCCAATCACTCCCAAGACGAGGTTAAAAAAGAGAGTGGGAGAGAGCATCGGCAGGGTGACATGGCGGAACTTGCTCCAGACACTCGCGCCGTCCAACGATGCCGCTTCATAGAGGTCGTCGGGGATTCCCTGCAAACCTGCGAGGAAGATAATCATCCGCCCCCCGCCAATCCCCCACAGGCTCATCAGAATCAGTGAGGCAAGGGCAGTGTTCTCGTCCATCAGCCATGCCGGACCCTGTATTCCTATCCGCGATAGCCCATAGTTGAGCAGACCCGCATCCGGGTGAAAGACCCACAGCCACACCAACGACGATGCCACTGCCGGAACGAGTGACGGTAGGTAGAATACCGTGCGGAAGAGTGCAATCCCTTTTACCTTTTGGTTGAGCAGGAGTGCCAAGAGAAGGGAACCTGTTAAACCGAGTGGTACAGCAAAAAGAACATAGATGGCTGTATTGGTTAGCGACTTCCAGAACAGTCCGCCCCCGTCACGGGTCAGCAGGATTTCGTAGTTCTTGGTTCCCACCCACTCTAGGGTGTGCAGGTCGTATTTGCAGAATGAAAGCACCAGTGAGGCGAGCATCGGTCCAGCAGTGAATATCAGAAAACCCAGTAGCCACGGCGCAATCAGGAGGTAGCCCCAAAGGTTGTTGTACTGCTTTTGAGAGAGGGGTTTGTGGGTGGTGGGTACGGTTGTTGCCATTAAAAGCCCTCCTCCCCTTGCAGAACCGCATTGACTCGCTTGGCGGCATCGGATAAGGCGGTTTTGGCATCACGGGTGTTTACATTAAAGAGCGATTCAGTAGCCGAGTTAAACGCGACAACCCACTCCTGATACCGCCAGTCAATCGGAAGGGTACGCCCTCGGCGAGTGGACTCGATAAAGATGTCGGTGTGGAAGGGAGGAAGTTCTGCCTTGCGATACTGTGGGTCGTTCTGCACCGAAAGCCGTGTGGGAACCATACGCCGCAGTTGTCCTCCTAAAATCATTTCGGCGGTGGGACCAGTCATAAATTTGATAAATCGCCATGCCGCCTCCGGGTGTGGCGACTCGCGGTAGATACAGAGTTGGTTGCCCTTAATCACCGAATGGTTGGCTTTGGGACCGGACGGGGTAGGGGCAAGATCCCAGGCAAAACTCTTAATGTTCTTACGAAAGCGGGGAGACTCGCCTGCCCAACCCCAGTGCATCGCGATTTTTCCCGATTCAAAGGTAAATGCGGAGAGCGCACTGTCTGCCGGGGTGGGGGCGCAACGATACTTCCAACGCAGGTTCGCATACTCCTGCATCCCCTCCAACGCACCGGGATCACTATCCATGATAAAGCGGGTCATCTCCGCGTTCATAATCTCTCCCCCATGGTTCCATATCACCGGGGTATAGAGAGGAAAGGGAACGGTGTTTGTTCCAAACTGTAACGCTCGGTCTTTGTCGCGCTTGGTGAGGGCTTGCGCCGACTGCACAAAGGTTGCCCAATCCCACTTCCCTTGACGGTAGAGCGTATACGGGTCGGTCAAACCCTGCTCGTCAAAGAGTTTCTTATTGTAGTAGATCATCACCGGACCGAACAGGACATTCAAACCATAAAGTTTGCCCTGCCACATCCCCTCCTCAATCGCGGAGGGGACATAATCTTGCAGAAAGCCGGACGATTCACGGGCGATAAAATCGTCGAGGGGTAGGAAATACTCTTTGCGTGCCAGTGCCGGAAAGTAGTAGTGGTCAGCACGAAGAACATCGGGAGCCGTCCGAGAGGCTAACATCAGTTGCAATTTATCGGAGTATGCCGAGCCGGGCACCATAAAGAGATGCACTCGTACATCCGGGTTCTGCTTCTCAAACTCCCGAACAATTTCGCGTTCGGTGGCTATCTGTTCCGGGTTTCCCCATGCCATATAGCGAATAGTTGTCTGCCCCGGCTTTGCCGACTCCTGCGGTTGACAACCTGAAGCAAGCAGTACCGGGGCGGTAGACAGCAGAGCAGAACGAACAAAACTTCTTCGCGTCATTGTCCTCTCACTATAACCCAGAACGATATAGAAAATCAAACCGTTTATCGGCGGATAGGGAGAGGAAAGGACGGGAAGATAACGAAACTATAGGGTGTGAGTCGTGAACAAGCACCGCGCATTCTGCTACATACTATTTGGCAGGTAGAGAGAAATAGCCCTCTGCTGACCGAGGAGGCACGCAACCGTTTGGCTCCCTATATCACCCGGTATGCCCAGACATTGGGAGTTGTGGTGCTGGCAGTCGGGGGAACTGACGACCATCTGCATATTCTCCACGGTCTGTTGCCGTCTCGTCCACTGGATAAGACACTAGAGGAAATCCAACGCGCCACGGTACGATTCCTCCGTGATTCGATGCAACTCACAGGGTTTGTCTGGTCGGAGGAGGGAGACCCGGAAAGCCTGCGCCCTACGGACAGCGAATCCCTAATAGGGTATATCCGCGAAAATGCGGTTCGTCATGCCACCCAGACCACGGTTTTAGAATGGGAAGGTAGTTCCTTCGCCACAGAGGACTCCCCCGAAGACCCTGCCGCTATCCTCCCCGAATGGCTCAAACAAGCCGCGCAGGGCATGAAAGATTAGGTTCGTTGGATGAGGACGGTAAAGCCTTCTTGGGTAAATCGTTGCTTTTGCCTGTAAGACAAGTGAGTGTCATTGGTCACGGCGATTCGTCAGACCGTACCAGTAGAACGTATCCGCAAAAACACGCCTTTTCACTTCTTGGGTGTCCCATAGAGGTAGTGGTCAAGGTTACCTCCGAAATCTTCTGGGAACCGCTCCCAAACCTCGTCGGGAGTATCTTGCCAAATTTGCTCTAATGCGGCATCTAATGCCCCCGGTGTCTTTGGGAACGTCTTCATACCGTCTTTATGAGTGCTGATACCAATGTGGCTTTTCAACTGCGCCAACTCCGTCTCCACAATCGCCAAGCGTTCTTCCAATGTTGGTGCGCTCATTGGTCATATCCTTCGCGAGTTTCTCTACACATTTTATCGGAACATCTGCTTCCTATCACCCCGGACAGGTGCGACGGAAAGTAAGATAAAATAGGTTCGGGAGGATACCGAAATGTCCCAAACTTTATCGTTGCATGAAGTCAGCACACGTGGCGTGGAGTGGTTTGCCCGATTGGAAAGCACTCTGACCCATGACTTTTCTTTGCGCGATTATGTGGCGATTGATGTCGTTTCCGGCGAATATGCGGTTGCCCGAAGTACATCCCAAGCGATGCGGACATTACATCGCCTCCACCCCAACGCGCAACTGTTTCTGCGTCGCATCGGGGACGAACCTGAACCAGAACTGGCAGCACGCCTATTCGATGCGGAAACAGGACGAGATAAGTGATACTACACGGACATTTCCGCGACGATTTTCCGCGAGTTCCTGTATCACTTCCGGCGCGTCAAAGAGAAATTGCCACCTGCACGGTTCTGGTTTCTGGTTATCCCCTCATCGGAACCGAACTGTTGCGTGAGCATTTTCTCAAGATTGAATTGACCGATGGAGGCGAGGTTACGATTGAACCCCTTTGGAGAACACCTCAAATTGTTCTGTTGGTTCAAACAAACCGCATAAGGCATGAGGAGTTAAGTCAGTTTTTTGAAGGCTATTGCATCTAATGCTATGGAAACCTAAGACGCTGAAAAAGCGGTTCATAAGATTTTAGGTTGATAGAACACCAATCTTCCAAAGTCATATCCAAAAGCACAAAACTCTCTTTTGGGTCGCCAAATAGGAGTGGCCAAGGAATGGGGGATAAGTTAAAGTAAGAGGCGTGATAAAGTTCCCACTCCTCCCTTCGACGTGGAAGTTTAGCATACGGGAAAATCTTATTTCTATGCTTGATAACATCACCCATTGTTCCTGGTGTCCCATCTGTGGGAACAAAAATATTGCCAGGAAAAATAAAAACATTCCACTGATGTTTTCCAGCCAACGGGTCTTTACTGTCCACACCGCGCAGATACCCCTTAAGAATATAACAAGTCAATCCCAATTTTCGTGCAACATCACGAATAACAAGGGAATATCCATTACAAATTGCCTTGGGTGGAGCATGATGTAAAACGTTTATTGGGTATTGAGTATCTCGTGTGTTGACTTGTTCTCCTCTCAGAATAGCCTTATCCATATCTGTATCCCGAACGACATAGATTGTACACCACGCACCAATAGCTTCGGCGAGTAACCACTGACGCCCCAATTCTGACAGCGGTTTCTGAGTTTTGGCGACTACTCCGACCATCTCAGTCACCCACCCCGCGATAGTTTCCACTGAGATATCAGCATAAGGAGAGTAGCGAGAATTACCTACCAGAATCCAGATTGATCTTATCAAACTGTCTAACTCACTCTCCGAAACACCAAAATCCAGCCATCGCCCATTTGTCCTTTCCTCATCATTCTGGAAAAAATGCGAATCTTGAAGAAAACGTGGCGTAATACCACGTCTTTCAAGCATATCTTGAGGACGCATTCTCGGACGTTCAGCAAATCCTATATCATCCACCATGATGTATCCACGATTTTCGGAGGCGGTGGTGTCTATTATCTCAAAGCGGGCGGTCTTCCCCACCAACTCGGAGACATCCCAGGATGCTTCCAAAAGATTCGGGGAACCCGTCCCGGTGGCGGTGCGAACCACTTGACCCTCTACCACGAGGTTCAAACACGCTTGGTTGGGATGGTTGCCTCCCCCTATCTTGAAGGTGATGAACGGTTTGTCAATCACAAACTCCCGACTGACGGCTTTACCGGTTGCGGCATTGCCTTTCTTGGGATGCAGGGTACAGACAAATCCTCGTCCCCCGAATCCGCCAATCTTGCCCGGAAACAGGGTGTCGGTGGCAGGGGAGGAAGCAAACGCATCACCTTCCACCATCCAATCCTGCCAGTTTCGGCTTTCAAAGTCCGCGAAGACCGTCGTTCCGCCTTTGGTACTTTGGGCATCCTGTGCAAATGCTTGTGCTGCAACCGCAGAGGGAAGGAACAACACCGATTGAAGAAACGAACGGCGAGAAGGCATGATATAAATCTCCGTAGATTCAGACAGGCTCTTATACTTCTTATAAAATACAGTCACCTCACTCACTTTGTCAACCGCTTCTCCGCGAAAGTATGCAACATTGGCGATAGCGGTTGTTCTACATTTGATTTTACCTTGCTTCTGGTTTTCCGGTACTCTTGGGAGCAGGGCTATCTCGTTCCTATCACCCCGGACAGGTGCGACGAAAGTAAGATAGACGATTTTCCGCGAGTTCGTGTATCGCTATAAATACTTCCCAATGGGTTTATTGAAGAGCAATTCATTGAAAAACCTTTCGGAAATCGTCTACAATACACCGCTACCCAGACCGCCCTTCAGGAGGTATAGCCCATGATTGTCCGAAAACGTCTGTCTGTACGTCGTGTTCTCTACTACACCGGGAAAGAGACTGCCATCTTTGCGGGAGTTGCCTTTCTGGTAACACTTGCCTATTTTTGGTGTCAGCCCCGATTTCAGTTCTTTGTCATGGAACCGGCTCCCCTGACTCTGATTGGTTCGGCACTCTCTATATTTCTCGGCTTTCGCACCAACTCGGCGTACCAGCGATGGTGGGAGGGGCGGATTCTCTGGGGAGGTATTGTCAACCAATCGCGGAATTTCGCCCGACAGATACTCTCGTTCACCGATGGCTCGGCAAATCGGGAGCAGGTAGAAACCTTCGAGCGGGAGATGGTGTACTATCAAATCGCGTTTGTTCATGCGACCCGTTGCCACCTGCGCCGTCAAGACCCGTTTGAAGAGATTGCGCCCTTTCTCCCGTCCCGAGTGTTAAACGACCTTCACACAGAGCAGAATGTTCCTGCCGCACTCCTGCACCGAATGGCGATGCGCCTAAAGGCGGCACATCATAGCGGTTGGTTCGATACCCTGCGCTTTATCTCCCTCTCAGACACACTGAACGAACTTACCAATCTCTTGGGAGGGTGTGAGCGTATTAAGAACACGACACTACCTCGGCAGTACGATGTCTTCCCACGCCTGTTTGTTTGGATATTCAACACCCTCCTCCCCTTTGGGTTAGTAAAATCGTTGCACTGGTACACCGTTCCCGTTTGCACGGTGATTGCGTTTATCTTTATCGCATTAGATGTGATTGGGGCAAATATCGAAAATCCGTTCGAGAACACTATCCATGATACCCCAATGACCAGCCTTTCGCGCACCATTGAGATAAACCTGCGACAGATGCTTGGCGAGAAAGAACTTCCCCCCAAAGTGGAGCCTGTTGATGGTTATTTATATTAAATAACCGTTGCTTTATCCCCTACTCGAAACTTTTCTGGACAACGGCACGCAGTTTCTCTAAGCCTGTTCGCGCCACTTGTAGAGGGTCTTGCTGGTAGTATTCGGCATTGAAGAGTTCTAAGGAGAGAACACCATCAAAACCGATGCGGCGTAGGGTATGGAAGAGGGCTTCCAAGGGGGCAATACCATCGCCGGGGTAGACTCTATCGGCATCGGTGATAGTTTCACGCGGGATATTCGGGTAGTCGTTGATATGAAACAGGGGCAACATCTCTCCGTTCAGGGCGCGAAGGGCAGAGAGGGGGCTTCCTCCTTTGTAGAGATGGTAACTATCCGCGAGGATGCAGGCATCGGGGTGTCCTGATTCCATTGCAATGAGTGCTCCCTCTCCCAATCGGGAAAGGTTCTTAGAAAATCCCCACACCTCAACCAACGGTATAACCCGATGTTGCTCTCCCAGTTCCAGCAGTTCCCGGTAGTAGTCTGCCACCGCAAGCAAGTCAATCGGAGGGGCATCGGGTTTTTGTGCGCCGAAGGGAGGGGCGGCAACCCGCTTTGCACCGATACGCGCTAAAAGTCCCATCGCGTGTCGTGCCTTCTCAAATCCGGCTTGACGAACCTCCGCATCGCTGACCACCCACTCAAAGAAGCCAATGCCCCCTTCCACAGTCAAGCCTAAGTCCTGAATCCGTGTGTTCAGGTCGCGCAGGTCACCCCCATTTGCCGCAAACTTCTCGATTTCATCCACCCACGGCTCAATGGCTTCGTAGCCTGCTGCCGCCGCAATATCCACCAATTCGTTCAGGGGCAGGTTGTGTCCACGAAGGGTACTGGTATTAAGACAGTAGCGAAACGGTTCAGACTCCCCCCGACTGAGAATATCAGGCATAGGAAGAAGTTCTCCCTCGGAAGTCTCCTCAGAGAGTGCAGCGACAAGACTTGCCGGAGCCTCCTCCGTGAGAATAGCCGTGCCGGGGGCAAGGTATGCGGGACGACGAATTAGATGCGACATAGTTGGTTCTCTTTGAAATTAGCCTCTTTCAAACCTTAGAGAGGGGTTCGGCATAGGATAACAAAATACCTCCTCATAATACGACCTATACCACGGTACAATTCTTACCGAAACTTGAAACGAATGAGAACTGATAATTCAAAAGATGAGCGTCAACAGGCGTTACTGTGGGTTTCAGAATATCGGACGGCGGTAGCAGAAACCGAGCGGCGCGAACGACAGATACTGTCCCTCTACGAACTGTGGCGTTCCACAGCGTCCACCAACAGGGAGCGACTGCTTCAACATATCACGGAGCGGGTAACTACCGCCTTGGATGCCCACACCTGCTCCCTGCTCTTGCGTGACCGAGGCGGTGATACGTTGCGAATGGTCGCGTCGGTAGGGTTCCCGCAAGATGTCGCCGATTCGGTGACATTATTAGTGGGAGAGCGAATCGCAGGACGTGTGGCGGCAAGTGGACAGCCCGTCCTAATTAACAAAGACCCGAATGTGCATCCGCTTCTCTCCACAAAGGACAGCCCTCAACCGATAAAGCGACGTGATGAGGTCGAAAGTTCCCTCTGCGCTCCTCTGACCGCAGTAGATGGCGAGATTCATGGGGTCTTGTGTGTGTCACGCCTGACTCCTGCCACCCCCTTTGACGAAACCGACCTAAAGGTTTTCTCGCTCTTTGCCGCACAAACCGGGGCGATTATTGCCCAGCAAAGAATTGTGGAAGATTTAACACGCAAAGCCGAGGAAGCCACTCAGATGGAGCGCGAGATGGCGCAAAACTCCCATTTAGCCTCCTTAGGACAGTTTGCCGCCACCGTTGCCCATGAATTGCGAAATCCGCTCTCCTCCATCAAGGGGGCGGCACAGTTTCTCCTGCGCGAGTTCGGACAGGACATCCCCGATGACGATGAACGCGGTGTGATGTTACGCGATTTTCTTACCATTGTTGTTGAGGAAGTCAACGGTTTAGGGCAACTGACAACCGACCTACTGGACTTTGCCCGTCCCACACCCCCCAGCCGCCAGAGATGCGACCTGACCGATATGGTACGCAATGAAGTATCGTTTATGATACCAGAATTGGCAAGTATTGGCGTAGAAAAGGTACATCAGCATTACGAACCGCTTCCTCCCGCATGGGTGGCATTAGACTCGAAGCAGTTGGGGCAAGCCCTACGCAATCTGATACTGAATGCGGCACAGGCAGCAGTCGCCGCAAACGATGGAAACGGTGCAGAGGTACATATCAGTTTGCAGAGCCACCCCTATGGATACGAGATTGCCGTCCAAGACAATGGAAACGGGGTTCCCGAAGAAATCGGGCAACGACTCTGGGACCCGTTCTTTACAACCAAAGCACGCGGCAGTGGCTTAGGCTTGGCACAGGTTCGCCGAGTGATAGAAGCGCATGGAGGCAGGGTAAACTATGCAAATATACCCAACAGTGGGGCGCGTTTTGCGATATTATTACCACGGTTGGAAGCAAGAAATCATACGTTGGATATAGGTGATTTGGATGTCACTGAACTGGAGGGTTTTACTCTCATCGGCGATGAAAAACCGGAGCAAATGTTGGAAGAGGCAGACATTGCTTTTGTACCTCACTTGCGTGTCGTAGAGGGGGGTGTCGGAAACGATATGGGGAATGACTCCGTTATTAATAAAGAGACAAATACAGAAAGTGATATGACGGAGCCTAAGGCGAGGACAAACGAGGGGACAGAAAAGAGAGAGTAACCATGACAACAGAAGCAAACGGACAGAATCGGGCAACCATTCTGATTGTGGATGATGAACCGAACCTAAGACGCATCCTCTCGGCGGTGCTTTCGCGAGACGGACATGAGGTAGTAGTTGCCGATGGAGGGCGTGATGCCATCAAAAAATCGAAGCAGTTACCACGCTTAGACCTGCTGGTGACTGATTTTCTGATGCCCGATATGACAGGGTTGGAAGTGCTGGAATCCATTCGTAAACAGCACCCTCGGATGCGAGCCTTACTGATTTCAGGGCATGGAACTATCCGTTCGGCGGTGGAAGCGATGCGTCTTGGGGCGTTTGACT
>Ga0224722_1001442_pt1 | contig 13111 bp, 13 predicted proteins | sample Balambano_FR1_Me_FD_161646 | JGI IMG/M metagenome (GOLD analysis project Ga0224722, IMG submission 161646) | Freshwater sediment microbial communities from Lake Towuti, South Sulawesi, Indonesia - Balambano_FR1_MetaG | ecosystem: Environmental > Aquatic > Freshwater > Lake > Sediment | place... | reverse complement strand
TCCCATAATTGCGACGATCGTCGCCGGATCAAGTCCTTCCTTAATCAGCTTTTTCAGCCCGGTCAGATCATCAGGACTGCTCTGCGGAATTTTGGAAACTCCTACTTTCATCAGTGTCCGCCTCACAGTTGTTGCCTTGACGCTTTTTATTCTCCACATCATCTCAGCAATTCCGCCGATTTCAGTCTCTATCGCCTCTTGCCCGGAATGCCGTCTCTCCTTTCTGTAGCTACCCTCAGGTGTTCTTTCTTCGTTAAACGCTTTACCCCTTTTGGAGACTGCTATGGTTCAGTTCCGGATTCAGCCCGATAGCGAAATCCCGGCATCTACCCAGCTTTATAACCAGATTCGCTTTGCGATCGCCTCACGGCAGTTTCCGCCCGGTCATCGGTTGCCCAGCACGCGCCAGCTCGCCATGCAAACCGGACTGCACCGAAACACCATTAGCAAAGTCTACCGTCAGCTTGAAGACGATGGCATTGTAGACGCACGAGCCGGAGCCGGAATTTATGTGCGGGCGCAGGGCGACGAAGGCGGCAACACGGCAAAAGGACGATCGCCTTTAGTTGAACAATATCCACAGGCGTATAAGCTGGTGCAGCGCAGTTTAGACGATTTGCTGAATCACGGCTGTTCGCTCACCCAGGCAAGAGAACTTTTCCTTTCAGAAATTGACTGGCGGCTGCGGTGCAGTGCGCGAGTTCTGGTCACGGCTCCCCAGCAGGATATTGGCGCAGGCGAGCTGATGGCACACGAGCTAGAGCAGGCGCTCCAGATTCCCGTGCAGCTTGTGCCCCTGGAGGAACTGGCGCAGGTCTTGGATCAGACGCGATCGGGCACGGTCGTCACCAGCCGCTATTTCATTGGCGCTGCCGAGTCGATCGCCTCTCCCAAAGCAGTCCGCGTCATTCCCGTAGACATTTACGACTATGGGCAGGAAATTCAAAAGCTGCTGAAGCTGCCGAAAGATAGCTGTCTCGGTCTGGTCAGTCTCAGCGGTGGCATTCTGCGCGCTGCCGAGGTGATTGTGAACAGCTTGCGGGGTGACGATCTGCTGATTATGACCACCCAGCCCAACGACACTTATAAGCTGAATGCGATCGTCCACAGTGCCCAGACGATTTTTAGCTTTGATCAGGCGAGCGGTGTTGCAGTCAAGTCAGCCGTCGCAGCCGCCAGGGAAGATTTAATCCGCGCTCCCCTGATTATTGGCTGCGAAAACTACATTGGCGAAAAGTCAATTCATCTGCTGAAGCGCGAACTCGGCTTGGACTAAGCCACCCGCTCAGGCTGCAAAAATGCCTCAACTTCTTTGAGATAGGTTGCTTCGTCTTCCAGCATCGGGAAGTGACCCGTCTCCTGCATCACAACCTGTTTGACATAAGTGGGGTTGAGACTGGCAGCCGTTCGCCCCAGCGCGGCAGGAATAATCTGGTCATATTCGCCAGACACCAGCAGCGTCGGAATGTGCAGCTTACGATACTCCTCTGGCATTTCGATCGAAGCCCGTTCGCTAACTGCAGTGTAGATTGTGCCTAACGCTGCTTCCTGTTCCGCCATTAGATAATCTTCCAGAAAGGCGCGGCTCACCTCACGGGGAATCGATCGCCGCAAAAATCGCTGCATGAATAAGCGATCGACTCCGGGAATTTTGCTCATCCAGGCAGGGCGAACCTTGACCACATAGCCGCCAAACTGGTGAAATGCTTTGAACGATCGCTCATCGTACTCAAACACCCCGTGACAGGTGAGAATCGTCCGCTCCACTCGCTCTGGATAGCGATTCATAAACAGCACGGCAACCGATGACCCGGTGGAATGGGCGTTGAGAAACACTTTGTCGAGCTGCAGTCGATCGAGCAACACGACCAGATCATCCGCATAGGTTTCCAGCTCATAGCCGATCGCCGCTACGGCTTCTGCCACCGGACGGGTAAAGCGCGATCGACCAAAGCCCCGCATATCGTACAGCAGACAATCAAAGCGAGGCTCCGCCGTTCCCCCTTCGGGATAATCGGACATGGCCCGCGCCGTGGTTTCCCAGTAGCGTGCCGAGCCGCCCCAGCCGTGAATAAACACCATTGTGGGCTTGCCAGGATTTGGCTTTTGCTCCGGGTTAGCGGCGGCGGGGTTGCTGATCCACTCGTAGTAGTGATTAACTCCCCGAATTTCAAGATAAGGCATGATCAACGAGAGCAACGAACGTTTGATTTGCACTTAATATCCTAGAGGAAGGGCGATCGCCTCCCGCCATTTGATGGAATTTCTTTGCGATCTTCCGGAACCCGCTACAGCACGCCCTTCGAGCTGGGAATCAGGTTCGATCGTCGAGGGTCTACTTCGATCGCCATTCGGGTTGCCCGCGCAAATGCCTTGAAGGTCGCTTCGATGATGTGGTGGGAGTTGATGCCGTCGAGCTGGCGGATGTGCAGGGTCATCTGGGTATGGTTGACGATCGCCACAAAAAACTCGCGCACGAGCTGAGTGTCATAGGTTCCAACCCGCTGTGTGGGAATTTCCAGCCCGTAGCTGAGGTGAGGACGACCGGAAAAGTCAAGTGCAACCTGAATCAGCGCTTCATCAAGCGGCGCAACAAAGTGACCGAAGCGCACAATGCCTTTGCGATCGCCCAGTGCCTTGTGCAGCGCCTGACCCAGCGTAATCCCCACATCTTCGTTGGTGTGGTGATCGTCGATGTGCAGGTCGCCTGTTGCCTGAATGTCCAGATCGATCAGCCCGTGAGACGCAATCTGGTGCAGCATGTGATCCAGAAATGGAACACCCGTTTTCGCGCTGCACTGCCCGGAACCATCCAGATTCAGGCTGACCTGCACATCAGTTTCGCCCGTGACGCGCCGCACGGTGGCAGTCCGAGCCGGAAGGTCTAAATTCTCTAAATTGAGGGAGGCGGAAGCGATCGAGTCACGAGTCTGCATGGGACGCTGAACAAAAGACAACAGTATCTTTTTATTATGAGGGGTCTGTTTCCTCATAAAACTTTGAATTTTAAGGGGCGATCGTCCTATGATTCAGCTAAAAGGCTGAGAAACCAGCGGCTCACGGCTCCATCGTCTTCGGTTTGGGCGCGTGTGAGGGCGACTTCGATCTGATCGATCGCCAAATCCGGCAAAACCTGCGATCGTCCCAGCACAGCCGTTTGACTCAAATCAACCGCCATCACCTGACCCGCATTCACATTCACCACCCAATATTCACGCACCCCTGCTTGCTGATAAAGTGCCTGTTTCCGAGTGCGGTCGTCCTCTAGCGAAGAGGCGGCAATTTCAATCACCAGCGAGGGTGGGTCAAATTCGTTCAGGCTGATAGCGGAATTCGATCGCGGTGGAAAAACTATCGCTTCCCCAGGTTCACCGATATAAAACGCCAGATCAGGCTAAAACTCTCGCAAACCTACTTTTCTAAAAGTCGTGTTGGTGAAGCCTTTAATCGGAATCGATCGCATCATCGCATACAGGTTAACCACGGTAAAAACGATCGCAGTATCATGCCCCTGCGCCGAACCCACAGGACTCATCTCAATTCTCATCTCACCCCGATCGTAATAAAACCTGCCGCCCGCCAGCGTCGGATCATCGGCAAACGTCAAAAAATCTTCCCAGGCAGCCGGAACCCAGGTTTCCAGGGCGATCGTTTGCAGAATTGGAACGGGGTTAACCATACTTGAATTCTCCTCATTCGATCGCCTCACTCTGATCGGAATCCTCTTCGATTAATGCTTTGAAGCGATCGTGCGATCGGATGTTGTTAAATTCTGAGTCTGTTTTAGCCATCTCTCGATATTCGGGATTGAGTTCGATCGCATGTTGTAGAGATTCGATCGCCTTATCAGGTCTATTCCACTGCGAATAACAGCAGGCTTTGTTGTACCAGGCTTTGTCTTTATCTGGTTTAATAGCCAGAGCTTTGTCATAGGAATCGATCGCTTCCTCGTAGCGTTCTAGATTACGCAGAACATTCCCTCGGTTATTCCAAGCGGCATCATTGCCGATATTGACAGCCAAAGCTTTGTCATAGGAATCGATCGCTTCCTCGTAGCGTTCTAGGTCACGCAGAGCATTCCCTCGGTTGTACCAGGCTTTGTCTTTATCTGGTTTAATAGCCAGAGCTTTGTCATAGGAATCGATCGCTTCCTCGTAGCGTTCTAACTCATACAGGGTAATCCCTTTGTTGTACCAGGCTTTAGGAGTATTTGGCTTTAGCTTTAATGCCTCATCTAGATTAGAGAGAGCAGTTGTATTCTCGCTAGCAGCGTAAGCAAGATCGGCTAGCTCAAACAACAAGACTGCTTTCCAATCAAGCGAGAGATGTGGTTCTGCCAAGAGATCTTGAATTTCCGCGAGTTTACGACACCGTTGAGTATCCGTCCACGCGAGGTAATCGTCGTAACTTCCTTCCTGAAAAACTCGATCGAACTCTCGATCGATCGCTTCTTTCTCCATCGGAAACTCAAATATGCCCGATCGCCAATCATAAAAATCAGGGGCACGGTGAATCAGGTACTTGATCGCGAAGAGGGGCAGTAGGAAAACAAAGCAAATGTTGAAATTGTTGCGGAGTCGATCGCGCTGTTGATTCAAGTTAGCGAGGATTTTTGGGACACCCTTCCAGCTATAGGAATGAATTTCGCTATCTGTCCAGCCCAAGACTCTCTTGGTTTGTTCGTAGGCGTAGAGCGAGTGTTTCAGTCCACGAACAAACAGGATGTTGATTTGCTCTCGGTTGGGCAGGTTTTCTACTGCCTCATAGAAATTCGTGCTGTCTGCGGTGAGCTGCAATTGATCGATCGTTTTCTGGGGCAGATTTTCTTTTACGGAGCGAATCAGGGTTTCCTCATCGGCATCGTTGCAACGCACAAAAATAATGCCGAAGCCCTGGGTTCTCCGCAATGCCCGGATAAGTGCCTGAAATTCTTCTGCGGGAGTGGTAGGTAGTTCTTCATCCCAATCGATCGAATGTACAGTCATCGTGCTTTCTACTCCTGACTTACTTTCTGGAGTGCCAACTTAAACTCGTCAATGCCGCGAATCAGAGGATGCACATCATACCAGCACTGCATTTCTCCCTCACGATCAAAATAGCGATATTCCAGCACACAGCGACGAAACAATAGCTCTCGATAGGCTTCATCGTTATCGATTCGGTGACTCGCCGCCACACCCGCCAGCTTTGCCCACTCCTCACTCTGCACCGTCCGTCGATAAGTGTCTCGCGCCTCGGTAATTGCTCTTTGCGCTGCTCTGGCAGGAATAGGCAGGACATCGACCCGGTTAATTGCCTCTTTGCACAGCAGCATCAGTTCTCGAATATGTCCACCGCTCATCTCACACAGCCGCTGGATCACCTCCGCACTCTCAAAAATCTCCTGATCCACTGGCAACCCCTCATATCCCGTCCCTGCCGTTGCTGCTTGAATGCGTCGGGTAATGACTTCTTTTATTTTCGCAAATCCGGGCGGGTGAATCTGTCCTTCCCTGGTCTTTACCATAATCATCGGCAGCACTTGAGCATTGCCGTAGGTGTCCTTCAGGTCATTGGCTCGCTTGGAATACACCATCGAAATCGGGACGGTATAAATCAAGTGGCAATTTAACGCTTTAAGCTGTCCACTCCGTTCCAGAAAAATATCATCGTGATTGGTGCGTCCGGTATTGTCAGGAATTGGCACAATGCGATCGAGGTTATCGGCAATCACGACAAGCTGTGTTTTCCCACTCGGCAGTTTCTTCTTGCCGTCAGCGATAAATTGATTCAGCGCATCAATCAGCGAAGGGGTATGGGGATTGACCCGTCGTCGAATTTCTTGCCGTAGCGTTGGCGTTGCCCGAATTGCAGTGCTGAGTTTACCAAACTGGCTCAACTGCGCCTCAACGGGCAGCTTGTCAAATGAAATTTCAGTCAACATCAGGTCTTCAAACGATCGCCACCGATCGCGCAACCAGCTTCGTAAGGGTTGAGAGTCAGCGGCTTTCAAGTCCTCTAGCAAATGGCGCGTACTTGCCAGCAAAATATCTACATATTCCGCATCTTCTGGATCAACGTCCTGATCATCCGCCTCAAAATAGACCACAAAGCAGCCATTCTCTTCCAGATGTTGCTTTAATCGCAGCAGTTCCGTAGATTTTCCCGCGCCCCGATGCCCCACATAAAGCTGACAGGTCGCCTTGCTCTCCGATCGCCGAATCTCATTTCCCAAATCCACAAAAACGTTATTGTCGCCCCGAACTTCCCGACACTCCACATACACCGGATCACCCGCAGGCAAGGGACGAAACGGATCAAACGAGTTGTAAATTCGGGTCAAAACATCGCTCATGGGCATCATCTTCGATCGTCTCTTTATCCTACTGAGAAACCGAGTAAAGGCGGCTATTTTCACGCTTCAAGCAACAGAGGCAATGCTTCAGGTATAAAAGGCGATCGCTCCCCTGCCAATCAAAATGTATCGCCTACAAAAGACAATGTTTCAAGCGACAAAGGCAATGTTTTGAGTGCAAAAGACGATCCGTTCCACCCCAATGCTCGATCGCTCAGGTGCAAATCGTGAAGGGTTGAGTGGGCGATCGAAACCTAACCTCCTCTCAAAGTCCCCAAGAATGGGGGATTTAGGGGGCTGCAACACCTCTCACACTCATTCAACATTTCGATCAGAAATTTGAGCCGGACCAAACTCATCCGGCAATTGTTCGATCGGAATCTTCAACTCACGACACAGTGCCTTGACTTGAGGAATATTTGGTCTTGCTGCTGATTCGCCAGATTCCCAGCGTTGATAAGTGCGAAGCGGAATTCCGCAGCGTCTCGCCAGTTCCTCCTGAGTTAAGCCTGCTTTTTCCCTTAACTGCTTTAGCTGGGATTCACCTGCTTTTGATTTATGGTCAGCCATGCAAGACGACAGTTTGTTGCGACAGATTGACGTAAAAGCAAGAGCATGGCAATATGACTGATAGCTTAACAGCAATGCCAACCAAGCTTTCTACAGTCCAACTCGGCAATTTCTGCCGCTGAAGGTCTGTTCATTCTAAGTTTCGCATCCGTGATGAGGTTTTCGCTCATCGCCGCTTTGCGCTGCCCAATTTACTTATCGATAAGGAGAATTCAATGACTGATTCCCATTCCTCTACCCAGTATCGCGATCGCCTCCAGCCCTGGTGCATTATCCGCCATTTGCCCAAACTCCAGCGCGTCACCATTGACCGCTTTCGTGCCCGCCAGGACGCAGAAGCCTATTTGCAGGTGTTGCAATCGCTCACACCCACCTTCAGCTATAGCCTTGTGTTTGATAGGGTCAGCGATGCTCTGGTAGAGCAGGATCAGGCGAGGCGATCGGTGCTTTAAACTGGAAGGGCGATGGCTCAAGCGGAGACAGTTATGGAATCGGCAGTCTATCAAGTCAGTGCCTTTTGGGACGAAGAGGCAGGAGTCTGGGTTGCTACCAGCGAAGATGTGCTCGGCTTGGCAACTGAGGCTGACACGATCGAAGCATTGAGTCAAAAACTGCGAGATATCGTTCCTGATTTGCTGCTGAGCAATCATGTCATCTCTGCTGACTACACAGGCTCGATCGCGATTCAGCTTACCTGTCATCGGCAAGAATTGATTGAGGTTGCCTGATCAATGGCTGCATCTTTGACTCCCGCACTCAAAAAACTGCTGCTCGAAGCCGGGTGTTCTTTTGAGCGTCAAGGAAAAGGCGATCATGAAATCTGGTATAGCCCTATTAGCGATCGACGCTTTGTTGTAGATAGTGCAATCAAGTCTCGCCATACCGCGAACGCAGTTCTTAAGCAAGCAGGATTACCAAAGGCTTTTTGAAATTGGGTTCCTATTAACAGCTTCTAGAGCAAATTATGACTGCCCGTTTACAGCACAAACGCATCATACAGACAGTTTGGGCAGCAAACATAGTGACCCTGCCAGTGAATCGGGCCTTCGCCGCACTCCGGACAATAGAACGTGAAGCCTGACGTAAGCAGCGATCGCGTTTCCTGCGTTTGAGAGTTTTTGCGCTTTCGTTTCGGTTTTAGTTCAGTCAGATTGGCAGGTTTAAGGTAAGTATCGCGATCGCCCTGAGTTGCCAGTTGCCGCGCTTCGGCTTCAGTCCAGCGACGATCGGGTGTCAGGGTAGGAACCTGGCGAAAGGCATTCATGATCGCACTGTCTCCGGTCAACTCAGCAATGACGCTGGCGATCGTTTTGCAGCAGCTTGCCGGAGCTTTGACCACCTGACGTTCGCTGAAACGAATTACAACCCAGCCCCAGTCCAGAAACGCCTGATTGCGAATCGCATCTTTGGGACAGCCAAAGTAGTGCAGCGGCTCCAGCTCGCGGGTGTAGGGTTCGTCAATCTCGATATCAAGATGTAGCCCTGTTGCTGAGTTGATGTAGGCAAAGTCAGGCACATAAGGCTGGCTGTAGCCCGATCGCAGCATTTGCACCCCGGTGTGAATTTTGCCGGGAAAATATTGCCACAGGTCGCGCTCAAACTGGGATTCCGATCGTCCTTTGGGCGGTTTAACGTGGTAGCCCATCGGGGGTGTCGTTTGTTTTAGCACCGCGATCGCTTCGTCAGGAGAGGATTTCAGCGAGGCAAGCGGGTGAGGGATAAGAATCGTAGGTAGTCGCTCCATCTCTTTATTGTGACAAAGCGAATTGCGAGCAATTATTTTGCGGAGTGTGAATGACCGTAACAAACCTGTATTGTCATAAATTTTCCTAACCGACGATCGCATCTCCTACATCAGCACGTTAATCTAAAGCTAAAGCAATGGGGATCACTTCTTAACGTTCAGCTTTTAGCATTCCATTCTTTGCCATCAGCTTGATATCAACCCCTACAAAATCTTCACCCTTCGATTCTTTCAACGGCTGATTGCTCTTTCCGAATGCTGACCGCTTCGCGCAGCCGCCACAGGCGGATCGCTTCATCCCTTTCATGAGGCAGCACAACGGATTAGCTGCTTCTGCTTTGCCGTTCAATTCAATTTGAAAAAGGATGAATTGATATGAGTGAAAGAGTTTTGTCTGGCTCACGAAACGTGGCGATCGTGGGACCGTATCTCAGCGGTAAGACTTCTTTACTGGAAAGCCTTTTGTGGGTGACAGGCGCAACAACGCGCAAAGGCAAAATGGCAGATAAAAACACCGTTGGAGATGCTTCTCAAGAAGCCCGCGATCGCCAGATGTCTGTTGAAACCAATGCTGCCAGCACCGAATATGGCGGCATTTCTTTTACGTTTATTGATTGCCCCGGTTCGGTTGAATTTGCACAGGAAACCTACGATGCGCTCGTTGGAGTGGATGCGGCGATCGTGGTGTGTGAACCAGACTGCAATCGTGTTCTAACGCTGGCTCCGCTGTTTCAATTTTTAGACGATTGGGAAATTCCCCATCTGGTTTTTGTCAACAAGATGGATCGCGCCCATGCGAGTTTTGCAGATATTTTGCAGGCGCTCAAATCTGTTTCAAGCCGTCCGCTGGTTCCGCATCAATACCCAATTGGACAGGGAGAAACCATTACCGGATTTATTGATTTAATCACCGAGCAAGCCTATCAATATCACCCTGGCGCACCAGCCGACCCCATTCCCCTGCCGGAAGACTTGAGAGAACAGGAACACGCCACCCGCGCCGAAATGCTGGAAACGCTGGCAGACTTCGACGATCACCTGCTGGAAGAACTGCTCGAAGACATTGAACCACCCCAGGAAGAAATCTTAAAAGACCTGAAGATGGAGCTGGGTGCAGATCTGATCGTGCCCGTGCTGGTGGGCATTGCCGAGCAGGATTTTGGCGTGCGTCCCTTGCTGGAAACCCTGGTGCGTGAAGCGCCTGAACCGGAAATCATGGCAGAACGACGCGGCTTACAGTCCGATGAAAAAACACCCGTTGCCCAGGTGCTGAAAACCTACTGCACGGCTCAGGGCGGCAAGCTTTCGCTGGTGCGCGTCTGGCAGGGCAAGCTTACAGACGGTATTACGCTCAACGGCGTGCGAGTAGGCGGCATCTATCGCCTCACCGGACAGCAGCAGCAAACGCTACAGGAAGCTCCTGCTGGATCGATCGTCGCCTTAGGACGCATGGAAGGCATCAAAACTGGAGACACCCTCAGCACCGATGCCAGCGTGAAGCCCTTGCCAACCGCCGATCGCCTCGAACCCGTTTATGCCCTGGCAATTGTGTCGGAAAAACGCAGCGACGAAGTGAAGCTCAGCTCTGCCCTGGCGAAATTGCTGGAAGAAGATCGATCGCTCCACTGGGAGCAGCACGGCGATACCCATGAAGTGATTCTGTGGGGACAGGGCGAAATTCACCTTCAGGTGGCGCTCGATCGCCTACGGCGGAAATACGGTCTGCCCATGACCACCCACCTGCCCCAGGTTCCCTACAAGGAAACGATTCGGCGCGTTGCCAGCAACATCCACGGACGCTACAAGCGGCAATCGGGCGGACACGGGCAATTTGGCGATGTCTATCTGGATATCAAGCCCCTTCCACGCGGCACAGGCTTCAATTTTGATGAGAAAATCGTGGGCGGCGTGGTTCCGCGTCAATATATTCCGGGTGTGGAGATGGGTGTGCGAGAATTCCTGACCCACGGACCGCTGGGCTTCCCGGTGGTAGATGTGGCAGTAACGCTCATCAACGGCTCCTATCACTCGGTCGATAGCTCCGAGCAAGCCTTTAAGCAAGCCGCGCGTCTGGCAATGCAGGAAGGCATGGTGAAATGTGAGCCGAGCCTGCTGGAACCCATTCTTGCCGTCACGATTTCGGTTCCCAATACCTATACTTCTAACGTGCTGCGGCTGATCAACGGTCGGCGCGGGCAGGTTTTGGGCTACGACGGGAAACCCAACTGGAACGGCTGGGACGAAGTGCAGGCAAACATTCCCCAGGCAGAAATGCAAAACCTGATTGTGGAACTGCGATCGCTGACGATGGGCGTTGGCTCGTTCCGCTGGCAGTTTGACCACTTGCAGGAAGTCCCAGAAAAAGTGGCTGAGCGGGTGGTTGCCAAGTCAGCAAATGGGTCAGGCAGCAATGGTCACGGCTAGGAGAACGCTCCTGTCTTTGTGAAGTTGAACAGGGCGGATTTTGGTTCGCCCTTTTTTGCGGCTCTAAAGTTCTAGATTGTGGCTTCGCAGGGCTTTTGCCTGCCGCTGCGTCCAGGCATAAAAGTCGCGATCGTCAAGGTCACTTATCGGGATTCTCTGTAAGCTCGGTTGCTCCACTATCCATACCAAAAACAAAGAGGCAGTCGGTTCCGCTAATAGAACTCAATGCCTCTCCAGATTAATTCAATTATTAAATCAAACGCCCTACACTGGGATAGCTTGAGGAGTTGCCAGGGCCAGAATGTGGTAGCAGGAGGGAGTGCCTTCTCCCAGCAGGTCTGCAATCCGGGCACGAATTCTGAGGTGCAGGTCTTGAACGGAATCGGTAAAGTCGTGCTGAATGTGGAGAACAGCCGTTTGCTTTTGAAATTCTTTACCGTAGTACGCCACAAAGTAGGTGTAGCGGTTTTCATTGGGCGCGTTGAGAACGAAATCCTTCATTGAGTGATATCTCCTGGCGAAGCTGGTAGAGTTAGTTCTTTGACGGAGGACAAGAGAGGAATATTCGTCGAGCAATCAAAGCATCGAATTTTCGAGGAATACTGCGGCTGCAGTAGATGGAGCGATTGAACCTTGTTGAAAACTTGCTTCGATTCTGGAGTTACCTCTCATAAGAGCTACAGGATAAGACCTGCAATTTCCGGCTGAATGTTTCTCAAAATGCTGCCTTCTCGTTAAGAATCAATTGCTCACTGCAAACCATCACAGTGGAAAATATACTCTTAACGAAAACAATTTAAAGCTCTCCTTAAATTTACTTTTACCTTAGCGGTCTGCATTCTCAGGGATCTTACCCTTGCTTTAACCTTATCTATCTATGGGTTGAGGCGGAAGATAGAAACCTGATCTAAGGTTTTTCCCTGCCCTTTGATAGTGTAAACGAATTTAACAGGTTGTGGCAGTGATTTCTCTCTAATTATTAATGTTCCCTGATGTTTAAACGATTTTTCATCCTGCGATCGGGTGAGACGGCGGGTGAAATAGGAATAGGCAATCGGAATGATAGACTATAAGGCACTTTCATCGACTCAAGAGTTAAGGCATGACTTTTCCAGATTTTGAGCAATTCGCTGCGCTGGCTCAGCAGGGCAACTTTATTCCTGTGTATCAGGAGTGGGTCGCCGATCTGGATACTCCGGTTTCCGCCTGGTACAAAGTCTGCGCCGGACAGCCCTACAGCTTTTTGCTGGAGTCGGTGCAGGGCGGCGAACGGATTGGAAGATATAGCTTTCTCGGCTGCGATCCACTGTGGATTCTGGAAGCAAGGGGCAACAAAACAACACAGACCTACCGCGACGGTTCGAGCCGCACCTTTGAGGGCGACCCCTTTACGGCACTGTCAGCCTGCCTCGAACCCTATCATCCAGTGAAGCTGCCGCAGCTCCCGCCGGGAATTGGCGGATTGTTTGGCTTTTGGGGGTATGAGCTGATTCACTGGATCGAGCCGCGTGTGCCCGTTTATCCAGCCCAGGGCGATGATTTGCCGGATGGACTCTGGATGCAGATCGACCATCTGCTGATTTTTGACCAGGTGCAGCGCAAAATCTGGGCGATCGCCTATGCAGACCTGCGCGACCCCCAAACCGATTTGCAACAGGCATATCAGCAGGCGTGCGATCGAGTGTCTCAGCTCGTTGAAAAGCTGCAGTTGCCCCTCAGCGGCAAAGACACGATCCTGCAGTGGACTTCGCCTCAGGCAAGAAGCTCTGCTGCCAATGGGTCTGCCCCTGCTCAGACCGCAATCGAGTACAGCAGTAATTTCACCAAAGAGCAGTTTTGCCGCAGCGTTGAGACAGCGAAAGAACACATCCGGGCAGGCGACATTTTTCAGGTGGTGATTTCCCAGCGTTTATCTGCTAGCTATCAGGGCGATCCGTTCGCGCTGTATCGATCGCTGCGCCTGATTAATCCTTCGCCCTACATGGCGTACTTTCATTTCCAGGATTGGCAGATTATCGGCTCTAGCCCCGAAGTGATGG
>Ga0224722_1001441_pt1 | contig 13111 bp, 10 predicted proteins | sample Balambano_FR1_Me_FD_161646 | JGI IMG/M metagenome (GOLD analysis project Ga0224722, IMG submission 161646) | Freshwater sediment microbial communities from Lake Towuti, South Sulawesi, Indonesia - Balambano_FR1_MetaG | ecosystem: Environmental > Aquatic > Freshwater > Lake > Sediment | place... | reverse complement strand
GACTAAACGTACTATATCATCATTAGATATAGGCTTTCCATTTACACTAATTCGTTCATTAAATTGCTCAAAATACGGAGAAGTAAAGGTGCCAACCGAATAACCCTGCTCTTCTAAAATAGATCTTAAAAAAGTAACGGTCGAACCTTTTCCATTCGTCCCCCCGATATGTACGGAGTGAAAATGTTTCTCTGGATGACCAAGCCTGTCCATCATCCATTCCATTCTTGTAAGCCCCGGCTTGATTCCGAGCCTTAATCTAGCATGAATCCATGCCACTGCTTCTTCATAAGTCAAAAACATGCTGGTTCACCTTTCCATAATAGAGTGAGGACGAATCTATTGTAGATTCGTCCTACTAAAACATTACAGTCCTTTTAATTCATTTAGACGCGCTTCTACTAATGCTCGTTTTTCCATGTAGTCTTTCTCTTTTGCACGCTCTTCATTAATTACTTTCTCAGGCGCCTTCTTCACAAAGCCCTCATTGTTAAGTTTCTTTTGAACACGCTCAACCTCTTGGGTGAGCTTAGCGTATTCCTTTCCTAGTCGAGCAATTTCTTCCTCTATATTTAACAGTCCAGCTAGTGGAAGAATAATTTCTGCTCCTGTTACAACAGCTGACATCGCCTTCTCTGGCTCATTAACTACCGTTCCAATAACCAATTCTTCAGGATTACAGAAGCGCTCAATATACGCACGGTTCTTTTCCAACACAGCAGAGATATTGTCATCTTTACCTTTTACAATCATGTTGATCTTTTTGCTTAACGGAGTATTTACTTCAGCACGGATATTACGAACAGAACGGATAATCTCAACCAATAGCTTCATATCAGAAGCAGCTTGATGATCAGTCAACTCCTCATTTACCACAGGCCATGGTGCAACCGTAATTGACTCTCCTTCATGAGGAAGGTTTTGCCAAATTTCCTCTGTAATAAAAGGCATGAATGGGTGTAGAAGTCTCATCGTTTGATCAAGTACATAAGCTAATATAGATCTTGTTGTTAACTTTGCCGCTTCATCCTCACCATAAAGTGGAAGCTTTGCCATTTCGATATACCAATCACAGAAATCATCCCAAATGAAATTGTATAGAACACGCCCAACTTCACCAAATTCATATCGATCTGATAGTCTTGTTACGGTTTCAATGGTTTCATTCAGTCTTGTCAAAATCCATTTATCCGCTACAGACTTTTCACCACTTAAGTCAATTTGTTCATACGTTAATCCGTCCATATTCATTAACGCAAAGCGTGAGGCATTCCAGATTTTATTAGCGAAGTTCCAAGTTGCCTCTACCTTTTCCGTGCTATAACGTAAATCTTGTCCTGGAGAGCTTCCTGTTGATAAGAAATAACGCAATGAGTCTGCACCATACTTATCAATTACTTCCATCGGATCCACACCGTTTCCAAGTGACTTACTCATTTTACGCCCTTCAGCATCTCGAACAAGTCCGTGGATAAGAACATCCTTAAATGGACGTTCTCCTGTAAATTCCAATCCTTGGAAGATCATTCTTGATACCCAGAAAAAGATGATGTCGTAACCAGTTACAAGACACCCAGTTGGATAGTAACGCTTGTAATCACTCGATTCGATATCTGGCCAGCCCATCGTCGAAAACGGCCAAAGCGCAGAGCTAAACCATGTATCTAATACGTCTTTATCTTGTTCCCAGTTTTCAATATCTGCAGGAGGCTCATGATCAACATGTACTTCTCCTGTTTGTTTGTGATACCATGCTGGAATACGGTGGCCCCACCAAAGCTGGCGAGAAATACACCAGTCACGAATATTTTCCATCCAGCGAAGGTACGTGTTCTCAAATCGTTCAGGAACAAAATCCACTTTTTCTTCTTTCTTTTGTAAGGCGATTGCTTTATCTGCTAAAGGCTGCATTTTTACGAACCACTGTGTTGATAAATATGGTTCAACTACTGCTCCACTTCTTTCGGAGTGCCCAACAGAGTGCATATGCTCTTCAATTTTGAATAATACGTTATCTGCTTGAAGATCTTTAACGATTTGCTTACGACACTCGAATCGGTCTAACCCCTGGTATTTACCAGCATTTCCATTCATCGTACCGTCTTCGTTCATCACAAGTACACGTTCAAGATTATGTCTATTTCCAATTTCAAAGTCATTCGGGTCATGTGCCGGAGTTATTTTCACTGCGCCTGAGCCAAATTCCATATCTACGTAGTCATCACCAACGATTGGGATTTCACGGCCAACAATTGGCAAAACAACTGTTTTTCCAATCAAGTCCTTATATCTATCATCTTCAGGGTGAACAGCAACAGCCGTGTCTCCAAGCATGGTTTCTGGTCTTGTGGTTGCTACTTCAATGAATCCCGTGCCGTCACTTAAAGGATATTTCATATGATAGAAAGCACCTTGCACATCTTTATAAATAACTTCAATATCAGATAGCGCCGTTTTTGTGGCTGGATCCCAGTTGATTATATACTCTCCTCGATAGATAAGACCCTTTTTATATAATGAAACGAAAACCTCTCTTACTGCTTTCGACAATCCTTCATCCAGCGTAAAACGCTCTCTGCTGTAATCAAGACCTAGACCTAACTTTGACCACTGCTCACGGATATGACTCGCATACTCTTCTTTCCACTTCCAAGTTTCTTTCACAAATGCCTCTCGACCAAGATCATAGCGGCTCTTTCCTTCGGCACGAAGCTTTTCTTCCACCTTTGCTTGTGTTGCAATTCCAGCATGGTCCATTCCTGGCAACCACAATACATCATACCCTTGCATACGTTTCATTCTCGTGAGAATATCCTGTAAGGTGGTATCCCAAGCATGCCCTAAGTGTAGCTTTCCTGTTACGTTTGGTGGTGGAATAACGATTGTATATGGCTCTTTCTCTTTGTCATTACGTGCTTGAAAGTATTCTCCCTTTAGCCACCATTCGTATCGACCACGTTCAATCGTATTTGGGTCGTATTTGGTTGGCATTGTTAATTCATTTGTTTCCATTTTGTTCCCTCCTAAGCTAAATACAAAAAAACTCCAATCGTCTAAAAGGACGAATGGAGTTTGCTTCGCGGTACCACCTTTTTTCCAATCAATAAATAAACCATGATTGGCTCTTAAAATAGATAACGGACTTCCCGTCTTTCACTACAAAGCATAACTGTTCGTAAAAGATGCTCAAGGGCGACCTTCAATTGGAACGCTTAGAAAACTTTTCAGACACGAGTTCTCCTCTCTTAAAGCGAGTAACCAACCTACTCTTCCCTATCAAAGCAGATTTCTGTATTTATTTATGTAAGACTAAAAATATGCCTTCATTTTATACTCCATATACTACATAAAAAAGTACGTCAACGTCAATAAGGATACCCATATTTTTTTAATACCATACATAGAGTAATGGAAGAAGCATTTTTTACTAGCGTCTATGATATTACTATATGAACTTAGGAGGGATTGGTGTGAAAAGAAGGTATAATCCTTATACACTGCCAACATGGTTAAGGACTGTTAGAGGAGTATGCAGACAATTCATTCTCCCTTTTTGCATTTTCCAAGGAATTCGAACCATCTTTCTTCCAACAACATTTGATGTATTGTTTCTTGCCATACTCATTGCTCTAGCTATTGCTTTTCACTTGGAATTTATTTAGGGAGCCCATTAGCTTTGGGCTCCCTCGTTACTTTGAGCTGCTGCTTGGGCCGCTGCAGCTTGTTTTTTTTGTCTTTCAATTTCCTCAATACGAGTGACGACATACTCAGAATTTTTTAATAACCAAAATTGCTTCTGTAGACTTTGAACAAACTTTCTTTCATTTCTATCTTTTGATTTATAATACTCTTCCACTACCCTTAACACGGGGCCAGGATGGGCAAAATAACTTAGTAATAAAAGTATTTCGGCATCTTTTAATGGAAAGTACTTTAAATACATATATAACCAGTCTATACAGTCATCGCATCGTTTTGGGAAGGTATTTAACAGTCTTGATAAAAAAGGTAAAATATCATGAATGGCAGCTCCTTCTTTACTGCTTTCAAGATTAATAAAATATCCATATCCTCTATCATCATAAAGAAAATGCTCAGAGGAGATCTTACCATGAACCACGACCGCCCTCGCCTTCGTTTCTTCCTTTGTTTGCTCGAACCATTCTTTTAGCTTGTTTTTCGAATATGATAGCGCTAGACGAATGTCATTATAATACAAGCAAAACAAAAGTTCCGTAGGGGACATATATTGCTTCCCTTCACATGCTTCAACATAGCCTTCAATAAATTCCGTCTCCTTTTCCCAAAGCGAGGAAATAGAACGATAATGTTCTTCTTTTTCTTTAGGATCAATGGTCACTTCGTGAAGGGACAATGTGTGAAGCCTTGCTAGCTCCCTGAAAAGCTGCTGATTTCGTTCATTTCTGTTCTCTTTCTCCTCATTTGGCAACCATGGCATCAAGTAATATAATGCTTGATTATGCAAAACCGCATATCGTCCATCAACCGTTGGATAAACAGGAACAATACGATTGTACCCTTTTTGATATAGATATTGGATATGACGAATAAAATCCGTTCCGTGTTTAGGAGATATCTTTTTTAAAGCAAATACTCCTTTATCACCATAAATACGAAAGATTTTCCCAAATCTCTCTATAAAGTGTGGCTTAACTCCATAATTTTTTAACACTGGCTCCATTTGTTGCAAATAATTAATATTCGACAAGGAGGCTCAACCCTTCCATTAAAAACAACAAGGGCAGGAGTTTTCACCTGCCCAATGGTTGTTCATCTATTTATGGGCAACAGGAATAGGTATATAAAGAACTTGCCCTTCGTATATATCTTGATTTAACTCAAGATGGTTCACCTTAAGTAATTGTTGTACTGGTACTTCATAACGTGACGCTAATTGTTCGACGGTTTCTCCGCTTTGAACGATGGCCACACGAAGTTTTGTTAAGTCTTCACTCTCTTCTTTTCGAGCAAAAAACTCGGTTAAAGACATCCCCTTTTTTGAAGATTTCTTTTTCTTAACCTTAGGCTGAGGAGGAGAAGAAGAAGATTCTACTTCTGGTTGAGTTTCTACTTGCGGCTGGAGTTCGGCTTCTGGTACAGGCTGAAGCTCGACCTCTGGTGCTTCCTTAACGACTTCTCCGGCAACCTCTTTTGGCCCTTCACTTCGAGCTGCTGAAAAAGTAATTTCAGGCTCCTTTGCTTCGTTTACAGAAAGTTGTGGTGCTTCAAAAAGCTCAACCGTTTTATTTATTGAAACCACTTTTCCCTCTGTTTCATCTGCTGATTTTCTTGCTTCCACAACGAATGGTTCATACTCATGTTCAAAAATCGTTGGTTCCACTTGTTCTTTTGTACGAAGCTCATGAGACCATTCAACATGGTCTTGTATCTCATCAAAGCTTGCTTCTCGGTTCGCCACCTCAAGTTGAACCTCTTCCACTTCTGCTTCTTCATGTGCCGGTTTATGCTGCTGATCTCCATATAGACCAGTAATCGTTAAATCAGCAGTTAGTTTCATACAGCTTCTTTCTTGAAAAAGATAGTCAAAGCTTTCCACTTCTACATGGATGTCATTAATGCTTTGGATTCGGTTATTAGGAATGGTTATATCTACCGGAAAACGGTGGGAAAACTCATAAAGTCCCCCTTCCCTCTCCTCCACATGATGAACGAACTTTGGTGCAGTAAACAAATCCTCTTCCTCGTTAGAACCATCATTGTAACGTTGATATTCTCCTGTCAATTCTAATGCACCTTGAATGGTGACATATTGTTCATTTTCATGAATTGTAATATTAGGGTCAAGTGAAATAGAAACTAACTCCTCTACTTCCTGTCCCTTTTGAAACCACACCGATTCTTCTAATGAAAATCGCAAGCACGACTCGTTACCTTGAGACAAAGCGACTCCTCCCTTCATATCCTATACGTTTAATCACTATGTCATTATCACTCTATGAACTAGTGAATATTTTTATGAATAAAAGTAATCACTAAGTGCGTGTTTACAAAAAAAAGAGACCCAATAGAGTCTCTTTCTTTGTAATTACTTTAACTTAGAGAAGGCAATTTCGATTGCTTGGATTGTTTTTTCAATATCTTCATTACTGTGAGCTGTTGAAAGGAACATTCCTTCAAATTGGGATGGTGGTAAGAATACCCCCTGATTCGCCATCTCTTGGTAATAAGAAGCGAAATAATCAAGATTTGAAGTTTTGGCTAGTTCGTAGTTTGTAACAGCTTCGTTAGTAAAGAAAAATCCGACCATCGATCCCACACGATTGATGGTGTGAGGAATATCATGCTTTTGTGCTGCTGCTCTTATTCCTTCTTCCAGCAATTCTGCTTTACGCGCAAACTCCTCATAATGTTCAGGTGTTAGCTGGCTTAGTGTTTCTAATCCTGCTGTCATGGCAAGAGGATTACCTGAAAGCGTTCCTGCCTGGTATATAGGACCGCTTGGTGCAATTTGCTCCATAATTTCTGCTCTGCCTCCGTAGGCTCCAACAGGTAGCCCACCACCGATAACTTTTCCAAGACAAGTTAAATCAGGAGTGATTCCAAAATGCCCTTGTGCACAGTTGTATCCAACCCTAAACCCGGTCATTACTTCATCAAATATCAAAAGTGCCCCATATTGCGAAGTTATATCTCTAAGTCCCTCTAAAAATCCAGGTTGTGGTAAAACAACTCCCATATTTCCTGCAACAGGTTCTACTATGATTCCAGCAATATCATCCCCAAATTGCTCAAATGCAAAGCGAACACTCTCCAAATCATTATAAGGAACCGTAATCGTATTCTGTGCTACCCCTTCTGGAACACCAGGGCTATCAGGGAGACCTAAAGTTGCCACCCCAGACCCTGCTTTGATTAACAATGAATCACCGTGACCATGGTAACAGCCTTCAAATTTTAAGATTTTATTTCTCCCTGTATATCCACGAGCTAGGCGCAGAGCACTCATGGTAGCTTCCGTTCCTGAAGAAACCATACGAACGATTTCAATAGAAGGCACTCTTTCTTTCACTAATTTAGCTAATTTCGTTTCAATCAAACTAGGAGCACCAAAGCTTGTACCAAGTTCTGCCACCTTTTTAATTGCTTCAACGACACGGTCATTGGAATGACCCAAGATTAATGGTCCCCATGACAATACATAATCTATATATTCATTTCCATCTATATCATAAATTTTCGAACCTTTTCCTCTTTCCATAAAAATCGGATCCATTTTAACCGATTTAAACGCACGAACTGGACTGTTTACACCACCAGGCATGAGTGTTTTTGCTTCTGCAAAAGCTTCGATAGATTTAGAATAAGAGCGCATAACTATCCCTCGTTTCATCAAGTATTAGTTTTCTTTTAACCATCTTGCTGCATCTTTGGCATGATAAGTGATAATAAGGTCAGCACCTGCTCGTTTCATACCTGTTAGCATTTCCATGACAATATTTTTTTCATCAATCCACCCGTTTTGAGCCGCAGCTTTAACCATTGAATACTCTCCACTCACATTATAGACAACTACTGGCAAGTGAAAATTGTTTTTTATATCACGTACAATATCCAAGTATGGCATTCCAGGCTTCACAATAAGGAAATCTGCTCCTTCCTGAACATCTGAATTCGCTTCTCTTAAGCCTTCCAGTCGATTGGCTGGATCCATTTGATAAGTTTTACGGTCTCCAAATTGAGGTGTGCTCTCAGCCGCTTCACGAAATGGTCCATAAAAAGAAGAAGCATATTTTACAGCGTAAGACATAATAGGAGTATCCTCAAACCCTGCCTCATCTAATCCTGCTCTAATGGCCGCAACAAATCCGTCCATCATATTTGAAGGAGCAATGATATCAGCTCCTGCTTTTGCTTGGCTAACTGCTGTATCGACTAATAATTTCAGTGATGGATCATTTAATACTTTACCACCTTCGATTACTCCACAGTGACCATGACTAGTATATTCACACAAGCATGTATCAGCAATAACAACGATATCAGGATATTGTTCTTTTATCACTCGAGTCGCTTCCTGAACAATTCCATGATCATGAAAAGCACCCGTTCCGCACTCATCTTTTTCATTTGGGATTCCAAATAAAAGGACGGACGTAATCCCGAGTCTTACTACTTCATCCATTTCAATCTTTAACTGATCCAATGATAATTGAAAAACTCCTGGCATAGATTGTATTGCATTCTTTATATTTTCACCTTCTACCACAAAAAGCGGATATACCATATCCTCAAGGTGTAAGTGATTTTCTCTTACCATAGTGCGCAATGTTGCTGATGATCGTAAACGACGGTGACGAGAAAATGATTGATTCATTTGTTCTCCCTCTTTCCAATTAGTTTCATAATGGTTTGTAACATATGATCAATTGTGTACGTATTTGGCATGACGTCAACACGTAAACCTAAAGCTTTAGCCCGTTGAAGAGTAACAGGTCCAATACACATAATAAGACATTGATCGATAGTCGATAATAAATTCATTTCTTTCACAACAGCCATAAAATGATCCACTGTAGACGGGCTAGTAAAACTGATGATATCTAACTGTTTTTCTGTTAGCGCCTTCACCAATGCGTCCCGACTGCTGTCAGGAAAAAACGTTTCATATATGACTAGTTCATCCACATGGGCTCCCTTTTTTTCAAGAGTCGTAGAAATAAGTTCTCTAGCTAAGTTCCCTTTAGGAATAAGAACATTCGTCCCTTTGCTAATATAAGGGGAGAATTCTTCAACAAATGCTTCAGCCACATATTCTTTAGGCTTAAAATCAACTGTTACTCCTTTTCTCATTAACGCTTCAGCTGTTTTTTCACCAATAACAGCAATCTTTATTTGCTCGAGGACGGAACGGTTGATGTCAAAAGCAAAGAATGTTTCAACTGTCACATTACTAGTAAAAACAATCCAATCATATTTATGTAGATTTTTATGCAGGAGGTTAGTCAGACCTCTCGAAGCAACGGGTCGAAAGGAAATAAGAGGGATTTCCACTGGAATCCCTCCGTATTTCTTGACTAAATCTGAAAATGGTTTTGCATGCTTTTTTCCTCGAGGAATAAGAACCTTCATTCCATTGAGAGAGTAGTCATCACTCATTCACTTTCAAGCTCCACTTTCACCGCGTCAATTAATGCTTTTCCTCCGTTAGCAATCAGTGCGTCTGCCACTTGCTCTCCTAACTTTTCAGGATCTTGTCCACTTGCTGATTCCTTTAAAATAGTTTTTCCATCTGGGGTTGCGACAAGCCCTGTAAGAGAGATATCACCGTTTTCTTCAACTTTTGCAAAACCGGCAATCGGGACCTGACAGCCACCTTCCATCTTTTGTAGAAACGCTCTCTCGGCTGTCACCGCTTGTTTGGTTTTCACACAAGTAAAACGAGATAATAAGTTAAGTAGCTGTTCATCACTTTCTCGGCATTCTATTGATAATGCACCTTGACCAACTGCTGGGATACATAGTTCATCATCAATAAACTCTGATACTACCTCACTTGCCCACCCCATTCTAGAAAGGCCAGCAGCAGCTAATATGATTGCGTCATATTCTCCCGTTTCTAATTTGGCTAATCGAGTATCAATATTTCCTCGTATCCACTTTATTTCAAGGTCTGGTCTAATCGCAAGCAACTGTGCACTGCGACGAAGACTGCTTGTGCCAACGACAGAAGCAGGCTTTAATTCGTTCATAGGAATATGATTTTTAGAGATTAGCGCATCTCTATGATCCTCACGAAATGGAATACAACCAATAATTAGACCTTCTGGCAAGACAGCTGGCATGTCTTTCATACTATGTACCGCCATATCTATTTCCTCATCAAGCATTGCCTGCTCTATTTCCTTTACAAATAGGCCTTTTCCACCCACTTTCGATAAAGTTACATCAAGGATTTTATCCCCTTTCGTAACGATCTCCTTTATCTCAAATTCAAAGGATGGATCTAATTTCTTCAACTGGTCAATGACCCAGTTTGTTTGTGTAAGTGCAAGCTTACTTCGTCTAGAGCCAACAATAATTTTACGCATGAAAACCTCCTATGTATGTATCCTTAAGTGTACCAAAAGTGGAAGGAAGATAAGTTTCCGATTAAAAAGAAATTGATCAAAACAATTAAGAATGAAGCAATATTCCAAAGAGCCAATGACCTTCCGTACAGCTCCTTGCTAACACGTAAGTATAAATAAACGCTATATGCAATCAGGACACCAAAAGAACCAATGACCTTTGCATCTAACCAAAACATCTCAGGAATTTTCAAGTATGCCCATTGAATTCCTAATATCACTGCTAGCATTAGCATAGGCACACCAATGACATTTAAAACATATGACATATGTTCAAGTTTAGATAAATCAGTAATTCTCAACAGTCTAGCTCCCCACTTCTTTTTCTTTAGTAAATTGTACTGAATCAAATAAAGAAAAGAGAAGACAAAAGAAAGGGAAAAAGCTCCATAAGAAAGAATTGCAAGTGTTATATGAATCAATAAAAGCTCTGAGATGAGTTGCTCAGCCATCACGTGAGATTCAAATTGTACAGGTGCAAAAGTATGGATAGCTAAAATAATAAAACCTAAAACATTTGTAAAAAACACAATGAAATCAACACGAAGTAGCCGATTGATTCCTAAAGACAGTGTTATTAACACCCATGCATAAAAGTAGAGCCCTTCGAATATGGTAAGCACCGGGAAACGACCAGTTTTTAACATGTACAAAAATAAAAACATCGTTTGAAGTAACCACACAAATGCAAGTAACCAGAAGGCAACACGATTTGCCTTCCGGTTATGGTGTAAGAAATCAATAAAATATAAGAGCACGCTTAAAGCATACAGGACAACGGTCAGCTCATGCAGCCTCGTCATATAGTAGTCAATCATTCGCTTCTCCTCGTTTATGATTGAAAGGAAGGCTGTTGGTTTGTTAAAACCACTTGATTTGGCTCCGCTTCTCTCAGAACTTGTTGCTCTTTTACAAGTTCATCAATATTAAAGATTTTCACAAACAAATCTAACGCTTGTTCTGAATCTTTTCGAGCGGCTAATTCCTTGGCTTGAAGGATTGGATCTTTTAACAATTGATTAATGATACTTTTCGTATGTTTATTTAATACTTTAAAATCACGTTCAGACAGATGCGGAAGCTTCCGTTCTAAGCTCTCCATTGTACCGGATTGAATGGTAAGTGCTTTTTCACGCAAAGCAGAAATAATAGGGACAACGCCTAGTAAATTTAGCCATTGTTTAAAGTCAACAATTTCTTCTTCAATCATCATCATAATTTGTGCAGCTGCACGCTTTCGTTCTTGAAGGTTCGCTTCAACGATTCCCTCCAAATCATCTATATCATATAAGAAAACACTCTCAAGCTCAGCTAATGCTGGGTCCAAGTCACGTGGAACCGCAATATCAACCATGAATAAAGGCTTTCCTTTACGCATCTTTTCTACTTGAGTCATCATATCTTTTGTAATAACAAATTCCTTTGCACCGGTTGAGCTTATTAAAATATCTGCATCGATTAAAGAACACTGAAGCTCTTCTAGTGTTTTAGCTTCACCTTCGAAACGCTCAGCTAGATTCTGAGCCTTTTCATACGTGCGATTAATAACCATTACCTTGCTAGCCCCATTTGCATGTAGATGCTGTATAGCAAGCTCCCCCATCTTACCTGCACCAAGAATTAACACATGCTTTTTATTTAAGGAACCAAAGATCTTCTTCGCTAGTTCCACCGCTGCATAACTTATCGATACCGCATTTGCACCAATATCTGTCTCTGAATGTGCTTTTTTAGCTAAGGTTACTGCTTGTTTGAAAAGCTGATTAAAAACAGTACCAACCGCTCCATTTTCCTGAGCTAATAAAAAGCTTGTACGAACTTGACCAAGAATTTGTGTCTCACCTAATACCATTGAGTTCAAACCGCAAGTTACACTAAATAAATGTTCCATTGCACCGTCATGTTCGTATATAAATACATATGGTGAAAATTCGTTTTGCTCAATCGAAAACCATTCTGAAAGAAATTCTTTTATATAATATCTGCCTGTGTGTAGTTGATCAACAACCGCATAGATTTCTGTTCGGTTACAAGTAGAGACAATCACATTCTCTAACACACTCTTCTTTTCTTTAAGTGCGTTCATTGCTTCCCCTAACTGCGAAGGGTTAAATGTCAAACGCTCACGAATTTCAACAGGGGCAGTTTTATAATTAAGACCGATCACTAATATATGCATTAAGAAATACACCCCCCAGAATATTTTCATGTTTACTAGTAGTAATTATAACATGTTCCATTTTTGTAGAAGAAAATGAATTATGACTATGTTTGTATAAAATGTGAACAAAATCTAATCATCTGTGATGTAAATATGCTATTATAATTAATTGGTAATCCTTACTTGCTCGTCATAATACGACAAGTCTCCATATGTACAGTAACAAAAATTAGAATGATTATCAAGTAATCCTTTCTGGAAGTGGTGCTTATGAAAAATCAACGAATCTTTCCTGGAATCATCCTTATTGGTTTTGGTGTTTATTTCTTTTTACAACAGGCGAACATCGCTCTTTTTCAGCAGTTTTACACATGGCCAACTCTGCTAGTAATCGTTGGAGTCTCCTTTCTCTCTCAAGGGTATGGAGCAAAGGATTACGAAGCTATCCTGCCTGGCGTCATTCTTACAGGCTTTGGTCTTCATTTCCATATCATCAACCATTTTCAATTATGGCCAAATCATATTGGAACGTTTATTCTTATTATTGCGCTAGGTTTTTTACTACGTTACCAGAAGGTACGATCAGGTTTCTTCCAAGGGGTATTATTTCTTGTACTCGCCTTATTGCTTCTATTTTACGATAAAATCACTGCATGGCTTGGCATTCTCGAAAACACAGTTACGATTGCTTGGAAGTCTTGGCCAGTAGTTTTGGTGTTAATTGGCTTTTACTTACTCTTTATCCGAAAAAAATAAACAATCAACTCAAAAACCGTCAGACACTTTTGTGCTGACGGTTTTATTTTACATATAACTCTCAATGGTTGCCCACGCTTTATCT
>Ga0224722_1001437_pt1 | contig 13146 bp, 11 predicted proteins | sample Balambano_FR1_Me_FD_161646 | JGI IMG/M metagenome (GOLD analysis project Ga0224722, IMG submission 161646) | Freshwater sediment microbial communities from Lake Towuti, South Sulawesi, Indonesia - Balambano_FR1_MetaG | ecosystem: Environmental > Aquatic > Freshwater > Lake > Sediment | place... | reverse complement strand
GCGTTTCCCCCTCCTGAAGTGTGACCAGCGGAGTGGCTTCGGTGATGTCTGGTAAAAAAGCCCGATATTTTGTGATAATTCCGTTACGCATGACGAATCTACTCCACCACCCGGAGGCAGTTACTCACCGTTCGTACCGAATCCAGTTGGCGAATTTCGCGCAGGGCTTTTTGTAGCGAGGACTCCTCGACCCGGTGCGTTAGCCAGACTATCTCGGCATCCCCTTCTGCTTCGGGGTGAGCGCGTTGCACCACCGATTCGATAGAGACGTTGTTCTGCCCGAAGATACCGGCAATAGAGGCAAGCACGTTGGGACGGTCTGCCGCTAGCACCCGCACATAGAACTTGGTCTGTAACCCCTGGGAGCGCATCGGCTTGGTTTCAAAGCAGGTACAACCCACTCGCCCGGTGGAACCTGCCAAGATATTTCGACCAATCGCGACAATATCACCGACAACCGCGCTTCCGGTGGGGAGCGAACCCGCACCCGGACCGTAGAACATCACCTCACCAACTGCATCCCCGCGCACTAAAACGGCATTATTCACCCCGTTTACCGAGGCTAGGGGGTGAGATTCGGGCAAGAGGGCGGGATGCACCCGCACCTGCATCGTTCCTTGAGCAAAGTCCTGCTCGGCTAGGGCTAAGAGTTTGATGCGGAACCCTAAGTCGCGTGCCACTGCAATATCTCGTGCAGAAACCCCCCGGATTCCTTCTACCGGAACCTCATCCACATGCACCCGTGAGTTAAACCCAATCGAAGCAAGAATCGCGATTTTGTATTGAGCATCGAACCCATCCACATCGCTGGTGGGGTCGGCTTCGGCGTAGCCATGTGCCTGCGCCTCGGCTAACACCTGATAGAAATCGGCTCCTTCAAAGGTCATTTTGGAGAGGATATAGTTTGTTGTGCCATTGACAATGCCCAAGACCTGGCGAATTCGATTGCCCGTCAGGGACTCTTTGATTGCCGCGATAATGGGGATTCCTCCGGCAACACTTCCCTCCAAAAAGAAGTCGCGTCGTGTCTCTCCGGCGGCTTCCATCAGGTCATGCCCGGCTTTCGCCATCATCTCCTTATTGGCAGTGACAATGTGCTTGCCCGAACGAATCGCTTGGAGAACATAGTCATGGGCAGGTTCGACTCCGCCAATCAGTTCGGCAAGAATTTCGATTTCTGGGTCATGGATAACCTCCCAGGGGTTATCGGTAAGCAGAGAAGGGGCGACCTTAACAGCACGCTCTTTTTTGGTATCGCGGACGGCAATCTTTTTGACCACCAGACGCGCTCCCACCCGATGGGCGATTTCGTCTGCATTCTCCTGTAGGATTCGCACGGTTCCCGACCCGACCACACCGAGTCCGAGAACACCAACTTTTATCTCTCGCATGGATTTCTACTGTTTCCTTTACGACAGCAACACCCTGACGGTGCTTGGTGAATGGTTCCCTCTCCTGAGACGCGGATTGACAAGGCTATCATACGTCGGAAAGTGGAAAAATGGGAATGAATTCAAGAACTGTCCTGAAGATTATGCGGCGCAGGGTCAGGAGGAGTTCTACGCCGCTACTCCATCGGTTCGAGACGCATTAAAGTCTGACCCGACTGCACCAAAGTGCCGTTGGAGATAGTGATTTCGTGGACACGACCCGAAACCTCCGAAGGGACTTCCGAAAAGACCTTCATGGCTTCTATCAGCCCGATAACCTGACCGACTTCTACAGTGTCGCCCACCTCCACGAACGGTGGGTCTTCAGGAGTTGCCGAGCGATAGAATATCCCCATCAAAGGGGCTTCAATAGTCACGAAATGGGCTGAGGAAGCGGGAGGCGAGACAACCGAAAGCGACTCCATCGGGCTATCCACTGGGACTTCCTCCCTATCGGGAACAGCAGGCGGTAGTCCTAATGCCACGGGAAAGGGAACCGTCACCGGGGGATTCGCGGCGGCAGTTCGGAGAGTGACAGAAAAATCGCCCTTTTCAAAGACCAACTCGCTCAAGCCCGCTTCCTCGACGAGGTGGGCAAGATGCTCTAACTGTTGAGAGGTGATACCGAAATCTGTCACGATAGAGTTACCTGAGCCACGGTTCCTAATTCCAAACGGAACGACGCGCCGCTAATCCTGCGCGTCGTTGAAGAGATACCATTTGTCGTATTGACCCGCATTGTAGGACGGGGGAACGAATTTGTCAAGAATTTCCTGCGGATAGAGCGTTGGAGGCAGGACATTTGATGTGAATTCGTGTAAAATATCACGAACACTCGAATTTAAGGAGAAACCCCGATGGCGCAAACCACGAGCGCATCGCATTTGCCCGAAAAACCCAATAAGTATAAGGTGAACCTTCCCCTTGCTATTTGGGCAGGGATTTTGGGTCAGATTCTGTTTCTGCCATTCTACTATATCGTCTACTTTACCTATCAAGAGGACTCGTTAGACCTGATTCGTGTCTTTGGCTCCTTTGTCTCGTCCGACCCCCTGATTCGCTTTGGAGCAGGGTTGGTGGCAGTGATGGGAATTGGAGTCGTTACTGCCGTTGCCTACGCATGGGTTCTCTACATTCTCAATTTGCAGAGCAGTGGGGGCTTCGGGTTTGTGTTTGGGTTCTTTGTCTTCCAACCGATATTTGCCTTTGTCCTCCCGTGGACAGTTGCGTTCCTTGCCACCTTCACCGGCATTCAGATGAACAACCCGGATGTTCTAATGAACCAAGCGGGACACGGTAATGCGTGGTGGGATGGTCCGATGATTGTTCTGGTTGCCTATCTGCTCTACGGAGTCACCGTGGGCGCGGTCTATCGCCACCAGACACTGGACACCACGCGGTATCGGGTTGCCTATCAAGGCGGCTAATTCCCCCGGTATCCGAACCATAGGTAAGCGGGGCAAGCCTTATTGCTTGCCCCGCTACATTAAAAATTTTCTGTAAGAAATTACAGATATTTCAGTCAAAACCTCACCTTACGTAGTTGCACTATGATATAAACCGCAGATTTGTCCCTGAGTCAGAGGCATTTGCTCAGAGGTATCACACCCAACCTGCGTAAGGTGAGTTAAAACTTCTCGACGAAGATGACCTACTGAACGGGAAGAATCGAAATACCACTGCTGTTTTTACTCCCATCAGGCAGAGTGTCCATGGTATAGATACTGAATAGACGAAACGGCAGTCCTTTGTTCGTATCATCGCTGGGTGTTCCCTGAATAATACACTCGTTCAACCTTCGGACGTACACAGGAATACGGTTGCCAAAGAGAGCCTCCCAAAAATCCAGTGAATCGTGAACATACACTGATATAAAGGTTGCCTTCCCCCAGTTATCCAAGTCTGTGAACGGAAGCGACTTACGAAAATCCCTTTTCAACTGGTTATAAACCGTCTTCTCCAGTTTTGCTCTTGCCTCTTCCCTTTGTTTTTCCCAGTTTTGCCGAATTTGCAGACGTAATTTCTGACGTTCCTCAATATCTCTTGAAAGCGCGTTTCCCGTTTTATAGGGCTTTGTTAGAGTTTCATATAGTTCGCGGATTTTCATATGACGTACTATTGGCTCTGGAAGTGCTGTCAAAACTCTTTCGGGCAACTCTGCGATGTCCTTCGGAGGAAATATTCGTTTGCGCTCAATAGTGTATGAACCATTCTCTTCCTGTTTCACTCGCAGTCCATAAACAGATGCTATTGCCAGAGCGATACTTTTGGGGGTGGTGTTTTTACCACGAATAATAGTAACTGGTTTTTCGGATAATACTGGATTGACACGTGTATTTACAGGTGAAGTAGAACCCTTTTGAAGCCAGTTTAATGCACTTTGGATGGTTCCCTGAAAGAAGTGGAAGTTTTCGGGTGGAATGGTGGCGACCGGAATTGTCTGCTCATTCCTAAATTTTTCACTCTCAAGATAGCTAGGGTGAAAAGGGATAAAAGATTTAAAATACTTTGATTCCACTCCAAACATCTGTAAATCGTTTTCACGAAGCCATCTAAAAAGTGCTGGGTCTGCGAGATAAGATTCGAAGGTTTTTCGACTGCCTTGAACGCTGTCCATTTTGCTTCTTAAATACATATTCATTACCATGCCCAAAGCTTGCCTCCGTTGTGATTCGGAAAGAGCGGCAATGCTGATGCCATTGCTGGACTGAAATTGTTGCATTTGGGAAGGTGTAAGACTATTAATCAGTTCTCCAATGAGTTGATTATCGGTGGCTCGTTCGCGAAGCGTACCTTTGGGCAGTGTCTCTGAGAATGCAGAGAGAACTAAGAGGATGTCTTTCTGCGTTTGTTGCCATTCTCCTACTGTAACAAAGGGTATTTCTTCAGCACTTGTATATTTTTTATGAAATTCGACCACTGTTCCGTAGTATTTTGGCTCGTAGTCAAAGGCACTGGCTATTTTCCGAATCCGCACCTTTTCCGAATCACCTGTTTTCAGTTCGAATAATGTCTGGTCTTTTGTCGAATAGGGTTGTCCCTCGATCACAAAGGTTAACCCCGACCTTGCGGATAACTGTTTGAGCTCACGATAGAAAATAGACGAAGGAAGAGCATTTTGGGCAGATACAGGGGCGGGAATACGAAGCAGAAACAAGCAACATAAAACAATAGGAATGAACATGACTTTATCCCTAGGGGTAACATACTCTAGCACCGACGAGGCATAATAAGGAACTTTAGCATCTTAAATCAGTACAACTGCTAACTGCATTTTAAGGTAGAACCGAAGTAATATCGGTTCTACCTTATCGAACTATAGAGGGGGGGAAATTTGTGGTGTGAATGCAACTTCTGTTCTTGCCTTAGTCGTAGTAGAACCACCACCACAACTCACCTTGGCTTTGAATGCCACCTTACCCACTAAACTTCGGTTTGTAGGTTGAGTTCCTGGACTCAGGAACAATTGTCCAGCTCTTGTTGTTGACTTGACATCACTCAACTTTGCAGGAGCAACTGTGAAGTTAAAGTCTCTAACTTCTGCTTCAATTGAGGAGAGTGCTACTATACTCAAGGAGCCAGGTACAGTATCATATTCAGCTTTAATTGCTCCATTCCAAAAAACGGTTCCGTATGTAGGAGTGAATTTATCGGGATTGCTTGCAGGTGGAGTATACGTTGCGGTAATAGTTGCATCACCAACAACCCCGGCACTAGATCCATACGAATAGCCATAAGGACCCCCATTTGGCATTGTTGCCTGAACTATACCAATAACGCTTGGTTTCATGAGAGCATTGGGACCAAGTTTAAGTTCAGCATTTCCACCAGGTATTGACATATATATACCTTGTTGTGGGTCGTTAGTATTCCATGTGAAACTGACGGTCACATTCCACGAACCCTGACCTTGTGCAGAGGCAGGAGAATGACTAACTGCCAACAGAACGGCCACGAGCATGGAGAGAGGAACTGCGTTTGACATCATTGTACTCCTTGAGGAAGGAAATTCGGCAAATCGGTAATATTCTACCCCCCCCCCCTATTATATGTCAAGAGATTTGCAATAATTATTGGTAATCCACATACAAATATGCTTGTAGCAATTTTATGTATCAATACGGTACTCGGTCCCTCGCTCAAGAGTGGCTTTTTGAGGTCGGGTTGCGTACTAAAGCGGCTAATCTCCCCTTGACCTTTGTATCATCCCCCCTCTTAATACAAAGGTGAGGGAGCGAAGTTTTGCCTGAGGATTATTGGCGCAACCGAATAAAGCAGGTTATACTGTGGGGTGCTATGCCCACCGTGGTACTGCGGGGCAGGGAAGCACTTGGGTAGACGTGGCGCGATTTTCCCGTTGTAGCTCAGTCTGGATAGAGCGAGCCCGTCCTAAGGGCGAGGTCGGGGGTTCGAGTCCCTCCAACGGGGCATCGTTCAGGTATCGCAAATCGGGATACCTCTTCAGGAGAGGTCGCATAGTGGTCGAGTGCGCCCGCCTCGAAAGCGGGTAGGTGATGAGCCTCGCGGGTTCGAATCCCGCCCTCTCCGTCAATTCCGCAAACAACCCAAGTTATCGAATCACCTCCCAAAAAAGAAAATCCTTTTCGGCGATTCTCGTTGTCCACTTAGGGCGTAAAACCGGACAAAATAGGGTATAGTGACGTGGAAACGATAACTTACACAACGTGCGCGGTGCGGCGCGGGGAGGATACGCAACCATGTATGTCGGACGAGTGGGTATTAAGGGTGTCGTCTGTGTCGTCGGTGGAGCGGATGCCAGTCTGGAAGCCGAAAGCCGTGACCGTATTTTGGCGCAAGCCACGGCACTCGGCAAGCGACTAGCAGAACTGCAATCCGTTCATCTCTTGACGGGTGGTGGCAGTGGAGTGATGAAAGCAGTGAGCGAAGGCTTTTATGGCGTTCACCCGCGCAGTGGCATCATTTTAGGGATTATTCCCAAAGAGAAAGCGGAAGGCTACCCGAACGACTTTGTGGAGATTCCTATCTTCACCCACTTAGACTCTGACCCCACGGGAGAGAGTTCGAGCAACCATATCAATATCGCGACTGCCAGTGTCGTTATCGCTCTGCCGGGGGGCGATGGCACATTAGGCGAATTGGAGTTAGCCACCAAAGCCAAGTTTGGGTACAAGAAACCCACTATCGTCTACCTCGCCGATGCCACTGACACCATTGCGGGAAAGAACGCTTCGGCACTCAAGCGCGGCAAGTACACTGTCACCGAAAGTTTGGACGAAGTTATCACTTTTGTCACCGAATCGCTCGGTTAAACATTCATCTATCTCTTAAAAAGCGGGCAGTCTTGCCCGCTTTTTTTATTGCCGTGCCTTATCGGGTGATAGTTACTTTGGTCAGTCCTTTGGGTTGGTCGGGGTCTAAGCCACGGGCGATGGTGAGGTGGTAGGCTAGTAGTTGTGCTGGGATAATGTCTACCACAGGAGAGAGGTACTCTATGCCTGTATCGGTGAGGGGGAGGGTGTCGGTTCCGGTAGCGTTGGGCGATAGGGTAATCACTCGTGCGCCGCGTTCCGAGAGGGTTTTACCCACCCCCGCCATGGTTTCGGAGGTTTTACCGGACGGTTGAAAGAGCAAGCAGGGAGTCTGTACCGCCACCGATGCTATCGGACCATGCAAAAGGTCGGCGGAGGAGAACGCTTGGGTAGTGGTGTAGGTGGTTTCGGCAATCTTGAGGGCGGATTCTATCGCGGTGGAGAGGTGCAGACCGCGTGCCACGGTGAGTATTCGCTCGGCGTGAAGCAGAGTGCGGGCTAAGTCGGCGACTGGTGCTTCCACCTGCAAGGTCGCCTCGGTCTTTGCCGCGATAGTCTCTAAGTGGTGACTGAGTTCGGTATTTCCTGACCAAAGGGCGGTCAATTGGGCAAGCAATGTCAGGGTGGTAGTGTATGTTTTGGTGGCGGCAACTGCCTTTTCGACTCCGGCAGAGCAGTGTAAAACATACTCGGCGACTCCCGCAAGGGGGGAATCGGGGGTATTGGTTACAGCGGCAGTGAGTGCGCCGCTCTCGCGTGCCTGCCGAATGACTTCGTTGATGTCCTCGCCTCGTCCCGACTGAGAAACTCCTAAGACCAGACAGTTCCGATAGTTCACAGTTGCACCATACATGGTGTGAACCGAGGGGGCAGCAAGTGCCACCGGAACCCCGCAGACAATCTGCATCAGGTACTTGGCATAGGTGGCGGCATTATCCGATGTCCCACGTGCCGCTAAAACGACAAACCGAATATCTCGTTGCTGAATCTCGGCAACTAACGGGGGAATCGCCTCTTTGCCACTCGCTAAAGCCCGCTCAATTGCCGCTGGTTGCTCAAAAATCTCTTCATGCAATACAGACACAATAGTTCTCCTTAGGCGTTGCGCCTACCGGAGTTCATTGTACGCAGATTCGACACGGGTGACAAGCGGATTATCGGCGGAAAGCCCGGAGAGATTGACAAACGCCCCGGATACACCCTGTTGTGCCACGAGGTTCTGTACCTGTGCCGAGGTAGGGTCATGCGACGGAGTAAAGCGGAGTGCGGAAGCGATGGCACGTACCGCCGGGGTACAGTCAAAGCCGTGCTTTTGGCAGAGTAGTGCCGCTCCCACTAACCTATCATCGGCACGGAGTTTGCGAACTGGGTCGCGCCCCACTCGTTGCACCGTGTCCCTCAATGCCCGATTGGCAAGACGGCGAAGCAGGTCAGTCTCATGTTCTCTCTGTTCGTCGGGAGGAAACCCAAACTCTGCCACCAATGCGTTTCCGGTTTCGTGCCAGAAGGCAAGGAGGTGGGTGCGTATCTCCGGCACTTGCAGGCAGTCTGCAATCTCTGTTTTTCCGTGCAAAAAACCCTCATAGGCAAGGAGTGCGTGTGCGCCGTTATGGGTAAAGAGTTTCCTTACCACGTATCCGGCAAAGGGGGTTTTAGGAAGTAAACCGGGAATCGGGGGAAGTGTCCCACGGAGGGTTTGGGCATCTATCGGGAGGGTGTTGTACGGTTCTGCCAGAATCAGTAGTGGGTCTTCGGCAAGCAGTTCAGGAGTGGGGGGAGGAACCATGCGCCCCACCGAAGCATCCACAAAGCCCACGGATGATTCAAAGTAAGTGTTTAGTACATCAGATTCGGGAAGGTAGGCTTGTACAGCACTGCGTAACATCGCCCCGGCATCTTTCTGATTTTCGCAACAGAGGATAGAGAGGGGAATACCCGTTTGCGCTCTCTGTACAACTCCCTGTGCAACCAAAGGGGCAAGACTCTGAAACGCATTCACCCCCACTGCTGTACAGGCAAGTTGGCAGTGCGAAAGCCATGTCACGATTGTGGCTGTCTCCGGTGTCAGAACCGCCTGCACCTGCCCGATAGACAAGTCTTGTGTTGTTGCACTATCCACCAAGCGAAGCGGATACTGCCCCCGCTCATTCAAGGCGGCAACTAATTCCGGCGCGACATCCACAAACCCAGTAGACAACCCCGCATCATACCAGAGTTGCCCCATAAACCCGCGCCCAATCGCCCCCGCTCCAAATTGTACGACACTCGGAAGTTGCATTCTTTTTTCTCTTATGACTATTGCCTTGTATCATGCCTTTCCCTGTTTTTCCTGAATTGCCGTATGATTTCCCCCTCTACTATAAGAGGAAAAAGTATCGGTTTCCGCGAACTCAGTGGCATAGAGGGGGAGAATAGTGACAATGGCGTTTTCGGTATTTCGGAGTGTGGTGCTGATGTTGGCGATAGTGGTAATGGCAATGGCGCAAACGGCGGAGGTCTCTGCCCAACTGTTACCGACTCGATTGCGTTGTGAGTATCGGGTGAATCCGTTGGCGGTAGATACGCGCACACCACGGCTTTTCTGGATAGTGGAGAGTAATGCACGAAACCAAAAGCAGACTGCGTACCAGATTTTAGTGGCAAGTACCAAGGAGCGATTGACACGCAACACGGGCGACCTCTGGGACTCTAATCGCGTTGCCTCCGATGAAACCACCCATATTGTTTACAAGGGGAAGCCACTCGCCTCCGGTCAGGAAGTGTATTGGAAGGTCAAGGTCTGGGATAAAGAGGGCAAGGAGTCGCCGTGGAGCAAACCTGCGCTGTGGCGAACGGGGCTACTGAAACCAACCGACTGGAAAGCGCAGTGGATTGGCTACCCCACCGAAAAACCGACTATCGCCCCGCTTACCCCCGACAATGCCTCATGGATTTGGCACGCGGGCGATGGGGCAAACCCACCGCAGGGTAAGCGTTGGTTTCGGGTAACGGTTTCTCTGCCCGCCGATGTTGGGATTCAATCGGCGCGTCTCTTGCTCTCCGCTGACGATAGTTATACCGCTTTTATCAATGGCAGAGAGGTAGGGAGCGGAACCTCGTGGCAGTCCTATCAGGTGTCTGATGTGCGTTCTGTGCTTCATGCCGGTCCGAACACGGTTCTGGTTGTTGCGGAGAACGCTTCGGCAAGTCCGGCTGGTCTGCTAGGCGTGCTGGAAATCGAAACAACTGCCGGGAAAACAGTGCTGTCTACCGGGCAGGACGGTTGGCAATCGGCAGAGAATGAGAACGGAACCTATCAACCAGTGCGGGTTATCGGTGCATATGGGGTGCAACCGTGGGGGAAAATCACCGGGAGTAGCCGTGATGAGATGTTGCCCGTTCCCCATTTCCGCAAGATGTTCACCACTACCAAGCCGATTCAACGTGCCACGGTCTATGCCACGGCTCTTGGTCTCTACGAAGTCTCTCTGAATGGCGCACCCATCAGCGACGATGCTCTTGCGCCCGGTTGGACGGACTATGCCAAGCGGGTTCCCTATCTGGCATATGATGTGACGGGAAAAGTGAAGACGGGGCAGAATGTGATTGGCGCACTGCTTGGCGATGGTTGGTATACCAGTTATCTCGGCTTAATCGGGCGGCGACGCTTCTATGGGGATGCGCCTCTACTGCGTGTCCAACTGAATATTGAGTACATGGATGGAAGCACTGAAATCATAGGAACCGATGGAACTTGGCAGACTGCCTTGGGGCATCTACGCCATGCTGACCTACTGATGGGCTGCGCCATAGACTTTCGTAAGGCACTTCCGGGGTGGAATACTAGTGCCTACGACCCTGCCAAGTATGCAGACAAGTGGAAAAAGGCGCAGGTTGCTACCGCTCCGAATATCGCAATAGAGGCACACTCGAATGGCGCAGTTCGTCCCCAACAGCTGTTGCGAGCGGTGAAGCGAACCTCGCCAAAACCCGGTGTTTACATCTACGACTTCGGGCAGAACTTTGTTGGTTGGGCAAGGTTGGCAGTGCGTGGCGGTTCAACAGAGACAGTCACCGTGCGGCATGGGGAGTTTTTGAACCCGGATGGCACGCTCTACACCACCAACCTACGAGCCGCGAAGCAGGTGGATACCTATACCCTCGCCAGCAATCAGCCCACGGTTTGCGAACCCAAGTTTACGTTCCACGGCTTCCAATATATTGAAGTTACGGGGCTAACAAATCCGCCGGAGGCAAAGGATGTAATAGGGGTTGTGCTACACTCCGACCTGCCGCTTGCCGGAGCATTTACCAGCAGTAACCCGCTTCTGGATAGACTGGCACGCAACAGTGATTGGGGGCAACGCGGTAACTATGTGGAGGTTCCTACCGACTGCCCACAACGTGATGAACGCCTCGGTTGGATGGGGGATGCACAGGTCTTTGCCAAAGCCGCAGCGTACAATCGGGATATTGCACCGTTCTTCATCAAATGGTTGCAAGATGTGGAAGATGCACAGCTTCCCAACGGTAGTATGTCCGATTTCTCACCTCGGTTGAGTGGGGGCGGCGGAAATACTGGTTGGGAAGATGCTGGGGTGGTCTGCGTCTACCGAATGTACGAAATGTACGGTGATACACAGGTAATCTCCCGCTACTGGGACGCTCTGACCAAGTTTATGGCACACGTCGAAAAGACATCGCCAAACGGTCTGCGTGGGGCAGGAGCATATGGTGACTGGCTTCTCTTGGAGGGTCCGCAACATTCGCCGATTCATGGAACCGCGTATGTCTACTACGATGCCCTGCTGATGGCGAAGATGGCAACCGCTATCGGCAAAACGGAGGAGGCAAAGCGGTACAAGGCTCTTGGAGAACAGGCAAAAGCCACCTTCCAAAAGACCTTTCTCACCGCCGATGGCAAGATTGAGGACAAGGGCAAAACCAGCCAAACGTTCTATGCTTTGGCACTGGCATGGGACCTTGTTCCGGCAGATAAAAGAGCGCAAACCGCCGCGCACTTTGTCGAACTGATAACGAAAAATGGCAACCACTTGACCACAGGGTTTCTGGGAACCCCGGTTGCTTTGCAGGCTCTGCAAGCGGTAGGGCGTGCCGATGTTGCCGCACAGATTCTCCTTTCGGAAACCTTCCCCGGCTGGCTCTATCAGGTCAAATTGGGGGCAACGACGATGTGGGAGCGGTGGGACGGTTGGACACCCGAAAAAGGCTTTCAAGACCCCGGCATGAACTCGTTCAACCATTACTGGCTTGGCTGTGTCAATGAGTATCTTTATGGGGCGGTGTGTGGAATAGACAGCAAAGACCCCGGTTTTCGCACCGTGATGATTCGCCCCGAGACGGTGGGGAATCTCCTCCATGCTCGTGGAGAGTATGACTCAATTCGAGGTAAAATTGTCAGTGCATGGAAAAAGGGAGCCAACGGTACACTGAGTCTAACCGTCGAAATCCCGGCAAATGTCACTGCCACGGTCTTTGTCCCGGCAGGGGATAGTGCGACTATCACCCTTGACGGCAAACCTGCTGTCCCTACCCGCAAAGAACCGGGTCGTGCCGTCTTTGAAATCGGTTCAGGGAAGTACATGTTTACCGTGAAATAAGAGGCATCGTTCGTGATAGAGGGTTATAATATCAACGTATGCCAGCACTGGACAAACATCATAACTCAGTACGAAACGCCTTAATTAAGGATGGTTGGACTATCACAGCAGACCCATTGACACTTCAGATTGGGGAAGACCGGATACATGTTGATATAGGGGCAGAGAGAGTAATTGCTGCCGATAAGGGAACACGTAAAATTGCGGTGGAAATAAAAACATTTGCCGGTGCTTCTAAAATCACTGCATTGGAAGAAGCAATCGGTCAGTATGTGGTATATCGAATGGCTTTGCGTCGAACAGAACCTGACCGTGAACTGTATATCGCTGCACCGCAGGCGATTGTAGCAAACCGTTTTGTGAACCGGGAACTGTGGAAAGCCTTTTTAACGGACGAAAACGGGAAGATATTTGGTTACGACCAAGACAAGGAGACCATTGAACAGTGGCTACCCTAACGGATAAGGCGATACTTGAGGATGCCTTGCTTATACGTAAGATTCTGCATGACTTAGCGGGGCGGTATCACGTTCCGAAGACACGTACCCTCTCTGCGTTTGACGATGCAACGGGAAACTATATTCTGATGGAAGAAGGTTGGCAAGGATATAAGCGCGTCTATCATGCTTGGGCGCATATCGAATTACGAGAGGGTAAATTCTACATCCATGAGGATGGGACTGAAGAGGGGATAGCCAATCATCTGCTCAAAGCTGGAATCCCAAAAGAACGAATTGTACTTGCCTTAGATGCTCCTAATCTTCGGGCAGAGTCCGGGTTTGCTGTTGCGTGAGTAAAAAATAGGGTGTCGTTTCTAAACTATTC
>Ga0224722_1001436_pt1 | contig 13151 bp, 9 predicted proteins | sample Balambano_FR1_Me_FD_161646 | JGI IMG/M metagenome (GOLD analysis project Ga0224722, IMG submission 161646) | Freshwater sediment microbial communities from Lake Towuti, South Sulawesi, Indonesia - Balambano_FR1_MetaG | ecosystem: Environmental > Aquatic > Freshwater > Lake > Sediment | place... | reverse complement strand
TAAATTGAGGATCGCCACTCGGTAAAGGCCGCCTCGTTGGGGTCGGGCTGGGCATCAGGGCTCCGATACACCAGCGTTTCGGGGACCGCTACGTCGATGATCCCGAGTTTGGTCCGCAGCATCGCGAGGGGTGCCACGGGACACGTGCTCTGGTCAACCACCAACAGTTCCAGGCGCAATGGTTCCTGTTGCAGACCGGTGAGGCGCATGGGATACACGCGGTGAATTCCGGGCAGCACGATCTTCAGCGGATGCGGGCGTACGGTGGGCTCATTCTTGGTGACTTCGGCGGCCAAAAAACTCCAGCCCTTTTGAGCGTAGCTCTCGAGGACGGGCCGGGCGGAAGGCGGAATCGGAATTTGGCGGGCGGTGAGCCAGCGCTCGATCGCGTCCAGATCGGAGCCTTTCAGGGCGGTAACGGTGTAGTTCCCGACTTCGCCGTAGTGACGATCCACGATGTCCGCGGGCACGGCGGAGAGCACGCTCTTGGCCATCTCACCGGAGAACTTGGAGGTTCGCTTGACCGATATCTCGGGGAAACTCAGGTGAACCGTGACGGCCAATAGCCCGACGGCGGCTTGCTCCGCGAGCGCCCGGACGAAGCGGCCCGAACTCGGGAACTGGCGGTAACGGTGCGCCGCCGTAACCGCAAGGGCGGCGGCGACCAGCAGCAGCAGGAGGTCGGGCGTGGTGGGCGGATCGGGGGCTGTTTGCACGCGCGGTCGAAGCTGAGCCAGCGAAGCATCGATGTACCCCGGGCGCACCGGTTTGACGTAGTTCGGGGTTGCCGGTACGGGCACCACCCAACCGTACGTGCCGGTACCACCGTGCACGGTATTCCTAATGAAGTAGATGGTTTCGCCCTGGTGGTACTTGATAATGGCTTGCTGGTGGGCAAAGTAGGCGGGCCGGCTATTGAGGTTTTTGAAATACGTGCCGTCGGCCGGCGCGGCGGCGAGCCCAACGAGGGCCAAGAGTCCGGCGAAGAGCGCTCTCATACTGCTGAGTGCGCGGCGCCGGCCCGAAACGTTCACATCATTTTCAATTGCACTTCCAGGTCGGCCAGGGCGCCCTGAGGGGCGATTTGGCCGATCTCGACGCCGGCGGGCTTGGTGATGCTCAGCTCTAAGTGGTCTCCCTCGCGGTGCCAATCGATATGGACGGGGCCCCGGCGATGGGGGAAGACGCCGCGCATGGCGGTCACTCCGAAGTCGGTCGGCCTGATGGCAATGCAGTCGGGGTTCTGGGGCTCGGGTTGCACCCCCAGCCCATAAGCGGAAAGGAACCACGTGGGCGAGGCGGCCCAACCGTGGCAAAAGCTGCCGTACGCCCGGGGGCCCCAGGAGGAGGCTTCCCACAGCGTGAGGGTTTGGGCCTCGAACATCGTGCGCCACGCCGATCGCAGCAATCGTTCGGCATCCTTATAAAGCTGCCGATCGAGCAACGTTTGAAGGGCGAAGTATTGGAAGTAAATTTCGATGCGGTCGTCTTCTTGCGGATGGTGCAAGCGGTCGAGGACGTAGGCCAGCGCGGCGGGTTCGTTTTCGGGCGGCACGATGCGGTAGAGCAAGGCCAAGACGTTGCCGTGCAAGGGGCCAACTTCGCTTCTCGCGCCGTCGATGCGGGTGGCGTCATACCGACCGAGGTCAGGGTTCCACAGGGCGGCAAAAGATTCGCGGAGGTGCGCCGCCTGATCCTGATAAGGTCCTGGGTCTTCACCAATTTTGCCGGCCAATTCGGCAGCCGCCTCAGCGGCGGCGATGGCAAAAGCGTTCACGGCCGCACTTTCACCGTTGCGGGCGGGCTGAGGAATGGCCCAGTCGATGAAGGCGTGATGGGGGGTGGCATCAATCAGGCCGGTCGCCCCTCGGCGGTAGACGGGCGAGAACAGCGCCTTCGGAACGGTGGGCCAAAGCTCCCGCACCAAGTCAAGATCGTTTGTATACCGAACGAAATCGAGAAGAAGCAGTACGTACAGGTAGGTGAAATCGATGTGCGGGTGGTCGAGCCAGCTGGGGGTGCAGTTTTGGATGAATCCATCGGCGCGCTGCCCCTGAGCCCAGAGGCGCAAACACCGTTTGGTAACCGAATCATCGGGCGATAGCGCACGGGCGACCAGGTGCTCGATGATCGTATCGCCGACGTACACGCCACGCTCGCGCCACGGGTCGACGAAGGCATCTTCGGTACTCGCTTCGGTGGTGTGGGCACCTGCTTCCCATAGCCAGTCCAAAAATGCGTCGCCGGAGGCATAGGTGCCTACCCGCGGGATATCGGCAAGGGTCTGGCGAACCTGAATGGCGTGCACTTGGGCGGCCGGGTCGGCGGTGCGCAGGGTGGCCATCACGTACCGGCCACCGCGGGGGCGAAACACTTCGACCGTGGTACGGCCGCCGGACAGAATAATCCGGTCGGTATTGCCGATGAAGGGGTTACCGCGGAAGGTTGGAGCCAGGCCATCGGGCCGGAGCACTTCGTCGACCGTGATATCCAGCACCGTGCCGGCGGGCGCCTCGACATCGATGCGGGAATGACCGATGAACTCGCGCTGAAAATCGGCGACCACAGCGCTGGCACCGGCTTGATGCTCGCTGATGCGGTCCCAACCGACCCGTCGGGCCGGGGCGATGGCTATGGGCGAGTCGACGATTTGCCAGGGCACATCGAGGTTGTCAAGTCCGTCGACCGGTGGTTGAGGGATTCGCCTTCGCAGCTCCGAGACGGGATAGAGGGGGCTAACTCGCACGGGTCCCACGGTCAGGCCGCGATCTTTCGGCAGCCCCAGGAGGTAACTCCACCCTTCTTGGTGGTAGTCGATTTCACCGTAGACCAGGTTGTCTCCGGCTCTGAGCAAGTAGGTAGCGTTTTGGCGGTTGCCGAGTACCTGGTCGTTCTCACCTTTCACCTCTTGGCCATTGACATAGTGCGGGCCCCAGAAGGTACCCACTGGTACAAGTTGTTCGTGAGGCGAATGAATGATCAAGACGTAAGCAGTGCGGAGATTTTTTCCTTCGCTTCTCCGGTGGACCCCCGATAGTCGAAATCCGACAATCTCCTCCGGTTCGGTTAGAGCATAGGATTGCACGCCAGCGGGCGAAAGCAGCCGGTAGTCGTAGCCCGGAATCGATCGAGGGGCGAGAGCTCCCCATTGGTCGGGGCGAAGATGCCGCACGGGCTTGTCCCAAGCGGAATCGTCGGTTTCGGCGGCTCGCCACGATTCATCGAATCGGCGGGCGTCGAAGATCTCCACGGGACCCTGGGCAAACGACCAGGCGGGGGCATCCGGGTCCCACGCCAGGGGTGTTCGCGCGCGCCACTCCCCCGGCGTGACGAAATCGACCGAACCCGTGCCGCCCCACGCGATGAAGCCGCCCACACTGGGTTCCGCCTCAAAACTAGAGGCGCCGAACGCGTTGGCCTCGACCAGTATCCCGTTCGCGCCCACTCGCAAATTCGGGGCGAGGTCGAACGAATCGAACTCGGGGTGGGAGGGGTGAAACCGCGCCGGACCGTAGCCAACAATTTCACCGTTCACCCAAAGCCGGTAGCGCGTATCGGCAAACAGGTGAATCGGGCAGGTTTCGGGCACCTCGGTCAGCCGAAAAGATCGCCGAAATAGGGCAAAAACGTTAACGCCTTGGCCGTGCGGGTCGATCCAGATGTACTGCGGCGGCAGCATGGGCCGCACGCTACCCCATGCGGCGGGCGTACAATCGCCATGCCACCGATGCCGCTCGTCTCCGTGGTTTTGCCCACGTTCCGCCGTGCCGACCTGCTGCCCGGGGCCATCGAATCTATCCGAGCGCAGACGCTGACGGATTGGGAGCTGATCGTGGTGGATGACTGCTCGCCCGATTCGACTCCCGAAGTGGTGGCACGTTATGCCGCAGAGGATGCCCGCATACGGCTGATGCGTAATGAGCAAAACCGACGGCTTCCGGCATCGCTGAACCAGGGGTTCTCGCACGCTACGGGTAAGTATTGGACCTGGACTTCGGACGATAACTTTTACGAGCCGCATGCGTTGGAGCGGATGTCTAACGAGCTAGAAAACCGCCCGGGTATCGACTTTGTTTACGCGGATATGCGGGCGATCGATGCGGATGGGGAAGTCTTGCGGTACATCGAAGTTGGCGAGCCGGATAAACTGGTGCCGACCAATGTCGTGGGAGCCTGCTTTATGTACCGGAGCGAATTGGCGCGTAAGGTGGGGCTTTACGATCCCGAGTTATTTTTGGCCGAGGACTTCGACTATTGGCTAAGGTGTCATATCCATGGGAAGATGGGGACGATTCATCAACCTTTGTACCGTTACCGCTTTCACGAAAGGTCCTTAACATCGGAGTTCGATTTCGACCGGCGCCTTAAGCCGCTTTACGAAGCGATTTACAAAAACATCTTCGATCTGTACTGGATTAAGGAGCGAGATCGCCGGTACTTTGCCAATTTGGCCGTGCCTTACTATATGCAACGCGGCGATGTACAGGCCCTGCAGAGGCTGGTCAAGTACCTGGGTCCGCGCCAACCGCATCTATTGCTAACGCGGATGAAGCGGCCCTTACTGACGGCAATCACCGGCGATACGCGTTGGATCGGCGGAAATGAGCGATGAGTTTGCCGTTGGTATCGGTGATCACACCGACCTATAATCATGCCGCTTATATTCAAGAGTGCCTGAGGAGTGCCCTCGACCAAAGCGTTAACGACATCGAAATTCTGGTGGTCGATGATGGCTCTACCGATGGAACTCCTGACCTGGCCCGCGAGCTTAACGATCCACGTGTACGCGTCTTTGCGGAACGGAATCGCGGCATCGCCCGCTTAGGCGAGACCTACAACTTGGCCCTTTCAGAATCACGAGGTGAGTTCGTCGCGATTTTGGAAGGGGACGATAAGTGGTACGCCAAGAAGCTCGAACGGCAATTGGTGGATTTTCAGAATCCAGGGGTCGTGCTTTCGGCGGGAAGATTTCATGTGATCGATGAGACCGGACGGGTTGTTTCCCAAGAGCCAAGAAGCGTAACCACGGTCGATCAGCGCGAGAACCGACCCGTGGGAAGGGCAGGTAGCGCGATGCTTCACCACGATATTCTCACGTTTGCGTTTCCGGTAACGGTTATGATGCGCAAATCGGCTCTACTGCAAATCGGCGGTTTTCGGCAGAGTCACGGTTTACCCTTGGTCGATTACCCAACCATTCTGGCAATGAGCTTACAAGGCGAGTGGCGATTTCACGCCACGCCTTTGGCGGTGTGGCGGCGACATTCGGCGAGCACCACCTTATCGAAACTTCCCAAAATACTCGATGGGGTGTACGCGTGTGCGATGGATTTCTGGCGACGAAACCACGACCGACTACCTATGGAGCCCGAAGAGCAAGCGCACATCTTACGTCACTGGCAGTATTTCTTCCTGCAGCGGTGCATCATCAATGGTCGCTGGCGCGAATCGGAAGGGAACTACCAAGAAGCGGCTGCGTGGTACCGGGTCCCGCTCACGTATCCCGCGACCAAGTTCCGAACCCGCAGTGCGTTACGGGTAGCGGCTTACCTGGCCGAGAGGGGCAAAAGGACGGATGGTGTCTTTCGGGCGATTCGCCGCGGCGATTGGCGGAAGGAAATGTACACCTCCCTGGGAGACCCGTTGGTTTCCAAAGACGAATCCCCATCCGACTATGCCTATCGTTCGCCCTTGTAAGAGCGCCATAATTCAGCCACTTCATCGCGTACCTCCGAAGCGTAAAGATCGGAGAAATCCGGATAGAAGCGGCGCTTAACGGCTACCGGATTCGTCCAAGCAATACTCGCGTAGCGACGTAGGGAAGCCACACTGGGCGATAAACGCAATGCCATTCCCGCCGCTTCCCGGGCGTCCACAAAAAGGTCGAAATAAACCAATAAGGCGGACACGGCGGCTAACGACCGGGCCGCCGGCCCCGGATACCGAGCCCGTACCGACCGATCCAAAATGCGTAGCCGAACCTTGACTTCTTCCGCCATTTGCGGCACCGACCGACGATGGGTACTCCTTCCGTGCACCCGCCACTGGCTCAGGGGTTTATCGACAAAGGCAAACTCTCCGTGCTGCGCGGCCCCGAACAGCGCCCACCAATCGCCGCTGTAGCGCAATTCCGGATCGAACCGACAGTGCTCGGCGCGGAACACGGTGGCCGAAGCCAGCACGCGGTTTTCCGCCACCAGAAAGGGCCGCAGATCTTGCCGAAAGGTCGTGGGCCACGCCGCGTGCAGGTTCAAACCCTGAGCGTCACCCAGGCCTTCGCCCGCATGGTAGGCCAGTGGTGCGTCCGGCGCGGCCTCCAGCGCCTGCACCATCTCAGCCAGTTTCTCGGGGCGCCAAACGTCGTCCGAGTTGAGCACTGCCAGCAAGGGGGCTCGGGCTCGTTCGCGCGCGCGTTCCAGCGTGCCGTACGTGCCGAGATTGACCTCGTTCCGGTCTGCCGTTATGCGGGCATCGCGCCCGGAGAATTGCCGCAAAATTTCGTAGCTTTGGTCGGGACCCGCATCATCGATGGCGATCAGTTCCCAATCCTCTATTGTTTGCGCGCGAACACTGGACAGGCACTCCTCCAGGTAGGCCGCGTGACGGTAGCTGGGCAGCAAAACGCTAATGCGCGGCATGGGGGAGAGGATTTCGGCGCCGGGAGGCAAACCAACCGCGCCCGGTTATCGTCCAGTATAAAAGGCGGAAACGCCGTACCGCAATGAGCTCGCCCCCCGCCACCCTTGGCCAATACCAAATCATCCGGGAGATCGCGCGCTCGAACGACATTGTGTACGAGGCGTACGACGCCCTGATGAACCGTCGCGTCGCGGTGAAAGAGCTTGCGGTGCCCCCTGGCAGCACGGCGCCCCAGCGCGAGGAGCGCATTCAACGGTTCCGGCGGGAGGCTCAGGCGGCGGGGACCCTGAACCACCCCAGCATCATGACCGTGTACTCGTTCGGCGAGGAGAGCGGTCGCATTTTCATGGCTATGGAGTTCCTGGATGGCCGCACCCTCCGGAACGAAATCGAATCAGCGGGATTCCTGCCGCCAGAGCGCGCGGTGGAAATTGCCATCGCCGTGCTGGAAGGGCTGCAGCACGCCCATCAGAAAGGCGTCATTCACCGCGATATCAAGCCCGAAAACATCCAGCTGACCAGCAGCGGCCAGGTGAAGATCACCGATTTCGGCATCGCTCGGCTTACGTTTCAACCCAATTTGACCTTGGATGGGCAGGTATTCGGCACGCCCAGCTACATGTCGCCCGAGCAGATCGTGGGCCGCGACATCGATGCACGCAGCGATCTTTTCAGCCTGGCGGTGGTCCTATACGAGATGATTGCCGGCATCAAGCCCTTTGCGGGCGATAACGTGGTAAGCATCAGCCACGCCATCATGAATGCCGAACCCACGGTTCCCGCGCAAATGCCCCGGGGAGTGTGGTCGGTGGTGCGGCGCGCGCTGGAAAAGGCGCCCGCCAGCCGCTATGCCACCGCCGGTGAGATGGTGCAGGCGCTCAAAGACGCGGTGGCCGGGAACGCGCCTTACGCCGACCCGACGGCCCTGGCCATGCCGAGCGCAGGGGCCGTAATCAATGGTCCTCCCCCCGTGCTGGCGGCCACCCCCGGCTATGCTCCGGCGCCGCCCGGGATGTATGCGCCCGGGGCCGGCCAGGCCACATCGGCCCCCTATGTTCCCGGGGGTTACTCGGCGCCGGTGGGTTACGTTCCACCCAATGGCATGCCGGCTCCGGGTCCGCTGCCGCAGTACTACCCGCCTCCCCCGCGCGTGCCACTTATCAAACCGGAAACCGGTGACTTTCTGAAGCGCGCTCTCCTCACCTTTCTCATCGTGGGGACTTTGCTAGGGCTGATCGTGGTCGCCTGCATGGCGTTGGCCGATGCCATTGCGCGGTACGGGATGGCCGAGCGCGAAGGCGAGGCGGTGCGGGCGGCCAAGAACCTGGATCCGAATGCCCCGCTGGATGACCGGATTCAGGAAGTTCAGCGCCGCCTGAACATGGTGCAAAGCCAAGATTCGCGCGCCGAGATTCAGCGGGTTTTGGCCGAGCTGCAAGATGCCAAGGGGCGATCGCTGGTGCAAAAAGGGGATGCGGCGGGTGCCGAGTTTTATCTTTCCGATTCGGTGCGCAACGACCCGACCCGCGTGGATACCGCCGTGCGCCTGGGCGACCTCTATTGGCGCAAGGCGCAAGAGCAGCCGGACCGGCGGCAGCGCCTAGACCTGTACCGCGAGGCGGGCGAAGCCTACGCGCGGGCCGCGCAGTGGGTAACCGATCCGATGCGCCGACAGGAGTATCGCACCGCCAGCGCGCAACTACTGGTGAGCTACGCCCAAGAGGCGCTGGAGGAGAACCCCGCGTCGTTTCGCTTGGAGATTCGCCAAGCGCTGTACGATGCGCGCGAGCGCGCCCCGGCCAATAGTCCGCTGGAACAGCAAATTCAGGCACTGCTCTCCTCGGTTCGCTAAGGGTGGCGCATGGTGCCCGCAGGCTATTGCATCATCCCGCGTTGGGCTTGGGCGGGTCGCGTAAATTTTTGGTGGCTTTTTTCCTGGGAACAGGCTCAATTCTGTAAAAGTGTGTTAGCTTGAAAGGGCGATGAAGATGCGCTCCCTCATTCTCGCAGTGGTTGCGATGGCCGTCTCCATTGGACTCGGCGTTGCGGTCGCTCACGCGGCGGCGGAACCAACATCCTCCTGTAGTTCCGTCTCTAACTAAGGGCCGCTCCTTGGTGCTCTGGAGTAAATCATGAAGAAGAGATTCGTGCTCGTCGTGTCTTTCGGAATTGTCGTGGCACTGAGCCCGGTGGGCCGTGCGCAATCCGCGAGAGAAGAACAGTCGTTACCTCGGGTCGACCAAGCTTGGCGCTACGAGGGCACTTACGCCGCAGGGACCGACCGGTCGATTTTGTCCAGTACCAAGCCGGGATTTACCGCCGCGTACCAAGGCGCCGCCGAGATCACTGCGCTGAATCATTACATAATTTTGCGAATTTTGATGCCGATCCCGGACCACACGCGCCAAGTAGTCACTACGGTCCCGCACCTGTACCTTTACGGCAAGGAACTCTTCGGTTTTGCGGAATCGGAGCTTGCCGCCGATGCGAACTCGAAAAAGCCCTACCAGCCAGAACGGATTAACTTACTGCGCACCCCGGCCCCGTCGATCGAAGCGAGCCTCAGTTCTTGTCCCCTAATGCTGAACCCTCTTGTCCGACCCGAAATCAACCTATGGTTGGCCGGTGGAGACCCGTGGCGCCTTTTCGGGTTAACGCCAGAAACGGAGAAACTCGCGGACGGCTATCGTCTTACCTATCGGTTTGAACCCAGTTCCGAAGCAACGCCCGGCGTGACTCTCGGTGCCCCCTACGAAGGTCGGCTAACGCTTTCGCCTACGGGTACTCCCCTGAAACTCGAAGCCCGTATGGCAAGAGCCAGTTCGCTTACGATTTGGACGACGCACACGGAGCGAGTGAAGGGCAAGGATTGGCCCACGGAATTCAAGGTTGCTTTTGAAAACTACCCCCCTGCAAAAATGGCGCCTGAGGTTGAGTATCGCTTTACCTTTCGTCGATCGAAGCCGGTTTCCGACCGCAAATCGCTCGAGTTAAGTGCGAAAACGCAGGTGGTCGATTGGCGTCTCTTGGGGGACAACTTCACTATGTCGACCTTTCCGCCAAAGCAAAATCCGCGGGAGTACTCGTGGAATGGAGGACTGGTGACGCTGGCGGAACTGGCTAAGAAGCCGGAAGCACAATTGGAACGCTCAGGAGCGGCGCAGGCGGAAGTAGAAGCCATTACGAACCGACCTAATGCAGGTACTTCCTTCCCATGGGTCATGGGTGGTACCGCGGTGGTCTGTCTTGGGTCAGGCGCCGCCTATCGGTTAAGGTTGCGAAAGCAGCGTTCGTGAACGTCTTCGGTGGCTTGCTAGGTGAGATTTCTGGGCGCCGTGACTAGGCGCTCATTCCCACCCGCGGGCCCCTTTATCATCTCAATTTGCGCTTAGCGACGATCGCCTTCGGGCTTTGGTGCGCATACTAGCGGCCATGAACCTGTTGGTATTCGGCGGGACGCAGTTTGTCGGACGACACCTCGTAGAGACCTTGCTGCGGCGCGGGCACGCCCTCACCCTGTTTCACCGCGGCATAACCAACTCCGGCCTGTTTCCGCGGGCCACGCATATTCACGGTGACCGGCGGCAGCCCTATTCGGAGGCGATTACGGGGCAAAGCTGGGACGCCGTTATCGACGTGAACGGCTACATCCCCTCCGAGCTGCGACGTAGTTGCGATGCCCTGGTCAGCCGCACCGGACGCTATCACTTCGTAAGCACGATTAGCGTTTATGATACAGAATCGGGCCTAGAATTAAACGAAACCTCCCCGATGTTACCGGCCATCGACCATACCGAGGAGGTCACCGCCGAGACCTACGGCGGCCTGAAGGTGGCCTGTGAGCGAGAGGTGAGGGATGCCTTTGGCGAGCGCGCGACCCTCTTCCGACCGGGGCTCCTGATCGGCCCCTATGACCACACTTACCGGTTTCCTTACTGGGTGCAGCGATTTGTAGACGGGGGTCCGGTGGCGGTGCCGGATAAGCTGGACTGCCCCCTGCAGCAGTTGGATGCGCGGGATCTGGCCGAGTTCACGGCCGACTTGGTGGAGCGCGACCAGCCCGGCACCTTCAACACGGCGGGCGAGACGGCCACCTTCGGCGCGTTTTTGGCGCCGCTACGGGCGCGGTTTCTGGCGGTCGAGGTGGCAACCGTGCCGGAGGCTCGCCTGCAAGAACATGGCATCGACCCGATGCGCGCATTTCCACTGCTTTTTCGGCTTTCGGCGGCTCGGGGCATCTTGGCGGATTCCTCGCGGGCGCTGGCGGAGGGCTTGCGACGGCGGCCCATCGCCGAATCGGTGACCGACGTGGCCGACTGGGTGCAATCGAATGGCGCACCGGTGCGCGAGAATGGCGCCCTGAGCGCCGCACAAACCGCCCGGCTGCTGGGGTGACCGGGCTCGGGCGCACCATAATGGCCGCATGGATTTTGGAATCGCCGGCCGAGTTGCCATGGTCGCTGCGGCCAGCAAAGGTATTGGTAAAGCCATCGCGCGGGCACTGGCGCAAGAAGGCGCGACGGTCAGCATTTGTGCGCGTAACGAAGAGGTGCTGGAAGCGGCCGCCGGTGAAATTGGCGAGGACACCCGCAGTTATGTGGTGGATGTGACGAGCGGCGACGACCTTGCCTGGTGGTACGAGCAGACGACCGCCGACCTAGGCGCCCCCAGCATATTGGTCACCAATACGGGCGGACCCCCGGCGGGCAGCGCCCTAGATATGACCGATGCGCAGTGGGAAGAGGGGTTCGATTCGACCCTGCTGAACGTGGTGCGGCTGGTGCGCCTGGCCACGCCCGCGATGCGCCAGGAGGGGTGGGGGCGAGTGGTTCATCTGACCTCGCTGGTGGCCAAGGAGCCGAACCCGCTGCTGCCCATCAGCAGCACGCTCCGGGCCGGGCTGTGTGCCCTCACCCGCCTGCAGGCGACCGAATTGGCCCCGCACGGGATAACGGTAAACGGGGTTTTGCCGGGGCATACCCTGACCGACCGGCAGCTGCATTTGGCCAAGATTCAGGCAGAGAAGATGGCGATTTCTCCGGAAGAGGCCCTGGCGAAAACGGCGGCGACGGTTCCTCTGGGGCGGATTGCGCAACCGGAAGAGATCGCGGCGGCGGTGGCGTTCTTGTGCTCGCAACCGGCGGGCTACATCACGGGCGTGAACCTCTTGGTCGATGGCGGCTTAACCCGCGGTCCGGGCTAGGCGTACGGCCGGAAACTAAGGGATGATGATTGGACGGCGGCCAAATTGCCGTGAGCAAAAAAGCGGGAAGCGACCGATCTCGAATTTTCTCGTTGAGCAGTTCGTTGCCTTGGTTTAGCAGCACACCAAGGAATGCCCCCGCGACGACGGTCGGTAACTCGGATGCGGGCACCCAAACAAGAATCGCCAGTTGCGCCAAGTTGGGGAATAACTGCCGCCGGAGGGGCGCACTGAGTAAACATCCGGAACCTACCGCGAGTCCGAACATAGCGCCCGAGACGTCCACGCCCTTGAACTTGAGGCACAATCCGGCGAAAGCGGCGGTCAGGAACGCGAGCTGAGCACGAGAGCGAAGTGGTCCCCATGATTTCTCCGAGCATTTGTTGTGGTCCCAGAACAGTCGCAGCACAATTCCGGCGATCGCTGACTCGACAATTCCTGGCATAGGAGAAAGCATCGCGCGCCTCGGCAATTCAACTTACGCCATGGAGATTCTTTGTGAAGCCAGGGGATTGGAAATTTCCTGAGGAAAGGAACGGGTACCGGTCGCTTGCCTCCTCGACAAAAGAAAATTGTCCTACCCTTACTGAATGCGACGATTGCCGTTCGGGAATGTTTGGTGTGTTCTTATCGCCTTAAATACACCGTTTACCTCTGGGAGAAGACCTGGGTGAAGGGTTGGAATACGAAAATATAGATTGACCTATTGTAATGAACTACAGCCTCTACCATTGGAAGAAGGTCGGGCCGCGAAGCGGACCGCGGTGAGGGGTCTGTTTCCACGTAATTGACCCCTCATCCCGCGGAGAATCACCGCGACCTTCTCCCGGTGGTAAAAGGTGAGTACGTCAATAAGTAGGAGCGATACCCTCTACCATTGGAAGAGGGTGGCGAGTGCAACGAGCCGGCTGAGGGGCTAGATTGCAAGAAACCGCAAAGCGGTAAAAGACCTCTAGCTGCCTGCCGGGCGAATGAGGCGGAGGACGCGGCCGCCGAGCTCGGTCACCACCGGTTCGCCGTTCGCATCCGGCTCGATGCTCACCACGTTGCTCACGCCGCCCGCCACTGCGTGTTCGACCACGTCTACCGCCGCCGCCGGCACCGCCTCGCCCCCCGAAAACCGCACCGGCACCGACCAGAAGCGGTTCATCACAAAATCCGCAAAAAGGTAGCGCCCGCCTAGCCCGAGGGCGTCCCCCCGGTAGCGGAAGCCGCCCGTAATGCTGCGGGCTTGTCCCCGACCCAGCACCAGGAAAGGAGCCTGAAATGTGCTGCCAAAGGCGGGCCCGGCGTTGCCGGTGACCGCTGC
>Ga0224722_1001434_pt1 | contig 13155 bp, 7 predicted proteins | sample Balambano_FR1_Me_FD_161646 | JGI IMG/M metagenome (GOLD analysis project Ga0224722, IMG submission 161646) | Freshwater sediment microbial communities from Lake Towuti, South Sulawesi, Indonesia - Balambano_FR1_MetaG | ecosystem: Environmental > Aquatic > Freshwater > Lake > Sediment | place... | reverse complement strand
GTCCGATGAGATCGGGTGGCTGCTGGAAACTCTTGACGGCGAGGCGGGCTGCTGGGGCGTGATCGGCTGGATTGATCTTGATCAGCCCGACGCGGCGGCGCAGATTAACCAATTTGCTCAGAATCAACATTTCAAAGGTGTTCGCCTGAACTGGCTTGCGTCGCGCACACAGCCTGAATGTTTGCATGAGGCGATGTCCGCGCTGGAACGCAGTCATCTCATCGTGGACGTGCTGGCGGGTTACGCCCATCTCGCCGAGATCGCCGCTTTCATCCGCCGCTATCCTGCTATCACGTTCGTTCTGGAGCATTTCGGCGGCGTGGCGCTTACACATGAGAATTTGCCTGGCTGGATCGTTGCGATGCAGCCGTTCGCGGCGCTTCCGAATGTGATGTTGAAAATCTCAGGCTATGCGACACCAGCGGTCGTGCCGTCCGTCTCATGCCTGCGTACATGGCTTCATGCTGCTGACGACTTGTTCACCGTCGAACGGCTCATCTTCGGCAGTAATTATCCCGTGTGCCTGAATGCCCTGAGCTATGCCGCAACGCTGGCGCGGTTGCAGGAAGCCGCCGTTGATTTCTCGGATGCCTGGCAAGGGGCATTGTTTCACGATACCGCGCTCAAAACCTATCGCCTGTAGTGATCCTTAAATCTTCTTCGGAGACGAAACGACGATGCCCTCTGTGAAATGGACACAATCGGCGCTCAACGGCGGCGGCTTCATCGCTGGCTTGCTGCAAGACGCGCACGATACCAACATCCTGTATGCCCGATCCGACGTGGCGGGCGTGTTCAAATCGCTTGACGGCGGGCGTTCGTGGGCGAGTTTCAATAACGGCGTGACCAAATATCACCAGCATGATGTCCGCAGTTTTGCCATAAGCCCGCATGACTCGAAAATCCTGTTTCGCGGGTCGGGGTCGGTGCGCGGCGGCGTCTTTTTCGGCACGATTCACAAAACCGTGAGCGGCGGCGAAAGCTGGTATCCCGTGTGTGATAAAGTGGACTTTTACGGCAACGGTGAAGGGCGGCAGTATGGCGAGGTGATCCAGGTTGATCCGTTCGATCCGCTCCGTGTGATCGCCGGCGGCTACAGTAAAGGCTTGTGGATCAGCGACGACGGCGGGGATACCTGGCGCTATGCCGGGCTGAAAGATGAGCGGATTTCGTGCGCCTATTTTCACCCCACGCTGAAAGACGCGATCTACGTCGGCACGATTGGCAGCTATGATGCCGATCCGCTGTTCATCGCCCAGCAGTATGACACCGTGCGCCCGAATCCCGCCCGCCTGTATCGCTCGCTGGACGGCGGCGAAACGTGGGACGTGCTGCACGAGGGCATGGATTTCGGCGAACTGGCATTTGACCCGCGTTCAACAGATATTCTCCACGCGGCATGTTTAAGCGAGGGCGTCGTCAAATCGGCAGATGGCGGGCGCACCTGGACGAATCATGCTCACGGCTTGTCGAAATTCAAAATCGGGACGATCACCGTTGACCGCAACGATCCAGCGCGGGTGTATGCGGCGGCGGAAACCTTTCCAAACTATGAGTCGGATGTCCCGCCGATTGGCATTTATCGCTCGGACGACGGCGGCGAGTCATGGCAGTTGATCCGCTGGCACAATGACGCGGATATTCATCACTACCCGTCATACATGAGCCTGCCGTATGCGGGCTGGGCGATTGCCAAAATCCGTGTTCACTCGTGCGACAGCCAGACCCTGTATCTCACCAACTGGTATGGCGTGTCCATCAGCCGCGACGCGGGGATGACGTGGGACGCCAATCACTTCAAAGGCATGGAAAATATCTGTATCGAAAATATCGTCGCCCATCCTGTAAAAGCAAACACGGTGTTCATGGTCTCGGCGGATCATGCGCCCAAGTTCAGCACCGACGGCGGGCGCACGTTTGACGCCATGCCCCACCCGAAAGTCGAAAACATTCAGCCGGACAGCAGCGCCGTCGTCGCCTCACGTTATCGCCCCGACCTGGTGCTGTACAGTGTCAAAGGACCCAAGGGCTGTTCGATTATACGGACGGGGATAGACGGCAAAGACCCGCAGGTTGTGCTGTCGCTTGCTGGGACGCCGGATACCGACGAGTCGCGGCTGGCATTTCAGTCACGGGCGGCGGGCATCTCCGTCCAGGCACTCGCGGAAGACCCGTTCACGGCGGGGACATTTTATGCCTATCTGGATGGCATCATCGCGCAGGGCGCGGGCTTATGGCGCACACGGGATTGGGGTGATCAGTGGGAACGGCTGAACAATCCATTTCCTGAGTCGATTCAGCGTGTGCCGCATGAGCGTTTCTGGATTGAAAACGAACTGCTGTCCGTCGTCATTTCGCAGACCAAGAATGTGTGTGGCACGAACCAACTGCTGTGCCTTGATCCGCATCGTAAGGGGACGATCTATCTGGGCGAATGGACGGAAGGCTTGTTCAGAACCAGTGACGGCGGCAAAACATGGGAGGGCATTGGTGCTTCCCTGCCCTTCAAGCGGGATCGCGCTTCCGTCCTCAACATCATCCGTGCTGACGAGCATCAGGCGGGCGTGTTATATGCGGGCTTCATCCGTGAGGGCGTGTGGCGCAGCCGCGACTACGGCGAGACGTGGGAAAAACTGTTTCCGCAAGAGGATCGGATTTTCAATGCAACCTCGCTTGCCGTTGGCGGGGCGGACGGCAAACTCATCGTCGCGGTGTGCGAACCGCTGTACTGGTCAGACTGCCCGTCGGCGGTGGTCATCAGCCGTGACGGGGGGCAAACATGGGCGGACATCTACGATCCGCGTTTAGGCGCGATCCGCTGGAAAACCGTCGCCCTTGAACCGAACACGGATCGCATTTATGCCGGCTCGTGCGGCAATTCCGCCTTTATTGTGACACTGGATGACTGAGATGACCGACGAGATTTCCCGATACATCGCCCTGCTGCGCCAGAACCTCGCTGAAAATTATCGCGGCATGTTTCGAGAGGCGGGCGGCAACATGCCGTATCCGTTCATCACGCCGGGCAGCCAGCAGTATGCCGATGTGCTGTGGGATTGGGATTCGTGGCTCAGTAATATCGCCCTACGCCAGATTTTGCTCGAAGTCGGCGATGCCCAGTCACAGGAAGACGCCCGCCGCTATGAACAGGGCTGTATTCTGAATTACCTGCACTGGGGCGGGATGGACGGCTGGATACCCATCGTGATTGAGCGCGAAGGGGCTGTGTATAAAGCGGTGCAGCCGTTCCGCGAGAATATGCACAAGCCGGTGCTGGCGCAGCACGCGGCTTTTATCACGCGCTTAGGAGATGGCGACGCTGAATGGCTGCGCGATAAATTCTACTATCTGCTGACATTCCTCAATAACTATCGCAATCATCATCGCCATGCCTGCGGCGTGTATTTCTGGCAAAGCGACCTGATGATCGGCGGCGATAACGACCCCTGCACGTATTACCGCCCGCCGCGCAGCTCCGGCGCGATTTTCCTGAACTGCCTGATGCTGAAAGAATTTGAGGCGGCGATCTATCTGGCGGCATGCCTGAAACTGGATGATGTCGGTCATGAACTGCAAAAGGACGCCGATCACCTGCGGAATGCTATCCTCGAACACTGCTGGGATGAACGCGACGGCTTTTTTTACAGCGTAGACCTGAATTTACGCCCGGCGGAAACGACTGGACTCCATGCGGGTCATCCGCGTGACTGGGACTGCCTGATTCAGCGGATTGGCGTGTGGTCGGGTTTTCTGGCGCTGTGGGCGGGAGTGGCAACGCCTGAACAGGCGGAGCGCGTCGTGAAGGAACATTACCGCGATACGCGCACGTTTAACGCCGCTTATGGTGTTCGCAGCCTGTCGAAACTGGAAAAGATGTATGCGATACGCGCATCGGGCAACCCGTCCTGCTGGCTGGGTCCGCTGTGGGGCGTGATCAATTACCTGACGTTTCGCGGGCTGGTTCGTTATGGCTTTTATGACGATGCCCGTGACCTGGCTGAAAAGACGATTCGGTTGTTCGGGCGCGATATTGAGCGCTTTGGGGCGCTGCACGAATACTACCAACCGGATAACGGCGAACCCATTCTGAATCGCGGCTTTCAAAACTGGAATTACCTCGTCCTCAATATGATCGCCTGGCTGGAGGGGAAACCTGCTGTGACGGAATTCTGATTGCCTGAGCTTCTTTTATGCTGTGTCTGAAATTCGCTGACAATATGTGCAAGGCAGGACGATTCGCCCGACAAACTGTAGACCTTACCTTCCGCATCGGCGGAAGCGGTCACAAAAACAGTTTCAGCAGGGCATTTAATCCCGAATGACATAGCCCTGACCAGGAATGAGCAGCCCATCCACCGTGCGCGGCTCATCCGCAAAATTGATCGTGATCGCCGCGCCGGAGGAAAAGACCGTCTCCTCCACCTGTCCGTCATCCGTCAGATAGCGGTGCGAGAGCATTTCGTCAAGCGCAATCCGCCCATGCCACGCCGTCGCGGGGCGCGTTGCCGCGATCCCACTTAAGAGCGCATCCCAACCCTCCGGCTGTCGGAAATCCCAGAGCAGCATGTATCCCCACAGCATATCGGTGAGATAATCATGTGTCGGGCGCAGGTAGCGGGCGCAGAATGCCGCGTCATGAAACACCAGCCCCCACAGCGGAATCGACTCACCCGCGATACGGCGATGGCGGTTTTCGATCCATTCAACATACGGAACGCCAAAATCTGCGCCTTCCTCGCTGCCAACCACCTGCCGCTGTTCGCGGAAGAATTGCAGCAGTTCCTCTTTTGCCGCCTTATCCTGTGCGCGGCTCATAGGCGAATCAGCCGTGTAGTCCTCGTACCACTGCACGGCAATCGTCGTATCAACGAACATGGCGCGTGGGTTCAATCCGCTAAGCGTTTGCCAGTTGCGCCGCGCATTCCGCACACCGTCCGGTGCCTTGATCAGGTAAGACTGACCACCCGCCCAGATTCCGCCGCGCAGCATTTCGCCCTGCATGTTGCGAATTACGCCCTGAGGAAACGACTCGGATTGAGGATAAATGTCCTGGTAATTATCGTGCAGCGCCACCGTCACGCCGCTGTTCAGCGCGAGCAGATCGCGCAGTTCATCCATCGTGCCATAAGCAGTTTCCAACGGGAAAATATCGGGATGTGATTCGTCGTAGCCCCCTTTGATCCAGCCCCGAAGGACCGCCAGCGCCCGATTCACACCCAGCCCCTGCGCTTCGTGAATCAGCCGCTGTGCGTCAGCATAGGTGATATAGACACGCGGGCTATCGCCTTCGGAAGCGAGATCGGATGGCACAGGCTGAAGCAGATCCTCGTAGCGATCTGTCCGAAAGGACTCACCTTGAAAAAACGAGAGCAGGTCTGAGCCAGGCAGGTTGCGGGCGGCAGGTAAATCCTCCAGCTTGTCACGCAAGGAGCGAAACATCCCCTGCTCAATCGCGTAAGCGCGATACGCCTTCGCCAGCCCGACATATCCGCCGCTGGTGAAGCCGTAGCGCACGATGCGATCCCCTGACCAGCGCCCCATAGACGGTAACCATGCTGGTGCGGCGCTCATCTCGGCGACATGCGTTCCGCCATCGGTATAGCCTTCGTGGAGGATAGCGATCCAGCCGTGATCCCCACGCAGCCCACCGAACCAGCGCATTCGCAGATGCACGGGATAGACCCACCAGTAGCGCTGGGGGAAGGGAAACGGCTTGCGTACCCACCGCCCGACATTCTGCGGAAATACCAGGCTTTCCGTCACGATTGGCGTCGGGTAAACCAGGCTGGGGATCGACTCGTCAATATCGAACAGGCGAAATTCCAGCCATTGATCAACCAGGCGCGGTTCAATCGAGAACTGCCCGACCACTCGCCCTTCCCAGCCGAACAGCGTCACGCGCAGGATACCCTGATCACCCGCTGGTTCAAGGTGAAAACGCCCCGGATACTCCTCACACATGGAACGCTCAGTGCGGAGCCAGCAGTGTCCCACATCCACGGCATTGTCTTCCTGAAAGGCGACGCGCCCCATCTGCCAGACCTCACCAGTACGGCAATCGGTGACTTGCGCCGAGCCATCATCCATCAGTTCAACGCGCAAAAACGCATTCTGCTGCTGCCAGACAATCACGATGCACACCTACTCATTCACATTCCAGAACATCAACTGTCCGAACACGCTGGGGTTTGTCCACGACTGATCCTCGCGGTCAAACGCCGACCAGATCAGCTTGGTTTCACGGTCGTTTCCGGACGAGCCGTTGAGATGCACCTGAAAGCCGAGGATTCCCCCCTGCTCTGGCGTGATTGACCACACGGCGGTTTCCAGCGGTACGGCAGCTTCGACACGATAACCCGTATCCGTTCGCACGACAACCGCCTGCACATCCACATTCCCGGAGTTTCCGCCCGCGATCACCGCATCGGCAGGGCTGCCCGTGTTTTCCAGATTTGCCGCAGGAATGGCGATCTGGGCGATACCCGGCTGATACTCCATCAGCGTCAGATCACCGGTGGTGTTCAGATAGAATTCCACCGAGTCTTCCTTATACCATTCCGAAGACAGCGGATGTTCCCCGTAGACAATATTGCTGTCCTGAACGTCGGCAAAGAAGTAGAAATACTCGTCATCAGCAGCGGCGGCAAACGACATTTGGGTGTCGTCGGGCGTTAGCGGACCCTCAAACACGGTGTCACGCGGGATATTCGCCCAGTCGGACGGATCGCCGTCGAGCGTGATCGTCACCGGATAGGCGACGTAATATAACGCCCCGTGTGCGCTGTCCGGCGCAAGCTGTGCCGGGTCCGACGAGACAGGTTCGGTAATTTCGACGAAAGCAACCGTCGGTGTCAGTATTTCCGTAACCTGCTCATCGGTCAGGATCGGCGTCTCACCGAGATCGCGTGCCAGCACATCCAGCACCGCGTAATAAGCGGGTTTAGGCGCGAACGAATCGTCAAACAGCAGCGGGGCGACCGTCGGGTTCTCGTAATATTCCGGCATTCGCAGCCATGAATGTACATCCGCTACGCCCCATGTGGTCAAGCCGCGACAAAACTCGGTGGAAAGGCAGGTTTGCATGACCTGATAGTATGTCCCTGCCTGCTCATTCAGGAGTGCATCGTCCACCTGAGCGCGATGGGCGACATCAATCTCGGTAATGTACACGTCCAACCCTAGCTGACCCAAACGCAGCATGTTGTTGCGAAGCGACTCCGGATCAATAATGCCGCCTTCGCGCACCTCGCCAACCGCCGTGTGCATCTGCAAACCGACAGCGTCAATCGGTACATCTTCGAGGAGCAGATCGCGGGCAAGTTCGTAGATGGCGTTCGATTTGGCGTTCAGGACTTCCGCATCGTAGTCGTTGTAAAGGAGGATTGCATCCGGGTCGGCTTCATGGGCAAACTGGAACGCCAGCGCAATATAGTCGTCGCCGATCCACTGCTGCCACGGAGTATCACGGCGGCTGCCGTCGCTGTTGAATGCCTCATTCACCACATCCCAAATGGCGATTCGCCCGCGATAGCGCCCAACCACCGTCTGAATGTGATCGCGCATGATGGTGATGGCTTCGTCACGAGTCAGGTCGCGCCCTCGCAGCCAGTCCGGGAAACATTCATGCCAGAGCAGGGTATGACCATGGATCACCATAGCATTCGCTTCGGCAAATTCGACGAGCTGATCCAGCCCGCTGAAGTCATACACGCCTTCCTGCGGCTGCACAAAGCACATCTTGGCTTCGTTCTCAATCGAGATACTGTTAAATTCCCGCGCCAGCGTTTCGCCGTAGCGCTCATCAGGAAAGTTCCACGAGGCGACGGCTGCACCGATCAGAAAGTCATCCTGTTCGGCGAGATCGCGCAGTGTTGGGAGTTCCGACTGCGCCCACGCGGGCAGCCCGATGAGCAGCGCCGTCATCACCAGCAGTGCAGGGGAAAACGCTTTTTTCAACATCGTATTATCCTCCAGATTGACAGCCGGGAGTGTGTCCGAATAGTCGAGTTTCTGTCGCCCTTCTCCATCGCATGAAGAGAGGGTAAGGACTAAATTGCGCTACCCCTTGATCGCCCCAGCGAACGCCTGCACAAAGTAGCGCTGCAAGAAAATAAACAGCAGGATGACAGGGATAATGCTGATAACCGCACCGGCACAGATCAGCGTCCACTCCCGCGAATTGCTGCCGACGAAGGCATACATGCCGATAGACAGCGTTCGCAGACCCGGCGTACCCAGTGTAAACACCAGCGAGAGGAAAAATTCATTCCAGCCCTTGAGGAACATAAACAAGCCAAGTGTGCCAAGCATCGGCTTGCACAGCGGCAGGATTACGCGCAGGTAGCGCTGCCACACCGTCGCGCCGTCTATGATGGCAGCTTCTTCCAGTTCGCCAGGGATCGAGCGCATATAGCCGTAAAGAAAAAATGTATTCATGGGAACATGCCCGACGGCGAGGATCAGGATGACCGGGATCAGGCTGCCAAGCAGCCCCAGCTTGGTCACCACCTCAAAGGTCGAAATAATCGTATAGCCCTGTGGCAACAGAAATACGACTCCGATCAAAACCGCGATAGCGCGTTTGCCCGGCACGTCCAGGCGGGCAAGCGCATACGCCGTGATCGAAGCAATGAAGATAGCGACCACCGCTGTTGCTATTGCCACAAACAGGGTATTCAGCATGTACTGGCTGAAATTGGCGCGAACCCACGCCTGTTCAAAATTCTCCCAGTGCAGTACGCCCGATGGGAATGGATTGATCCCCTGCGAGAAAAATTCCCGATCCGTTTTCAGGGCGCTGCCCAGCACCCAGATGAACGGGAACATATACACAATACCCACGCCGAGCAGCACGAGATGCACGGCGATTTCACGCCCGTTCCGCAGCCACTTTGCCGTTCGATCCTGGCGCTGCTGACGTGGAGTATAGGCGAACGTAGTCGTTTTTGCGGTCATGTTTCGGATTCTTTTCGCATGCGACTCAAAACAAAATAATTGGCAATCGTCAGTACCAGCATGATCATGGCGAAGAAGAGTGCCGCTGAAGACGCAAAGCCGTAATTCGGCGTGATTCGCAGGGCGGGCTGGCGAAATGCGTAGTTATAGATGTACTGTGTGACGACCTGGCTGGAGAAAAATGGACCACCGCCCGTCAGCACAAATGACTGCTCAAACACATACATGCTGCCGATCAGTGCCATGAACACAATGATGATGCTCACCGGGCGGATACACGGCAGCGTGACGTGAAACAGCCTACCCCACCAGTTCGCGCCGTCCACCTCCGCCGCGTCATACAAATCCTGCGGCACCGTCTGAAGTGCCGCCATAAAGTAGATCAGGTTGACGCCGAACGAGTGCCACATCCCGAACAGGATCACCGAATAGAGCGAGAACTGCGGGCTGGTGATCGGGTTGATCGGCGGATTCATGCCGAGAAGTGCGCTTACACTCGTGCCAAAGTTCCCCATAATCAGGCGCACGATGATAGCGACGACGGCAACACTGGTCACGGCGGGCAGGAAATACAGGGTGCGGTAGAAGATAGCGAAACGCATATTCTTGCGCGTCAGGATGAGCGCCAGCCCCAGCGCCAGGCTCAGTTGAATCGGTACCAGCACCGCCGTATAAATGACGGAATTGCGGAATGACTGCCAGAAATACGGGTCCTTTATGACATTTTCAACATGGCGCAGCCCGACAAACTGCGTCGGCTGCCCAATCCCCTGCCAGTTATAAAGAGCGACGCGATACGAGTCGAGCATGGGGAACAGCGTGAGCAGGATAAACGCCAGCAGCCATGGTGCCAGCATGACCATGCCCCAGGAAATCTCGTCAATCTTGACCCGTTCTTTTGTCTGGCTGGATTGACGCGGATGGGGCGGTGTGTATACCCATAACGGAACGAGCAGGATCAGATGCCCGAACATGCCGACGATCAGACCGATACCGCGCCCGCGCCAGGCTGAATAACCCCGCCGACGGTAAATACTTCCCGTGACGAACGCGCCAAGGGCAGCGCCATACAGGGCAACCGTGATCAGCGCGGTAATTTCAAACGCGACCGATTCGCCCTGCCGTGATCGCACCACCTGGGCATACAACGTCAAGGCATAGATCAGTGCATTCAGTACAAGCACAGCACCAAGTACAAGCCAGCGGCTCCGCAGAGTCGGCTGAACCTGCCTGCGAAAGAAAATCTGCACTGCGAGGCACAACGCCCACAGCAGGGTGAGCCAGTAACCGCTGTGAAACAGGCGATTGAGCGATTCGGTGGTCGTGCGATCCAGCAGATAGACGGCACACGCGCCCATCGCGGCGATACCGCACAGGCTGATGATGAGCGGAACGCGCCCTCGTTGTGCGGGCTGCCACATGCCAAATGCCAGCGCCGCGATTGCGCCCACACCTGCCAACGGGATAATCGCCAGAACCAGTTGGATGAACACAGGGAGCGCGACGGTTTGCAGCGCCGCTGCCTCGCCACTGGCGGTCATCAACTGCCAGCCCGTAAGGGCAGTTTCGCGGGACAGCCTGATCCACGCGCCGCTGAAAAAACTGACGAGCATGAACAGCGCGAAACCGAGCGTCAGCACGTCCGCCTTCGTCATCAGGCTCACCGTTAAGGACAGCAGTTCGCCTGCCCGATCCATGAGGCGGCTTATATTCCCCCGCCAGTCGTGGGTAGCGGTCTTCTGTGGGGTTGTTGTAATTCTTTCCATAAGGTTTAGAAACGTTATTTTCAACAACGAAAATCTATAGTCATTTGTCGTTAGCTTTTAGTCTATAGTCGTTTGTCGGCTTTCGTAATTATCAAACCGAAAACGGCTACAGACTATAGGCTAAAGACTAACGACTATAGACTAATGGCTCAATTTCACGGCGCGCCGGGATAAAAGCCCGGAACCAGCGCGTTCGGATACGGTTCGCTTGGCACCCAGTCGCGCACGATGAAGTCTTCAAGGCTGATATCAATACCGGCTGCCTGCGCGTCCGCAATGGCGATTGCCAGCGCTTCGGTATTGCGCTGATCGAGGTCAGCCAGTGCTGCGTGCCAGTCGGTGATCTGTCCGCTGAAAACGCCGATTAGAATATCGAGTTCGGACGGTCCGATCAGTGTTTGTTGCAGTTCGCCAATTGCCGGATTGCGGCGGGCAAGCTGCGGCTCAGGATGCGGCGCGAAGAATTCTGCCGTTTCAAAATAGCCTCGATTATGAAGGTTGGCAAACTGCGCTGCATCGCCTTCCGTGAAAATGCTCAGACCGTTGCCGGTTTCCGCCCAGATATTTCCCAGAGCTGAACTGTATATGAACTGATACCAGCGCCAGGTGGCGTCCAGCACGGCCGGGTCTTCGGCGGCGGCGCTCGAAATCGCAAACAGCACGCCCGCCGGGTCAGACTGGTAGAAATGCTGCGGCGTTTCCACATCCACCAGTGGCACCGGAATAGATGTGTAATTGGTGAATTCAGGATGAGTCTGTTCCCATCCCGTAATTGACCAGGTACCGGTGATGATCTGGGCGACATCGCCATCCGCGAACATGGCGCGGTTCGGCTCATCGTCAATCGAAAGCAGGTCGGGTGGCAGAATGCCATCGTCGCGCATCTGCACCAGATCGCCGAGGATCGTGTCAATGCAGGCATTGTCCGCGCTGTGATACTGCCCGTCGCGCATATCAAAGCCAAATCCACGCGGACCATAATCAATGCTCGACAGATGGCACGTCCACAGGATCAGGCTGAACAGGAACGGATTTGCGCCAGGGAAGCCCATCCCGTATGCGCCGGTTGCCTCGTGAATAGCGTACGCATTCGCAACCAGTTCATCCCATGTTGAGGGGATAATTGGGTCGCCAGCCTCATCCACCAGACCCGCCGCTTCATACAGGTCGAGATTGAGATACCACTGATGCCAGAACAGATCGCCGTCAAACTTCATGGAGACGACCACATCATTCCACTCATTGCGCCCGGAGGCAACAGCCAGATCGGGCGAAGGAAATGTGTTGAGAAATTCCTGCCAGTTGGCGAACTGATCAAGCGAATAGACATAGCCGTTGTCCACAAGGCTCTGGATTTGTGCGCCTTCAAGCACATTCACGGCGAATAGGTGCGGCGGGTTATCGCCCTCAAAGGCGAACTGCACCACTTCGGGCAGGTTGGACAGGACTTCGCGCTCAACCACGATGCCGGGATTGGCGGCTTCAAATTCAGCAATCGCCTGATCCCATGCGGGCGTCTGCGTGACCTGATTATCTAACTGGCGGATGACGATGGGGTCCTGGGCTGCTGTGGGCGCAATGCTCACAACGAGCAGCGCGGTAACGATCACAGCCATCAAAAGAGTACGTTTAGACATCTTGCTATCTCCAAAAAATATTGTCCGAGTTCACTACTTGCTGAAGACGGAAACCGATGTGTTTTGTTTGCTTTTCTGCTCCTTTTTATGTTATGCTTGACGAAATGTTATCGAGAACATGAATGATATATAACATGGGACTGCAAATGTTGTCAAGTAGTCATCATATCTCTAGCAGACAGGTGAAAAAACGATCTTGAGCGCTCTCAAATCACACTATGTGGTCATTCCCGCTGCCTTCACCATGCACTTTCAGAGCGAGAGTGTGGCGGATGAGCCGCTGGGCGCATACGATGTACTGGTCGAAGCGGAGGCAAGCGTCATCAGCGCGGGGACAGAACTGGCAGGCTACACCGCGCTGGATCGCAATGTCTACACGCCCGGCAGCTTCTATGCGTATCCTTTCCGCCCCGGCTATGGCATGATCGGAAAACTCCTTGAGGTGGGCGGCGCAGTGACTCAGGCAAAGGCGGGGGATCGGGTGCTGTGCATGGCAAAACATGCCTCACTACAGCGCTATAGCGTCGCACCAAATCAGCAGCCGTGGCATAATGTGTATCCGATTGGCGACGCGCTTGATGGCACGGTTGCCGCGATGATTCGCATGGCACTGGTCGCTTACACCGCCCCTCAGAACGCGACCGTTCATGCTGGAGATACGGTGGTCGTGATCGGTTTGGGTGTAATCGGAAACATCGCCGCACAGCTATTCCAGATCGGCGGCGCTCGTGTCATCGGCATTGATACGCTGCCGCAGCGGTGCGAGTATGCGCGGCGCGTTGGCATAGAAACCGTCC
>Ga0224722_1001433_pt1 | contig 13159 bp, 9 predicted proteins | sample Balambano_FR1_Me_FD_161646 | JGI IMG/M metagenome (GOLD analysis project Ga0224722, IMG submission 161646) | Freshwater sediment microbial communities from Lake Towuti, South Sulawesi, Indonesia - Balambano_FR1_MetaG | ecosystem: Environmental > Aquatic > Freshwater > Lake > Sediment | place... | reverse complement strand
GGGTTCCCACTACCACAATATCGCCCCCGGCAATCACTTCGCCACCCGCATTAACATCGCCGCAGATTATCAGATGGGAATCGTGCAACAGGCGTTGCCCAGAACGAACCGTTCCCACAAGATAGAGGGCATTGTTGGGCGCGTAGGTGCTTGCCACAGTTTGCGGAGAGGGGGATGAGGTTGAGGGGGATTCCGCCGAAAGGGACGAAGCCGATTCTGTCAGTGTATCGGTGTCTGAAGGCGTTTCTCGTGGCGATTTTTTGTAGGTGGGTAAGACATCATAGGCTTCTAACGAGAGGGATTGGGCTATCTGTCGTGTCTCTTCCAACGAGGAGACAATTGCAACAGGAATCAGACCAAAACCTTTACGAGTGCGGTCTACTAATGCCTGTAACTCTTCGGAAGTCAGTACACGTTCTCCGCAATCAAAGGTGGTTTGTGAACCGCGCCAAAACGAACGTGCCTTTGCCTCATCTAACTTTTCGTGGACACGCTCAATTATCTCCGACCACCCACCAGTGGGGGGAACAATAATGAGCAAACCATACCGCCAGCCTTTAACCTCTACCTGCACCCTTCGGAACCCTTTCTACATCTCCAACTCCAACCAATATATTTACCGAAAGGATTACCGATTCCTGCATAGTTTTAATAAGCCAATATATCTACTCTGGAAAGGGAGGGCGAGTATATCCGACACCAAATGGCTCTTCGGGACGCTTCCATTCGCCGAGCAAGGCGCGACGAAGCGGCGTGGTACTTTCCAAAAAGGCAGGGTCGTTATGGGTGCGGTCTGAGGGAATTAGCCACGGCGGGGCGTAGACCATGTGTTGAATATACCGAGGAAAATCACGGTTGTTCTTGGTTCCACAGTGAAACACGCCTTGATGAAACAGAAGAGCCGTTCCGGGTTTCCCACAGATAACCTCTCGAATCGGCAAATCGTCCTCCGCAGAGCCACTGCGCGGCATCGGAACTGCCGCATTATGGCTTCCGGGAACCATCACCATATTTCCCATATCCGGCTCGGACTGGTCGGTGAGAAAGTAGCCGACACGCAACTGCACCAGCGGAGTCGGGAGAGCAAGCCGTCTGAACTCATAGGGCGCACTGCCATCTTGATGGTAGCCACCGCCTTGGAAACCGGGAGGCGAGAGCGTGCACCAACTGCTTTGTAAGATAAAGTAGTCTCCCAAAAGCGCACGTACTTTGGGTAGCACCGAAGGATGGTCAATCAGTTCTGCAATGGCGGGTTCCTTTTCGTAAACTGCCCCTAACTGCCGCCATTGGTCCGAAGGATACGCCGAGTGCGCTCGTGTGGCAGCCTCCAAATATCGCGCTACCTCATCGGCAGTTAATGCCTCTGGGATGACTAGATACCCTGCCACATCGAACATAAACCGTTCGGCATCGCTCATCGCGCCCGGTTTTGCTAGGGGAATCATCTATTTGCCTCCTACAAAATCTTCTTCGCGAGAAACTGTGCCGAACGTACCAGTTCATCTATACCGCTTTCCCCATCCTCAATGGAAACCCAGCCGTCAAAACCCGCCCCTCGGAGAATCGTAAAGATGCGGTCGAAATCGTTCATGCCTGTACCAACTTCCCCATGAATCAGTTGGGAGTAGTCCACAATCCCTTCCGCACCAATCACCACACCGGGACGCGGGCGACGGTCACTGGCGTGCATTGTCACCACATGGTGCTTGACCTTTTCCAACAGGGCAATCGGGTCTTCGTTGGCAAGCAGGGTATTGGATGGATCGTAGTTCACCCCAAACCACGGGCTCTCTATCTGCTCGACAATGGCTAAGAAGCGGTGCATCTTTTGTGCGAACTCTGGCAGCGTCCAGTAGTGGTCTTTGAAATGATTTTCCATCGCCAGAATGACCCTGCACCCTTCGGCATGGGGCAGTAGGTCGGTAATGCACTCCACTACCCACTGAATCCCGTCTGCCTCACTCACTTCGGGACGACGTTGCCCAGACAGCACCCGACACGTTACCGCACCCAATGCGGCGGCAGTGTCCACCATCACTTTGTGGTCATCCACGGCACGACGACGCTCCGCCGGGTCAGGGTGTGTAAAATCGGGGGAGGCGCAGAACATCGGCATCGTGAAACCAGCATCTTCAATAGCGTTGCGAACATCACGCAGGTAGTCCGGGGCAAAGGAGCGCAGAAAACCGGGGTGTAGTTCCAATCCTGTCACCCCAACGGGCTTTAAGTGTATTTCCGCAAGGTCTATCCACTCAAAAACTGTCATTGTCTTTGAGATTCCAAGTGCATCCATAAAGCACTTCGGCATCGCCGCCAATTTCATGGTCTGTTCTCCCTATCGTCTCAAGGTTCGCAATAGGTTTCTTAAATCCCTTCTCGATACTACTCTACTTCGTAGTCGGGAATATCTGGGCAACTGGAATTTGTAGCCCCGGCAGAAGGGAAGAGGTGAGTATCTGCTCTTGTCCCAATTGCGAAACGGTGTGGAAAAAGTTTTCCTCTCTTTCGCGTATTTCGACGGTTTTATCCGTAAGCGAGATAAGCCAACATTCCCGAACTTCTACTTGGGCATAATCAGATAGTTTGGCTTGGAGGACAGTCGCTGTATCCGAGGAAGAAAGAATTTCGATAACCAGTTCTGGGGCGGGAGAGAGGGGTTCTGCACTCTCAATGGACGGGTTTTGCGCCCAACGCTCTTGGCTCATGTAGAGGATGTCCGGTTGGCGGCAACGTAGTGGGGTGTGCCGTATTAGCACATCGCAGGGAGCAATAATTACCTCACCAGAGCCTGTTTGTACTGTATAGTCTTCTAAAAAACGAGCGATGCGTTGCAGTACCATTTGATGGTATCGAGTAGGGTTTGCCAACTCTTGTTCCCCGTAAACACGATAGATTTTCCAACCGTCCACAATATCATAGCGGGCAAACTCTTCCGGCGAACGTCGGTACTCCTCATAGGTCATTGGTTGATCCTGTGTCCACGAGGGAGTAAGGAGTGAGGGGTGGGGAAGAGTAACACGCATCGTTTGCTCCGGGTGGGGGAAAGTTACTCCCCCTCTGGCTTCTTCTCCGCGACATCAATATACTCAACGGTTTTCACCCTGTCGCCATCGCCGAGCTCTATCAGTTTCACCCCCTGTGCAGAGCGGGTACTGGTCTGGCGTACCTCCCCGACTTTCAGGCGAATCATGACACCATTCTCCGTGACAATCATCAGGCGCAGGTCTTTTATTCGGCTACTTTCCAGAATGACTGCCGCGACTAACTTGCCCGTGCGCTCGGTGATATCAATAGTTTTGATACCTTTGCCCCCTCGCGACTGCAAGCGGTACTCCGACATGGGGGTACGTTTCCCTAGTCCATTCTCCGCCACGACTAAAAGTTCGGACTTCTCAGGCACGAGGTCTGCGGCAACAATCCTATCGCCGTTCTCTTTTTCTAAAGTCATCCCACGAACACCTCCGGCAGCACGTCCCCGGCTCGGTACATCATCTTCGTGGAACTGAATCGCCATCCCGTTGCGGGACGACAGGATAATCTTGTCGTTCCCCGACGTGTGTCGTACCCAACCGAGCCTATCGCCTTCTTCAATGTCGAAGGTCACTAAGCCGTTGGCGCGAAGATTAACATACTCCTCCAATTTGGAACGCTTCACTTCGCCCATCTCTGTCACCATCAGCAGGAATCCTGTAGCAGTGCGGAAGTCCCGAATGGGAACGGTGGCGGTGATACGCTCATCGGACTGTATCTGAATCAGGTTGATAACCGCCGTTCCCATGGCTTGGCGCGAGGCTTCAGGAACATCGTATGCCTTCAGACGATAGACTCGTCCTCGGTCTGTAAAGAAGAGAATATAGTCATGGGTGGATGCGCTAAAGAGGTGCTCAAAGTTATCTTCGTCCTTCGTGCGTCCGGCAGTTCGTCCATGCCCTCCTCGGCGTTGGGTCGGGAACGAATCCATCTTCATCCGCTTGATATACCCGTCGCGAGTGATAGTAATAATCATCTCCTCATCGGCAATCAGGTCTTCGATGGCTATCTCTTCGGCTTCGGAGGCGATAATCCGGGTGCGCCGCTCATCGCCGAACTTATCCCTTAGATACTTCAGGTCGCCTCGGATAAGCGCATTCATTCGGCGTTCGTCGGAGAGAATATCCTCCAGACGAGCGATTTCTTTGAGAACGTCTTTATATTCGGACTCAATCTTGTCCTGCTCCAAACCAGTCAGTTGGCGCAGTTGCATATTGAGAATCGCGTCGGCTTGCACGCCGGTAAAGGCGAAGCGTTCAATCAAGCGGGTGCGGGCAATATCGGTGCTGGCAGAGGCGCGGATAATCTGAATTACTTCGTCCAGATTCAGGACAGCAATCTGATACCCTTCGAGGATATGCGCTCGGTTTTTGAAGCGTCCCAGTTCAAAGCGTGTTCGTCGGGTTAGGACAATTCGGCGGTGGGTCAGATATTCCTGCAAGAGGTCACGCAGACCGAGTATTTTGGGTCCGCGTCCATTATCTACCAACGACAGGAAGATAACCCCGAAGTTGGAGCGAAGCGGTGTGTGTTTCAGTAAGTAGTTAAGCACTTTTTGCGGCATCACATCGCGGCGGAGTTCCACCACGAGGCGCATCCCTGTCTTATCGGAGTAGTCGGCAACATTGGTGATACCGTCCACTTTCTTTTCGCGGGCAATCTCTTGAATCTGTTCGTAGAGTTTTGCCTTAATGACTTGATAGGGTAGTTCGGTAATCACAATGGCACTCTTGCCGTTATCCATCGGTTCGATACTAGTCTTACCCTGCATGGTAATCGAACCACGTCCGGTTTCGTAGGCGGCACGAATCCCTTTGGTTCCCAGAATCATCCCGTGGGTGGGGAAGTCGGGACCGGGAATAAACTCCATGAGTTTTTCGATACTTGCTGTGGGGTGATCTAGGAGATACGTTGCCGCATCGCAGACTTCCGTAAGGTTGTGAGGGGGCATATTGGTTGCCATCCCAACCGCGATACCGGAGCCACCGTTACAAATCAGGTTCGGGAACTTTCCCGGCATAATCATCGGTTCCCGTCGTTCATTATCGAACGTCGGTTGGAAGTCCACCGTATCCTTTTCGATGTCTTCCATCAGTTCCATCGCAAGCGGTGTCAAGCGTGCCTCAGTATATCTGTAAGCCGCTGGTGGATCATCATCAATAGAGTTGTGTACAAAAACGCCACTGGCAAGCAGAAAGTTATGATGTTCATCTACCGTAATATCGTAAACGTCTTCCTGTTCCGCCAACCAGTTTACAGAAATGATTCGATGATTGTAGTTGCTTCCCGCCTGTAGAAGTTCCTCAAAAGATTCAAAGTACGCGAGTGCTTTCTCATAGCGAGGAATCCAATTGGCGTTACGATTTGCCGCATAAATTTCGGGAGTGATATTCTCAAACCCATGAGTGGCAATTAACCCAGATACATAGCGAGCAACTTTTTGGCGCATGACCTGCTGTTGATAAGTGGCATCTTTCCAACGCTCTGTTAGTGCCTCTGCGGAAAGTGCTGCCAATTCCTGCATCATCTTTGGGTTATCTGCCATGCGTTGTCGAACGCTATTGTCAGGAGTGTTATCGAAGCGGTTGAAGTTTTTATGGTGGCGTACGAACGCTCCTTGAACTGGTCGTGCCGTACCGTGTTCGGCGTTATAAGCATCTGCCAGATGATGAACAAAACTATATTCGCCTGTGGCAGGTTGTAGGATACGTAGGTAGTCATTCAGTCCTTTTTTGATGGGAGCCGTATCAAAGTATCCCGGCATAAGACTGTCTTCGGGGGTAAGATACTGTGCTTCTTTGTAGGTTTTGCCATCTCGTAAAAGAAAGCGGTGGTCGGGGGTACAGCGAATCCGTTCTCCATTGTCCAAAAGAACTTCTACTAGAGAGGTGTTGCGACGAGTAATACGAGAATTGCGTCCCAAACCGACAACAATTTGTCCATCTTTATTTACGGAATAGACATAGAAGGTTGCATTGGGTCCCCGTGATGCGAGTTCGGCGAACGATTTTTCGGTTCCATCCAGTAGTTTAATTTTAGTATCCCCGGTGAAACAGCCGAAGTTGCCTTGTCCGTCTACAAGGGGGTAGCGGAGGCTAAAGGGCTGTGCCATACGAACCATGGTTAAGTAGACTGCTTGGTCGCCATGTGGATGGAAATTTCCGATTGTTTCGCCGACGATTTTTGCGGATTTGAGGTGACGGGAGTTGGGGGAGAGTCCCAGTTCACGCATCGCATAGAGAATGCGACGTTGCACAGGCTTCAACCCGTCGCGGACATCGGGAAGGGCGCGGGAGACTATCGTACTCATCGCGTATCCCATGTACGAGATACGCATCTCTTCGGAAATCTCTACCTTCGGTCCATCGTAGGTCGCGATACTAGAATCGGCGAGGGTTTCGGTGGTTTCGGGAACCGGGGTGGTGGGGTCATTACTCATAGTTTTGTTGTGGTAACTCCTGTGGTGGAAACCGCAGATTAAAGAATTGGTATTCCCATACTCCTCACAGAGGGGCGATTACGGAAAGTCGTCCGCGTTGCTCCCCTCATTCTGCCGATTCTACACACTGAATTTATATCAATATTTTACAGCAAATACCGAGTTTTAGCAATCGAATCGGGGGACAGACATTAGGTGGAGGGGAACGCAGGAAATGGGGGAACACAGGTAATGGGCGGATATTGGGGAAGGGCGAACACGGGGGTTCGCCCCTACAAGAATTATGGGAATGGAGGGTAGGGGGTATACTACTGTATGACGCGGACCTGCCGATTCGGTTTTACACTCATCGAACTGCTTGTTGTGATAGCCATTATTGCCCTGCTTGCTTCGATACTATTTCCTGTTTTTGCACAGGCACGTGAGAAGGCACGACAGGCATCCTGTATGGCGCATCTGCGTCAGATTGGGAATGGGTTCCTCCTGTATGTGCAGGACTATGACGACCGGTTTCCCGATAGGCGCGACCTAAAAGCATCGTTGCCCGGTGGGTATCGCCCGTGGAGTTCTTGGCCCCCCTCTGACCCACGAGGCGGGTGGGCGGCACTGACTCTTGACCCGTATGTGCGGGCAAGCGGAGAGCCAAGTTTATGGTCGTGTCCGAGTTTGGACGGCAAGTTCGGTAGCGTGGTGCAGGTGCGGCAGGAGACAGGGACAGGGTTGGTGACGCGGTTTTGGCTTTGGAGGTTTGACCGGGGTGGGGCGGTAACTGACCCGATTCCACGAGATAATTTCTGGGGGAAGACCGCAGAGCAGGCGGTGGCAGATTTACAAGCGGAGAACAACCCATTTATTGGTGTGCCAAACGGGGTTGCTGATGTCGAACTGTGTGTTGACCCCTATTTTCCCCGTACTACACCGACAGTGGAAGCGGGGCTTCGCGGACGCTCAGTACATTCAGGGGGACGCAATCGCCTATTTTTGGACGGTCATGTGAAGTGGCTACGTGACATTCGGACAGAGTAGGAGAATAGTCCGGTGGGCTGGATTTGAACCAGCGAGGTACAAGACCCACGGCTTTACAGACCGCTCCCTTAACCACTCGGGCACCACCGGATAGACCAAAATAGACGAGTAAAACAGAAGCGGCGAGTCGGATTTGAACCGACGAATCACAGAGTTGCAGTCTGCGCCCTTAAACCACTTGGGTATCGCCGCAAGAAACACCGACGCGCCTGACGGGATTTGAACCCGTGCTCCCTGACCTGACAAATCAGTATGTTGACCGCTACACCACAGGCGCACATAACAAAGACATCGGAAAAACAAAAGACCTCGAAGGTTCGAGGTCCGGTTCTACTGAGAAGAGAAGGTCAATGCGATGACCCTATCCGTGGTGGCAGAACCGGAATGCCGAAATCACCGTAATACCAACAGGTATCGGTGACAAAAATTCGGTTCCACACCAGAAAAATCCCTTCGGTTAAATTATGAGGAGCAGCAGGTCCTCCACTGGGTTGGCGTGGTCCGCTTCCCCCAGAACCATAGGCGTTTTTCATACCGTCATTGATTGTCTTTCATTGATTGTCTTTTGGTCTTCTTCTACCTTTGCTGGAGGCGGCGGAGCCTCCTGCGGATTACACCCACTCACAACTGAAACGGTTGCGAGAATACAGAAAGTAAAGGTTCTTAATAATGTTAATGGAAAAAAAAAATGAAACAAAAATACCGCGATGGAACTATTGGATCTGTTGGTTGGGACCAGTAGCCGTGTGGGTCATTGTACTATTTTGGAGTGGTGCGGAAGCGGCACGCTATGAAACCTCATGGCGTTGGTTGGAAGGGATTTTGCGCCTGCTCTGTCCCGAACACGCCCCGCCGGAGTCCCCCAATGTCCAAGTCAATGTGAGTATGTACCAGTTGAATGGGGCGGTACGTCGCGTGGCGCACATTTTCGGGTATGGGGTGCTGGCGGGACTGCTGATTCGGGCGATTCAGCAGGGAAACCCGCGCCTCAAACCGCAGTCGCTACTTGCCGCCGTTGGCTTGGGGCTGCTGTTCACGGCGGTAGATGAAGTTCACCGACTCATTCAAGAGAATCGCCATGCCAAGTGGCAGGATGTGGTACTGAATTTGGTGGGAATGGTGCTGGTTGTCGTTTGGAGTGTGCTGTACTTTGCGTTTAAGAGTTGGGAACAGCGCGTCCTTATCGGAGGGGATTCCGCTTCCTCGGAGATGCAGGGAGTTTCCTCGGAAAGCGATAACTCAGACAACGGTATAATGGCAGAAAACAACAGTCCCCCCACGTCGTAACTGCTCCAATTTGGCACGGTCTGCGGGGGAACAAGGGTGACAAGAGCGTGATAGCGCAACTTCGAGGACAGATAGCGCGGATAAGCGGGAATGTGGTGGTGGTAGATGTGAGTGGGGTAGGGTATCGGGTAGCGGTTCCGGTATCGGTTTTGGAACGGCTTCCCACAGCCCCAACGGAGTCAGTAACGCTCATTATCCACACACAGGTACGCGAGGACGACATTAGTCTTTTTGGGTTTCTGGAAGAGATGGACTTGCAGGTTTTTGAACTCCTGCTGACGGTTTCTGGGGTAGGTCCCAAAGTCGCGTTAGCCATGCTTTCTGCAATGACCGCCGAAGACTTAGCGCGTGCGGTGGGCAGTGGGGATACCCGAACGCTGACCCGTGTTCCCGGAGTGGGCGCACGAACCGCCCAACGTATTGCTTTGGAACTGAAAGAGAAGTTTTCGGCACTTGGCTTTGAGCGCAAGGTGGAAGCGATTGCGGCACGGCAGGATGTCAAGAAGAAGGATGCCATGCAAGAGACGGTGGATGATGTGGTTTCTGCTCTGCTGAACTTAGGTTACAACAAGGCGGAGGCGCAACGTGCTACCGAGATGGCATTGGATGAGAAGCGTAAAGGGGGAAGCGACCCAATATTCCCCGAACTACTTCGTGCCGCGCTAAATCGTCTCACAAAAGCCGTTTAAGCCGTTGCCCGAAAAATCGGATATAGTATGGTTCGTGCGAGGCAAATTTTTGTTTGCGGGAGGTTGGTGCGATGCCAATCAAATCAAGTGGTTTTAGCGGAGACGATGGGGGAGATAAGGAACCACCTCGTTTAGTTTCGGGGTTCAGTGGCGGGGAGGATAAAGAAGAGTTCTCTCTGCGTCCCAAGCGACTCGCGGAGTATATTGGACAGCAGAAAATCAAGGACAACTTGGGAATCGCGCTTGCCGCCGCAAAAATGCGTAGCGAGGCATTAGACCATGTGCTACTACATGGACCCCCCGGACTGGGAAAGACCAGTTTAGCCAATGTTATCGCCAATGAGATGGGGGCGAATGTCCGAGCAACCTCAGGACCCGCGATAGAGCGTCCCGGTGATTTGGTGGCTATCCTCTCCAATCTCGAACCGGGCAGTATCCTCTTCATTGATGAGATTCACCGCTTAAACCGTCTTGCTGAGGAGTACCTCTATCCCGCAATGGAGGACTTCGAGATGGACTTGGTGTTGGGGAGTGGGGCATCGGCGCGAACCGTGCGAATTCCTCTGCCCAAGTTTACATTGATTGGGGCGACCACCCGATTGGGGATGCTGACTAACCCCCTGCGTGACCGATTCGGAATGCTCTATGCCTTTGAGTTCTATACCCCGGAGGAGTTGGCATTTATTGTCTCGCGCTCGGCAGACCTTCTGGAAGTACCGATTGACGAAGCCGGGGCGCAGATGATTGCCCGACGCTCACGAGGCACGCCGCGTATTGCAAACCGCCTTTTGAAACGCGCACGGGACTATGCTCAGGTACGGGGAGATGGCAAGGTGACGGGCGAGGTTGCTGATGCCGCTCTACAACTGCAAGGGGTAGACCACTTGGGCTTAGATGCGTTTGACCGACGCTATTTGCAGACCATTATCGAGAAGTTTGAAGGCGGACCCGTTGGGGTTTCCACGATTGCCGCCGCGATGCAGGAAGAGCGCGATACCATCGAAGATGTGTACGAACCCTACCTGATGCTCCTCGGCTTTATCAACCGAACGCCGCAGGGACGGGTCGCGATGCGGGGGGCATACGAACATTTAGGACTAATCTATCGTCCAAACACAAAAGCAGACCCACCGCAACAACCACTTTTTTAGAGACATTTTGCGAAACTTTTCCCCAAAACCGAAGGGTAATAGTGTACAGTGTATCCAATAATGGGGAAAGGTGTTGGGAAGAGGGTAGAGGGGTAAGGATTTTTGGCAACCGGCTCACTCGAAACGATACAACTTTGGAGGTTGCACCATGATTGATCCGCAAATCTGTACAAAATGCAAAACCCGCAATCCGGTAGGAAATAAATTCTGCCGAGAGTGCGGCGATAAACTACCCATACCAGAAAACAACCCTCTGATTCAGGAGGAGTTGGAGCGTGCCGAACGCGAACGGCGACAGGAGCGTGTCGCCTTCCTACTGTCTAAAGCCTTTGATAAAAGCGATATTCGTGACTATGTGGGGGCATTAACACTAGCAGAGGAAGCTATTGGGATACTGCCGGACTCTCCAGCAGCACTGAACCTTTTAGCCACCCTGTACCAACGCAACGGACAACGCGAAAAGGCGATTGCCACGATGGAGCAACTAGTCGCTCTGAACCCTGATTCCCCCGCAGACCGTGCCAAATTGGAGCAGTTACGACGTGGGGGGTATATTGTCCAAGCGGCGCGTGAGGTGGAGGAAGAGAAAGAGAAGCGCACTCTCTTCTGGGTTCCTCTCATTGCCGCCGGAGCCGTTATGGCACTGGTTTTTGGGATTTTGGTATCGTTAGGGAGGAGTTCTGGGAAAGAGCAAGAGGCTCCACAAGCCAGTATCACCAGTCCCTACACGCCGGGGTATCCTCAAGCGATACAAGGGGTAGCCACGCCCCAGAGTGCCTATGCACCTCCCACTACGCCGAATCCCATAGTTACTCCGTATCCGGTCAGCCAACTAAACCCAACACCATCGCCTGCCGCTCCGGTAACTCGTCCGTCGGGAAGTAGCAATCGGACGGAGGGAACCACAACCAACCGACGGCTTCCACTGCCGGGAAGTATCTTGCCGGATGCGGGAACGGTTCCGCCCGTCACACTATCCCCCCCTCCACCGGGAACAGTGACCAATGTGGGGGCGAATACTCCCAATGGGTTTGGTAGTGGGGGACGGCTTCCTGTGGGACCTCCCAATGGGGATACTAGTGAACCCTCGGCAGGAAATCCCGCACCGGGACGAACTGTGGAGATGAATACCCCTAACGGGGGATATATCAAAATCGAAGTTGGCAATCCCAACAAGGAAAGCGGTACGGACTCGTCCCAATCGAATCCGCCTCCTCCAGCACGGGATGTGACCGCAAATCCATCTCCCTCCAGTACAGAAAGTCCGGTGGCAAAGGCACGGCGACTGCAAGCCGAAGGACGCTACAGCGAAGCGATTGCGGCATACCGCGAAGCCATTGGGCAAGGGCGAACAGATGGTGACACGTATTTAGGGATTGCTCAATCCTACCACCGCTTAGGGGATAGTGGCGCGGCACGCGGCGCGTACTACGATGCAATCCGTGCTTATGAAAGCCAGATTGCGGCAGGACGAAGCACCAATGCGGCGCAACAGGGCATTGTTACCTGCCGTGCCGCGTTAGAGTTAATTGGAAACTGACCGTGTTACCCTCTTCGTCGTCGGTCGTTTTCTCTATCGGGTGGCGGAGAGGGTTTTATACGGATAAGGATCGAGCGCGACGATGAAATCATGGTGGGTTATCAGGTATACCAGCATCCTACTGGCAATCGGGGGGGTGTTTCTTTGGGGAAAAGAGGTAGGGACTGCTTGGGCAGAAGTTGTTCCTCCTACGCGCCCCATTGTTATTATCTATCCCGGTGAACCCGCCGGGGGCGTACAGACCGCCAACGAAGGGGATAGACTAACCGTTTCAGAGCGTAATCGGCGTGCTTCGGTTGTGCTAAGTGACCTCATGCGCGATACGGAGGCAGTAAGCGGCATCCTCTTCGACCCTATGGCTCCTCTTTTTCTACGTGCTGCCCAAGAGATTGGGCTAAATCTCAAGTCTGATGAACCCTTAAGTCCCGAAAACCGCCTTAAGTTAGCCAAAGCAGCAGGTGCTATTTACAGCATCGTTCTGAGTGTGCGCCAGACTGCCAAAGAGGGTGGCTCATGGGAGATTGTACTGGATGGAACCGATGTCTCAACAGGCAAAGGATATACGGATACGTACAAGTACCAACAACAGGGTGTGGCAAAGGGCGATGTGAATGCCGTTCAAAGTTCCATCTTAAATACCAACAACTCCGTGGTAAATGCGGTGAACACTCTCCTTTTGCGTCTCTTGGCAGGTCCTCTCGGTGAGTATGGGCGGGTTGCACCACCGCGCGAATTTCTGCCGCCTCCGGTGACAAAGCCGACGCTTACCGCAACAATGCCCACTGAGGAGGAGGAGAAAGCCGCAACCTCTGCTGCCTACGAGCAGGGGCGACAACTATTGGAGCAGGGAGACTCGAACGCCTGCATTGTGTTGTTGCGAAAAGCCATCAATCGCAATCCGTTGGATAGTCGTCTCCGTGGCTTACTAACAAGAGCGTATGTTGCCGCCAAGCGCGGACAAGATGCCGCCTCCGAAGCCCGTCGCGCCCTCCTTATT
>Ga0224722_1001431_pt1 | contig 13176 bp, 15 predicted proteins | sample Balambano_FR1_Me_FD_161646 | JGI IMG/M metagenome (GOLD analysis project Ga0224722, IMG submission 161646) | Freshwater sediment microbial communities from Lake Towuti, South Sulawesi, Indonesia - Balambano_FR1_MetaG | ecosystem: Environmental > Aquatic > Freshwater > Lake > Sediment | place... | reverse complement strand
GCTTAACTTAGTAGATTGGTTGCGACAGTTCTCCCCTGCTGATCAAAGTGAAAGTTTCCTTCGTGGCTTCTTAGGAAGAATGCTGTTCTCAGGTGAAGAAGTATTAAAAAAGGCTAGCGTTCTTTCCGGAGGAGAAAAGGTCCGCTGTATGCTATCCAAAATGATGCTGAGTGGCGCGAATGTCCTTCTTTTAGATGAGCCAACAAACCACTTAGACTTAGAATCAATTACTGCTGTAAATAATGGGTTAATTAACTTTAAAGGCTCACTAATGTTTGCATCACATGACCATCAATTCATTCAAACGATTGCAAACAGAATTATTGAAATTACTCCAAATGGTATCGTTGACAAGCAAATGACTTACGATGAATATCTAGAAAATAGTGAGATCCAAAAACAAGTAGAAGAAATGTACAAATAAACTTAAAAGAGAGCCAATTGGCTCTCTTTAATGTCTTTTTGTTTTTCGTCTTGCACTATCTTTTTTTGTTCCAGCCGTTTCATTTTCTGTCGTGCCTTGCCCTTCAACTTGTGGAGAACTTAATCCAACAGTAGAAGGATCTTTTTTCCTATTTGACATAATGAAAACACCTCCTTTGTTATTTTTTTATATTTAAATGGTTTTTATCCTAACCATAAAACAACTTTTTTAATTATCACTGTCACAACTGTCTAAATTTCGCTATAATTTTTTGTGTGCAAAACAAGTATTTAAAAATATGATTTACGTATTGGATTGATTTTATGAATTTACAATTTTGGTCACCAGTGCAACTCTCCTTAACAATTGCCACTGTTTCACTATTTTTTGTGATCATTTCTGGTGTGCTCGTTTCTAGGATTATGTACCAATCTTCCTTTAAAGGTAAAACCATTATCGAAACTGCTCTTCTTTTACCTATCGTTCTCCCCCCTACCGTTGTTGGGTTTTTATTAATCATGATTTTTGGGGTTAATAGTCCTGTAGGGCAATTCATTGAACAAATTTTTAAGCAACCCGTTATGTTTACCTGGTGGGCAGCAGTAATCGCTTCAACAGTTGTAGCCTTTCCTCTTATGTATCAGTCATGTAAGACCGGTTTTTTATCTGTAGATAGTGAAATAGAGGATGCAGCAAGAGTTGACGGTGCAGGGCAATGGAAGGTTTTTTTATTTATCGCTCTTCCGTTGAGTGTAAAGGCCATTGTTTCTGGTTCTATCCTTTCGTTCGCCCGTGCTCTTGGTGAATTTGGAGCTACACTCATGTTCGCTGGAAACATACCTGGAAAAACCCAAACCCTTCCAACAGCCATATATGTTGCATTCGAGTCTGGTAATAGTAGTCTCGCTTGGTCCTGGGTCCTTCTGATGATCTTTTTGTCGTATATTATGCTTTATCTATCAAGCCATATAAAATAGCCATGAGCTGACTCATGGCTATTTTTCATCCATTTAATAATCGTTTTTTCCACATTCCTATAAATGCTCCAATTAACGCAAATCCTAATCCAATTGATAGGGCTTTAATCATAATAGGTGTAGATTTATTACTCGATGTGGGTTCTCCTATGATAGATGTCCTCTCTGGAGCTGTTTTTAGTTTATATTTAGCTAAAGAGATCGTTTGGAGCTCTTTATTCGAGGAATCAAATACAGCTAAATCTCCATTTGTTGTTACATCCACTACAGCCGAACCAGTAAGAGGTTCTGTTATATATAACGGATCCGTCACAACAAACTTATCCTTATCATTTTCAAATGTTGTATTTACAGGAATAGTTGAAGTTTTATAGTTAGAAAATCCAAAGCTTAGCAAATTAATGGTGTCATTATAAATATCACGTTTATACGTTGCTCCTAAACCAATGACTGTTAACCCAATTTGACCATTAGTAGCAGTCGTTGCTAACGTCTGCCTTGATTCATTGACAAAACCAGTCTTTCCACCTGTGATCCCTTCGAATGGGATTTCCCCCTTCAATAGTAAATGATGTGTAAACAAAGTCGTATCCCATGATTGACCATCCCAAGCCAAATCTTTTGTTCCGAAAATTTCTTTAAATGTTTCATTTTTTAGTGCGTAATTTGTGATTAGACCAAGATCATAGGCTGTTGTATAGTGGTTTTCATCAAAGAGTCCATGTGGATTCGTGAAATGAGTATCCTTAACTCCAACCTCGTTTTTTAGAAAATCATTGATATTTTTTTCGTATGACTCCATGTTACCGTCAATATGAAGGGCAATCGCAGCAGCTGCATCATTTCCTGAGTTAATAAGCATACCTTGGAGTAATTTTTTTAAAGTTACTTCTTCTCCCTCATTTAAATATACTTTAGTTCCCTCAACTTTTATTGCTTCCCTGCTTACTTTTACCACTTCATCTGCTTTTACAGTTTGAATTGCGTAAATGGCAGTTGCTATTTTTGTTAAACTAGCAGGATACATACGTTCATGCTCATTTTTTGAGTAAAGGACCGCATTGGATTGTGAGTCCATTAATATTACCGAATCGCTTATTATGGACAGCTCGTCCATTTGCTCAGCAAACACTTGATTTGCACTTAGAGCCAAGAGAGATAGAAAAATAAAAGATAGTTTTTTTATCACAGTATGCACACACCTTGTTTGAATTCAGTCTTTTTCGATTGTACCAAAAAAACAACATGTAAACGTATAAATTATACATTTGTTACGAAATTGAAAACTAGGTAATATTTCGTGCTTAATAACGAAAAACCGATACTAAGGTCGTAAATTTACATTCATAGAAAAAGTATAGACAAGTTTCCATTACCTTGATGCATATAAATTAGTAGAAATAAATTTTTTGGAGGGGTACGATGCAGTTTCTAGTCATAAAAAAACGTTCTATAATATTTTCGCTTCTTCTGTTAGGTTTGGTTTTCACAGCCTCCCTTTGGATTTATTTAAACATGGGAAGCGAGGCTGTCGTTCAAACATCGGTCAATGACTCTACGAGAGAGATTCATTTAGTCACTGGTGAGTTTGAAGCGACTACTAAAGATGGAAAAGAAATCGAAGCATATCGCTTTGACCCTGGGACCATCTTTCTTCAAAAGGGTGAGAAGGTAAAATTAAAGATTATGGGTATAAACGGGGCCAATCATCCATTTATTATTGAAGGCACAAACATTAGTGGTAAAATTCTTCAAGGAGAGGAATCCGAACTAGATCTCCAGTTTCAAAAGAAGGGTGTCTATCGATTGGTTTGCTTAACCCACCATGATTCAGATTCAAATGGACCAATGACAGCCTATATTGTTGTTAATTAACACTTAGAGACGATTGTGTGTAACACGCACAATCTTTTTTTATGTCCCGATCAAACTGTCAAAATATCTACATAACCTAATAGACCACGAAGTAATTTCTCACGTTACAATAGTGATATTAATAATAACTTTTTGTATAACAGGTAAGATTTCTGACCAATTCATTATAGTACAGTTTTCCTTTTTCACTATTCTGTCACACATTATAACTCTGACAAACCTAATGTTCATAACATTGTCAAAATGTCACTCAGATTATGTGATGTATTTCACTAATTATCTGTTATACTTCAAGTATGATGTATTTGTATCATCTGTTATATAAACATTTACTAAGAGGTGGACTCAAATGGAACAGTGGAAAGGCTTTTCAGAAGGTACTTGGAGAAAAGAAGTAAACGTTAGAGACTTTATTCTAAGAAACTTTAAAACTTACGAAGGAAATGATTCCTTCCTTGCAGGCCCTACAGAGGCAACAACAAAATTATGGGATCAAGTAATGGAGTTAACAAAACAAGAAAGAGAAAACGGTGGGGTTCTTGACATGGACACTGAAATCGTTTCTTCTATTGTTTCTCATGGCGCAGGGTACTTAAATCAAGATTTAGAAAAAGTAGTGGGTGTTCAAACCGACAAACCGTTCAAACGCTCTTTACAACCTTATGGCGGAATTCGTATGGCACAACAGTCTTGTGAATCTTACGGTTTTGAATTAAATAAAGACGTTGAAAAAATCTTTACTGACTACCGTAAAACACATAATCAAGGTGTATTCGATGCCTATACAGATGAAATGAAGATGGCACGTAAAGTTGGTATTATCACTGGTTTACCGGATGCATACGGGCGTGGACGTATTATCGGTGACTACCGACGTATTGCTTTATATGGTGTAGACTTCTTGATTCAAGAAAAGAAAAAAGATCTAGCTGGCACTACTTCAGTTATGAAGGAATCTGTTATTCAGCTTCGTGAAGAATTGGCAGAGCAGGTTCGTGCCCTTAACGAATTAAAGAAATTAGCTGCTAGCTATGGCTTTGATATTTCTAAACCAGCTACTACAGCTACTGAAGCATTCCAATGGTTATACTTCGGATACTTGGCAGCTATTAAAGAACAAAACGGAGCTGCGATGAGTCTTGGACGCGTTTCAACTTTCTTAGATATTTACATTGAAAGAGATATAGAAAACGGTGTGCTTACTGAGCAAGAAGCACAAGAATTGGTTGACCACTTCGTTATGAAGCTACGTCTTGTAAAATTTGCTCGTACTCCTGATTATAACGAACTATTTAGTGGAGACCCAACTTGGGTAACTGAGTCAATCGGTGGTGTAGCAAATGACGGACGTGCATTAGTAACGAAAAACTCTTTCCGTTTCTTGCATACTCTTACTAACCTTGGACCTGCACCAGAACCAAACTTAACAGTACTTTGGTCTACTCGCCTTCCAGAAGGCTTCAAAAAGTTCTGTGCGAAAATGTCAATCGAAACAAGTTCAATACAATATGAAAACGATGATATTATGCGCCCAGAATGGGGAGACGATTACGGAATTGCATGCTGTGTGTCAGCTATGGAAATTGGTAAGCAAATGCAGTTCTTCGGTGCTCGTGCAAATCTTGCAAAAGCACTTCTATATGCAATAAATGGTGGTAAAGACGAAAAACATAAACTACAAGTAGCACCAGAGTTCTCCCCTATCACTTCTGAAGTACTTGACTATGAAGAAGTAATGGCGAAATTTGATTCTACCATGGATTGGTTAGCTGGTCTTTACATTAATACACTAAACATCATCCACTACATGCATGATAAGTACAGCTATGAAAGAATTGAAATGGCTCTTCACGATACAAATATTCTTCGTACTATGGCAACAGGTATTGCTGGACTAAGTGTTGTTGCTGACTCATTAAGTGCAATTAAATACGCTCAAGTTCGTCCAATTCGTGACGAAAACGGTATTGCTGTTGACTTTGAAATTGAAGGCGACTTCCCTAAATACGGAAACAATGATGATCGCGTGGACAGCATCGCTGTTGATTTAGTTGAGCGTTTCATGAAAAAGCTTAAAAAGCACGAAACATATAGAAACTCTATGACGACAATGTCTATTTTAACAATCACTTCTAACGTAGTGTACGGTAAGAAAACAGGTAATACACCTGATGGTCGTCGCGCTGGTGAGCCATTTGCTCCTGGTGCAAACCCAATGCATGGTCGTGATACAAAAGGAACTCTAGCTTCTCTTGCATCTGTTGCTAAGCTTCCTTATGCATACTCATTAGACGGTATTTCTAATACTTTCTCCATTGTACCTAAAGCATTAGGGAAAGATGAAGATAGCCGTGAAAATAACCTTGTTAGTATTCTTGATGGCTACTCTGTTAAGCAAGGCCATCACTTAAACGTAAACGTATTTAATCGTGAAACATTGCTTGATGCTATGGAGCACCCAGAAGAATACCCACAGTTAACGATTCGTGTATCTGGTTACGCAGTTAACTTTATTAAGTTAACAAGAGAACAACAAATGGATGTTATTAACCGAACATTCCATGGATCACTATAAAAAACGGATGTAGGGAGATTTCTACCATCTCCCTCCTGATAAATGAGAGGAGTTTTTCATCATGAACGGAAACATTCATTCAATCGAAACATTTGGAACAGTAGACGGACCTGGAATTCGCTATGTCGTATTTACACAAGGCTGCTTGCTTCGTTGCCAATTTTGTCATAATGCGGATACTTGGGAAATCGGAACTGGAAAACAGATGTCTGTTTCCGAAATCATCGATGATTTAAAAACATATTTACCTTTCATCGAGTCTTCAGGTGGTGGAATTACTGTTAGTGGCGGCGAACCGCTTCTACAAATTCCTTTTTTAATTGAACTCTTTAAAGAATGTAAAAAGCTTGGGATACACACAACTATTGATTCATCGGGTGGATGTTTCTCACACGCGGAACATTTTCAAGCAAATCTTAAAGAGTTATTACAATACACTGACTTAATTCTGCTTGATATCAAGCATATTGACCGAAAGAAGCATATCTCCTTAACCGGAATGGCAAATGAACATATACTTGAATTTGCTCAATTCTTAGCTGCTCATCATGTTCCAGTGTGGATACGCCATGTTCTTGTACCAACTATTTCAAATGATCATAGTGATCTACAAAGACTTGGTGAATTCATTGGTACACTATCGAATGTTAAAAAGGTCGAGGTTCTACCGTATCATAAGCTTGGAGTATATAAATGGGAAGCTCTTGGAATGGAGTATCCGTTAAAGGATATTGAGCCACCTAGCGATGAAGAAGCACAAGTTGCTCTTGAACTTCTAACTGCTTCGGTAAAATATGCATAGTGAAAATGGGGAGCAATTTGATTTGCTCCCCATTTGTTTATTTCCACCAGTCATCAAACATTGTTGTTGGCGGTCGCCTTTTATGTTCCGTTACAAGAAACACGCTTTCTATCTTTTCCGCTACCTCATTTGTTACTTCTTTTCCTTCAAGAAAATCATCTAGATCCTCATATGTAATTCCTAGTTCCGTTTCATCAGCTTGACCTGGTTTTTGATCTAATAAATCAGCTGTTGGGACTTTTAAATAAAGACGTTCACTTGCTCCAAGTTCTTTTAGTAGCTCTCGACCTTGTCTCTTTGAGAGTCCGGATAGTGGTAGCAAATCTGCTCCCCCATCACCATATTTTGTAAAGAATCCTGTAACAGCTTCAGCTGCATGGTCAGTTCCAACAACCAGTAAGCCTTCCTGCCCTCCGATAGCATATTGTGCAATCATTCGCATTCTCGCTTTTACGTTCCCCTTATGATAATCCCGTAATGGTTCTCCTGCCGTTTTTTGATCATATTCAAGCTTTACTGCATCCACTGCTTCCTTAATATTAAATACAAATTCCTCATCCGGCTGTATAAACTTAAGGGAGCTTTGAGCACCTTCTTCATCCTGCTGAATACCGTATGGTAAACGGACAGCAATAAACTTACATTCATAGCCTTCTTGTCTTAACTCTTCCACCGCTAATTGGGATAACCTACCGGCTAATGTACTATCTTGTCCCCCGCTGATTCCTAATACTAAACCTTTTGCGTTTGTTTTCTTCACGTATGCCTTTAAAAAAGCAATGCGTTCGTTCACCTCTTGGCGAGCGTCAATAGTAGGCTTCACATGTAACTCATTTATAATAAGACTTTGAATGTTTCTCAACTCTTCTCCTCCTTATCTTATATTCTGAGATTTAATATTTGCCTTAACTTCTTCTATATTTCTCATTTTGTTATCCCAACATTTTTGACTCAAATCAACCGGGTATTCCTCTGGGTTTAGCGCTCTTGTATACTCCTCCCAAAGCTGTTTGAGATTATCTTTTGCATAATTTTGCATTTGAACCAAACTTGGAGCCTCATATACAAGCTTTCCGTTAATAAAGATATCCTCATGAAGGTCCTTGGCTGTGAAATTCGTAATAAATTTACTAATATAGGTGTGTACGGGATGGAACATTTTAATTCTAGATTCCGCTTCTGGATGTTCCTCATCCATCGTAATATAATCACCTTCAGATTTATGATTTTCATTATTAATGATCCGGTATACCCTCTTTAGACCTGGAGTAGATACCTTTTCTGGATTACCACTAATCTTTATTGTATCAACGAGCTCTCCATTTTCCCCCTCAATGGCCACGAGCTTGTATACAGCACCTAATGCAGCTTGGTCATACGCGGTGATTAGCTTTGTACCTACTCCCCATGTATCAATCATTGCTCCTTGGGCTTTTAAGTTAATGATGGTATACTCATCAAGATCATTTGAAGCAATAATTTTTGTCTCCTTGAATCCAGCCTCGTCAAGCATTTCACGAGCTTTTTTTGAAAGATACGCAAGGTCTCCACTATCGAGACGAATTCCAAGAAAATTAATTTCATCACCAAGTTCCCTAGCAACCTTTATCGCATTTGGTACACCTGAACGTAGCGTGTCGTAAGTATCTACTAAAAACACACAGTCCTTATGTCTACGAGCATATTTATGAAAAGCAATATATTCATCCTTATATGCTTGGACCAAAGAATGTGCGTGGGTGCCAGCAACAGGTATGCCAAACATCTTTCCTGCACGAACATTAGAGGTAGCCTGGAAACCTCCAATAAAAGCTGCTCTTGTACCCCAAATAGCCGCATCCATTTCTTGAGCTCTTCTAGTACCAAACTCCATACCAACACCATCACCGATCACTTGTTTGATCCTCGATGCCTTCGTTGCAATTAACGTTTGATAATTTATGATATTAAGAAGTGCCGTTTCAATTAGCTGAGCCTCTGCTAATGGAGCTTCTACTCTTAATAACGGTTCATTCCCAAAAGCAATTTCACCTTCGACCATTGAACGGAGATTTCCTGTAAAGGTTAACGTTTTTAAATAATCGAGAAAGTCTTCCTTATAATGTGCAACCTCTCTTAAATATTCAATATCGCTATCTGTAAACCGAAATCCTCTTATGTAATCAATGACTCTCTCTAAGCCTGCAAAAATTGCGTAGCCATTTCCAAAAGGCAAATTTCTAAAATATAAGTCAAATACTGCTTTCTTGTTGTGTATCCCATCCTCCCAATAAGTTTCTGCCATATTGATTTGGTACAAATCCGTATGTAAGGTCAAGCTATCGTCTGGATAGTCACGTTTCATTACTAATTTCTCCTTACCTTCAAAAATGCATTTTAACCTATCATAGCGAAACTACCTTTAAATGTCACGATTTTAGATAAATTGTCAAAATAAATCCTTATTAACTTCGTATTTGCGCAGGAGGTTATGATTTACTATACTTATAGGGAGAACATTCAAAAGATATGAGGTGATTTCGATGGATGAGATTCTTTTTGACTTAACGAATTTTTCAACACTGTATACCATTTATGCATCTGTCGTGATCAGCTTAATCCTTCGATTGATTTGGATCTCGAATATTGAGTATCACTTTCTTGATACTGTTTGTTCCTCAACAGATTTTAGCTCGGAAAAGAATCAAATCTTCTATAATCGTGCATACGTTCACCAATTACACCCTGCTCTTGTCTGGATATGTCGCTACATTAGACGAAAAGTGGCAGGTAGTGATGATTCAGATAGCTTCTTTCCTCCTTCATCGAGATAAAACAAAAGAGATACGGAGGAAAGATAAATGAGTGAATTTTTTCAAACAGTATTTGTAAACACATTTTCAACCGCCATTCATGCCATTGCAATGATTTTTAACGGCAGCTTCGGTTTATCCATTATATTTCTTACATTAATTGTTCGCCTTCTTCTCATGCCACTTATGCTTAAGCAGTATAAAAGTCAGCAGCAGATGAAAGAGAAAATGGAGACACTCAAGCCTGAATTAGATGTGATTCAAGCAAAAATAAAAAAAACAAAAGATAGCAAAGAGCAACAAAAACTGCAGCAAGAAATGATGGGTTTATACCAAAAACACGGAGTAAATCCATTAGCGATCGGTTGTCTACCCATGCTCATTCAAATGCCTATTTTAATGGGATTTTACTACGCAATTCGGGGATCTCATGAAATCGCCACCCACTCATTTTTATGGTTCAACTTAGGTGAGTCGGATATTTGGATTACCGCACTTGCTGGAATTGTATATTACCTACAATTCAAAGTATCTATGTCTAACATAAGTGGAGAACAACAGCAGCAAATGAAGTTCATGGGACTTCTTTCTCCTATTATGATTGTCATGTTCTCATTTAATGCACCTGCTGCTTTACCTCTCTATTGGGCAGTTGGGGGTACTTTCCTTATTATACAAACACTAATAGGAAAAAAATTATACCAAACACCTGCACCATCACTTACAGCTAAAACAGAAAAAGCATAGCTAAAAGGTCTGCCCTATTAAGAGCAGACCCTCTTTATGCGAGCATAAAGCCAATTGAAGCTAGGATAATTCCTAAACCGTAGCTCCATATCAAATATTGGACGAATGCTTTATGTTCTTTTGATTGCCATAGCTGTACCAGTTCAAATTTAAATGTAGAGAATGTAGTAAAAGCACCCATAAATCCAACTCCTAAAAAAGAGTATACGTCCCCTCTTATCCCCTTACCTACCAACAAACCTAAAAGTAATGAACCTATTGCATTTATAAAGAGAGTACCGATAGGAATGGTAACATTTATATATTTTTTCGCAAGTAGACCAATAATATATCTAGCATTTGCACCGATAAACCCTCCTGCAGCGATTAGAACGAAACTCATTGAACAGCCACCCTTCTCTGCCCTATTCGGAAACCGCCGAATGCACAGACCAGGCCACCTATCATACTCAGTAATACATAGCAAATGGCTAGAAAATATTGTCCCTCCTGTAAAAGCGAGCTAAGCTCCACACTTAAAGTGGAAAAAGTCGTAAAAGAACCAATTAACCCCGTCCCAATAGCAGCTGCTAAATTATCAGGGAGCTTCTTTGATAGAAGTAGTCTTGAAGTAAACCAACCAAGAGCAAAGGCTCCTAACAAATTGGCAAGTAACGTTCCTAAAAATGGTAACCAGTTTCCATTGATCGCTAACATATTGTAGTAAATACTATATCTCAACACACTTCCAATGGAACCACCGATCCCTATAAATAATAACTTCATAACATTCACCCTATTATTAGAAAAATGACAGATTATAAGAAAATACTGTTAGCTACTATGCTAACAGTATTATGTAGTCCGATGTTAAGCTTCTTTAAAATAATCCTTATAGTAACCGCCGACTTTTCCGCTATTATCTATAATAAAGTAAAATTCTTCTGTTTCATTTTTTACTTCGTACACATTTCCTGGTGTTAATTTATTATCGACAATATATTTTTCAGCTTTTGTGTGAACACAAGTTACCTTTTTTATTGTTTCTGACTCTGACCATTTTAGATGAATCACTACAGTCACTCCTTTTACATTATCTATCTTATTATAGAAAGGAAGTAACTACTTAGCAACTTTTTCTAAAAAATGCTTCTTAAAAGGTTTAATTCGAAAATTTCTTTTTGTGACTTTTCGAACTTTATTTTCTTCAAAAGTAAAAAATTCTCCTGTTACGATATTTTTTAACCTGAATTATTCATGAAAAACTGTTGACAACCTATTGAATGCTTAATTATCAGGTAATCCAGCTAAATTAGTCATGCATTAAATAAATGAAAAAAGAATCCGTTTCTGATAAGGTTAAATCACCACAAAATAACCACCAGAAAGGATTCTTATAATGGCTACTTTACCGCAATTAACGCTTCATTTCAATCGTCAAATTAAATTATCAAATGAGGGAGGATCACTTTCCTCTGATACGGGTGAATTCCTTTTTAGAGAATTCGATGAAAAAATTGGATTTTCAAAGACTATTGCCAATTACCTAAAGCTGAATGATCCAAGAGCTTACTTTCTTCATTCAAATAACAACTTGATTCGACAGAAGATTTATCAAATGATTGCTGGATATTTTGAAGATGACGCTGCTGATCAATTAACAAATGATCCGGTTTTTACACAAATAATTGGGACACCAGCGCTTGCTTCCCAACCGAGTTTATCTCGCTTTTATACACGTTTTGATCAGGAATCACTTAATTACTTGAATCAAGCCAATCAAGAATTACTTGATAGAATTCATTCCTTCCGAAAATCACAAGCATTATTTATAGACTTAGACTCTACTCATTCAGATACGTATGGCAACCAAGAGTCTTCCTCTTACAATGCTCATTATGGAACGATGGGATTTCATCCTTTGGTCGCTTTTGATGGTGCTTCAGGTGACTTTTTGAAAGCAACACTCCGCCCTGGTAATGTTTATACTTCAAATGGTGTGGTCGAATTTACTCAACCTTTGATTAAACATTACAACGAAACATTTCCTGAAACGAGTTTGTTTCTCCGGGGAGACAGTGGATTCGCCGTTCCTGCCTTGTACGAACTGTGTGAGAAAGAATCAGTTTATTACATTATCCGTTTAAAATCTAATGCACAATTACAAAGTTTAGCAGAAGAGTACCATCCTGCTTCTGGATCTGTAGATGTTTCAAGAACAGAACGCTATTATGAAGAAACGATTTACCAAGCAAAATCTTGGTCGAAACCTAGAAAGATAATCATACAATCTGTACGACCTGCGGGTGAACTATTCTTTACCTATTCCTTTTTTGTGACCAATTTTGAAATAGCTTCTCCGAAAGATATCGTAAGAGCTTATCAAAAAAGAGGGACGATGGAAAATTACATCAAGGAAGCCAAAAATGGTTTTGGTTTTGATAGAATGAATAGCCATTCTTATCTTGTTAACGAGGTTAAGATGATGTTGACTCTTCTAGCTTATAACTTAACCAATTGGTTACGGACACTTTGCTTTCCAGAAGGGCAAAAGACGATGCAGATTGATACCATACGTACTCGGATCATCAAGGTAGCCAGTAGAATAGTGAAATCAGGCAGATCCTTATATTTTAAGTTATCATCGAGCTTTGTGTATCAGAAGTTTTTTTGGAACGTATTAGGTCAAATTCAAAAAATCCAGATTGAATGAGCTCAAGTACTAGATTGGTCTAACTGAAAAAAATCGTTTTTTCAGCCAAGGGGGAAGTCTGCCCAAAATTGGCCCCTTAAGACAGTGAATTAATAAATTGAACTTTAAACAGTTCATTTTTGCAAGAATTTCATAAAGTTGCAGTTATTTGTCGTAGGATTTAGCTGAGTTTTTAGAGCTATGAATATTTCAGGATAAGTTCATTTTTATAAATGACTAAAACGGCTAAGAGCGTACCGATATGAAGCATTGTATCTAAGAAAATCCCAGCTTCATCAAGTCCGAATAAATG
>Ga0224722_1001430_pt1 | contig 13178 bp, 10 predicted proteins | sample Balambano_FR1_Me_FD_161646 | JGI IMG/M metagenome (GOLD analysis project Ga0224722, IMG submission 161646) | Freshwater sediment microbial communities from Lake Towuti, South Sulawesi, Indonesia - Balambano_FR1_MetaG | ecosystem: Environmental > Aquatic > Freshwater > Lake > Sediment | place... | reverse complement strand
GTTTTATGACCGCGACACCCTCTCCTGAAACCACGGATGAGGCGGAAACGACGGAAGCCCCGACTGCGATTACGCTGATGACCGCCACGCCCACCCCGCCCCCGGGTACACAGACACCCGCGCCGATTCAGCCGACGCCGGGTCCTGCCATCGGCGGTGGCTGAAGTGAGGATAGCTGATGCGCCTGGATGAATTTCAGTGGTCGCGCAATCCACGCGGGCTGCATGTCGCCAGTGCCTTCCAAACGCCGGTGGACTTCAACCGCTACACCATGCCGCACTGCGGCTGGGTCAAGCTGGTCGCCGCGACGACGGATTACGTGGATGACGCGATCACGTTCATGCAGAACGGTATCACGCCGATTGTGCGAATGTATGTCGAGCGACCTGGCGCACGTCCGTTTGATAGCGGGCTGCAAAGCATTATGCTGCCGTTCATTCAGGCGGGAGTGAAGTGGTTTGAGTATTACAATGAGCCGAATCTTGGTATTGAGTGGCCCGAAGGCTTTGACCCGGACTGGCGTAATCAGGATGGTGTGATCCGCCCGCTGATGGAAAACTGGCTCAACTGGGCGGACTGGACGCTCAGCTACGGCTGTTATCCCGGCTTCATCTCGCTGGCGGAGAGCGACAACCCCCAGCGAGCCGCCGTGCTGTGGATGGATGCCTTTCTCAACTACATCGCCGTCAATCACGCTGAACGATTTCGCCGAATGCTGAACAGCGGCGTCTATTTCGCCACGCACCCGTATATCCTCAACCACTACTATCAGGAAGTGGTGGGCGGGGGACCGCTCAGCACCCGCCCACCGGAGGCGCAGCGCGGGCGCGAACCCGGCTGGCATTTCGAGTATCCGTATGACCCGCTCGGACAGGCAAATGATCCCGGTCGAACTGTTTTTGGCGGCACGGCGGTCACCCCGTATGGCGACCCCGTCGGCTTGACGGCAATGGGGCGCATGGTCAATGAACGCTGCGCGGCGCTGTTCGGCACACAAGCCGTCCCCGTCGTCGGTACGGAGGGCGGTATCTACCCGTTCCGCGATCAGGTGTATCAGCAGGACACGCGCTATCCGTCTTACAACGAGTCATCTCAGGCGGAGGCGACGGTGGCAATGTTCGACTGGATTGCGACGCAGGCACCGCCGTGGTTCTTCGGCGTGACGCTGTGGAAAGAGGATGACTATTACTCGCCCGGCACCGCGCCTGCCATCGGCGCTCTCAGCGCGACCATGCCGATCCTTAAGGAAGTCCCGCCGCTGGAGTTGATCGGCAGCGGCATTATCGTCTCGCCGACGCCGCCGGGACCGGGAGTCATTCGCGGGCAGGCGGATTTTCACATGGTCATGCTCGCGCCGGGTGTGGACTCCACATGGTTTTTCGATACGGCGCAGGCATACTGGAACACCTTTCGCCCGATGTTCACGACGCGCTTTGAACTGATTGATCTGATCACCAGCGACTACAGCATTGCCGTGACCCTGATCACGCCTGCCGATATGCTTGATACACTGCGGGCGAGTCTCACGGATCGGTATCCGAACGTGTATCTCGATGTGATCATCACCGACGATCAGGCACGAGTCGAACAGCTTTTCAATGACCGTGTGCGAGCAAATTTACGTTTCGGTTAAAATGCAAACGCTAACCTAACGAAGTGTTAACGATTAGCCATTTGCATTGACCAACGACCACGATATGCTTACACTACAGTGATCAAAAGTGTAAATGATGATCCGATTATGCCATTAGCACTCATCGTCGAAGACGATGCCCAGAGCCGCGAAATGTTCAGCCATGTGCTGAGAAGTATCAGTTTTGACGTTGACGAGGCGACGACAGGAACACAGGCGTTAAGCTATCTCGAAGGCAGCACACCTAATCTGGTCGTGCTGGATATTCGGCTGCCGCAGGTCAAAGGCGATACGATCCTCGAATATATTTACGCACAGCCGCGTCTACGCCATACTCGCGTCATTATCACGACCGCTTATGGGACGCTGCCGCCTGAATTGGTGCTGCGCGAAGGCGACGTATTCTTTACCAAGCCCCTGAGTATCAAAGCGCTGCGCGATGCAGCACTCGACATTGTCGTCAGGGGGTAGCCGTCGCCGTCGCCGTAGGTGATGGCGTCGGTGTTGTCGCCGCTGCTGTAGACAGCACAACAATGTTCAGATCGTAATTGCCGCCATAGCTATCGCCATAACTACGCACCTCAACTCGATAAACGCCCGTTTCAGACAGGGTGATGTCAATCTGCGAGTTCAGATCGTTGTAGTCATCGTTATAGGTCAACAATGAACCGTCAGGGGCGTACAGGTACAAATAAGTATCCCAGCCGTTATCCCCCGCAATGACGCTAAAAGATACGGTGTCCCCTGTCTGCCCCTCATACAGCCATGATTCACCGCCGCCTATGGGAATAAAGCCGTTTTGATTGCCCGCGACTGCGGTCGGTGTTGGGCGCATGGTTGGGGTGATGGTTGGTGTTTGCGTCGGCGTGGGGGTTTGACGGCTGGAGATGATATCGAGGGAATATTCACTCCAACCCCGATAGCCCAGATCGCTCACGCTCACGCGGATCAGATATGTACCCGTTTCAGGAAGGGTAACGTTCGCCACTTGCAGGAAATAGTCCGTCCAGTTTTCATCCTGCGTCAGCACCGAACCGTCAGGCGCGGTCAGTTCAAGCCTCGCGTCGTACAGCCCAATGGACGTGGCGACGGTCAGAGTCACGATTTCGCCTGCCTCGCCTTCATAAACCCATGTTTCGCTACTGGCTGCGGGAATACGCCCGTCTTGTTCACCCACCACGGCTGAAGGAGTTGGGCGAAGCGTTGGTGTAACTGTCGCTGTGTGCGATGCGGTAAACGACGGGGTAATTGTTGGGACGGGCGATGGCGTCAAGGTCGTCAGGCTGGAAATGATGTCAAGCGTATAACTGCCGTAATATTCATTTCCATCTGGAAACTCACGCACTTCGATGCGGTAAGTCCCAGTTTCGGGCAGTTCCAGTGCGGTTATGATCGAATCGGTATTTTCATAAGCGAGCGCATCGTCGTTCGCGGCGAGCATTTCGCCGTTCGGCGCATAGACGACAAGGAAACTATCCAAACCAGATACGAGCTGCGCATCCAAAATACTGATAGTGACAATTTCGCCCGCTCGCCCGGCGTATTCCCATACATTGCCAGCATCATCGGCGACAATACCTGTCTGGCGTCCGAAACTCGCCGTCCCCTGGGGAAACGGCGTCAATGTAGCGGATGGTAGCTGGGTTGCCGTGACCGTAAACGTAGGCAAGCCAAATGCTTCACGGCTGGAATTTTCCAGTGTTGGTGCTGCTGTTTGCAACAGGCTGACAAGTTGTGGCATATCCACCAACCACAGGCGGGCTACTGTATCATCGCCCCAACTCAGCACGCGCTCACCATCCGCACTCCACGATGCGCCATACGGAGCCACCTGACCCTGATAATTGTCTGAAGATTGATCGGACAGAACAAATTCCTCGCCACCGGTCGTGGCATTCCAGACAATTGCGCTACCCTCATTCGACACGGTTACAACAAGACGTCCGTTCGGGCTAAAGCTTGCACTCAGAACATAAGCATACCCAAATTCATCGTGAACCAGATCGCGCTCCTTACTTCCGTCTGTCGCATTCCACAGGCTGGCATGTCCATCATTCGCCCAGGTCACAATCATGGAGCCATCCGGACTGTAAGCTGCGCCGCGCAGGGGACGAATATGCTCCATGACGAAGAGCTGCGCTCCGGTTTGAGCATCCCAGACGACCGCTGTTTCATCAAGGCTGCTGGTGAGTATGCGGCTCTCGTCTGCATTCCAGACAGCATCATTGATGGTATTAAAGTGGCGCATCTGGAATAGTTCATCCCCACTGTTCGCGTCCCATACTCGTAAAACACCTTCCTGCGTCCAGGTAAGAATTTGTGACTCGTCAGCATTCCAACGCGCCCCCGAAAGGGGTACGGCGAAAGGCAGGTCAGGATGTTGCAGACGCTGGATCGGCTCTCCGCTGCCGGTATCCCAGATTTCCACCGAGCCCTCAGATGTCCACGTCATGAGGCGGGTATCGTCATGATTCCACACCACCCCAATGACATTGCCAGCGTCAGGCAGTTCGAGGCTAAGGTCGCCGGAAGGAATATTCCAGATCACCAGACCCGATGAAACTGGTACACCCTGATAATCGGCTTCGCCCATCCAGGTGGCTAAACGGCTCGAATCGTGGCTGACGACAGGTTGCGGAAGACGATCCGAGCGTTCTGGCGTTCCATAACTATAGGATGGCATGTGTGGACGCTCCCAGAGGTACTCACCGGTAGCATTGTCCCACAGTCGTACATCTCCCCCGTCGTCCCACGTAACGATATAACGCTCATCGGGTGTCCATTCCGCACTGAGAACGGTGACACCATATATGCTGTCCTGTGTGGGAACATTATTATCGAGATAGAAACGCTCTGTTCCCGCAGCAGTATCATAAACATGTACGGTTCCGGCGTCTCCAATCGTTAAGACACTATCCCCATCCCGATTCCAGGCGGCAGATCGGATAATGTCATCCTGTTGCAATTGAATAAGTGTCCGAACAATGTTCGCACTATCCAGCGACCATGTTTGCACCGTGCCTGCGCCCAGCCAGGTAAGGACATCCTGATCATTTTGCGCCCATGCTGCCCCCAATAACAAGCCACCAGGGGTAAAGCGTTTGAGGACATACAGGGTTTCGGAATCCAGAACATTGACCGTCTGCATGTCCAGCCACACGAGAAGGCGCGTTCCATCTTCACTGAATGTTGCCCCGTTTATACTGCCACCCATATAGGTGGAGTTAGCCAGGTTTCCACCTTCAGGCAATAGCTCCCACAAATAGAGTGAACCTCCATCATTCCAGACAAGCAGACGATCTTCATCAGTCATCAGGTAGGCACCCAATACCGAATATCCAGAGTTGTGCTGAAGGTTGAAAACCTCATTCCCTGCTGTGGAATCCCAAACATGGACGACATCATCAATTATCCCATCCATAGCACCGCCCCAGGTCAGAATCTGCGTGTCATCCGCACTCCACTGCGCCCCGGTGAAATAATAGGAATGACTTTCATTCAGCGTGAGTAGATTTTCGCCAGTTTCGGCATCAAAGACGGTGACAAAGTTCTGGTTGTCCGCATCGGTATAAGAAACGAGCAGACGATCGCCGGCGTTGCTCCAGGTTACGTTGTCAACATACTGGGTATTTGCCAGTAACGTCCGCTCCCGGCTGATGCCCGGATCAGGGGTCGGCGTCATGAGATCAGAAAATCCAGTGCCGACTCCACATGTTTCTCGACCTTGAATGGTGTCAAGCGGCGCAAGTCTCCAGATTTTTACACCGGCATTATTTGACCAGGTTGCCAGGCGTGTCGTATCCGCGTTGAACGCGGCACCAGACAGGTAAACCGCGTTGTATGGATCATAGGCGTTGGCAAAGTTGTGCTGAATACACGTCAGAACGTCGCCCGATCCCGCGTGCCAGATGATCGCCTGACCTGTATCATCCCATGTCACAAAGTAATTATCATCACTGCTCCAAGCGGCGCCATTGAAATAGGCATAAAGCGAGGATCGTTGGATATTTTCTGCTGAGCCTATGGTCGCAAGTGCGAAAGTGTCGTAAAGTAATCCCACCATTCGCTGGCGATCATGGCTCAATACCAGGTCAGAAAGCGGATTGTTAAAGCTGGTTGAAGCACTGACGATGGCAGATTGATCAAGCGCAACTGCCAGTAGCGATCCGCCTCCCGCGGGATAGGCAGTAGGGTAACTGCTAAACGCTTCCAACCCTAATCCCAATGCACTTTGCACATCACCATTGTCGAGTTCTTCCGCGCCCTGGCGTCCTGCCAGATCTGAGTTGATATCGAGGATTGTGAGTTGGAGTGCGTCGCTTGTACTCTGGGCAGCAGCGACGACATCATTCACCGACTGAACAGTAGCATTTGCAGATGTGAGAGTAATTTCCGCATTAGCGACGTCGGTATTCGCGTTGTTTACTTGCGTGGCGGTTGAAATCGTCGCCAGCGTCGCAACCGCTATCACTGCCAGAATAGCCCCAGCCGCGATCAACACCGCCATGCGCCGCGCCCGTTTCGCCCGTTCAGCGGCGGCGTTCGATTCGGCGGTGGCGTGTTCAGCGCGTTCGGCGGCTGCCTGTGCCTGTGAAACGGCGTCTTCCGCCTGTTCTCTGGCGGCGTGCAGTTCAGCCGAGCGCCGCTTCTCCTCTTCAATGCGCCGTTTTTCTTCCTGTTCGGAACGGGCGATATAGTCCCGCTGCAAATTTGTCGGGCGCGGCGTCTTCTCGTGATCTTCGTCCGCCGCCAGCAGCCACGCCTGCGCTTCATCCAGTTCTGTGCCGATCAACAACAGGCTGACTTCGCGGTTACGCGTCTGCCATTCTTCAGCGCTTTCGAGCAGGCGAGTGTGCGCCCGCACATGGCGGTGGTCGGTTTCCACCACCTCCATTAAATGGTCAAACGCTTCCTCAAAATTGTCCTCGTCGCGGAAAAAGACCCACGTCGGCTTGTTGAGCGCCCCCCAGTTGTTTCGGGCGACCATCAGGACATCTTTTCCCGCCGCCATCTGGCGGATGATCGGGTCATCATCGGCGGCGACCACGCCAAGCGCCTGCGCGAGATTCAGATCGGCTTTGTCTTTCAGCGCGATCACGACGATGCGTTTGTTCAGGCTGAGGGCATGATCGAGTTCGAGGTGACACACGGATGAGCAGAGTGATTCCTGCGACAATACGACGAGGAAGTTATCAGCAGAGTTGATCCCCTGCTGAATCTCGCTCCACCAATCGGGCGAACGATGGGCGTCACGTTCATCCAGCCAGTAGTCGTAGCTACGATCCCGCAGCGCGGCGACGAGGCGCTGTGCAAATTCAGTGTTTTTGCGGGAATAGGAAATAAAGGCGTCGCTCACGAGCTTACCCTTTTTGTGCTGCCGTTATGATCTATACTAACCCGTTCCCCGCTTCACGCAAGCCGCTTCGGAGTGGGGAATGGTGGGGAATTACGGGGGGAATAATTTCGCTACCACCCCTCCATCAGTTCCATCGGCACGACGCCGACGCCGACGATGCCCGGACCCGTATGGACGCCCAGCACGGGTGAAATGCGCCGCGTTTCGACTTTGGCGACTCTGGCGAGATTGCCAATTTCGTCCGCCAGCGTTTGCGCCTTATCCGCCATCTGCCCGTGCATGACCGTGATCCACAGCGGCTTGCTCGTGCCGTACATCTCGGCAATGTGTTTCGCCATGCTCGTGATCGTCTGGCTCATCGTGCGCCCACGTCCATACGTGCTGTACTTGCCATCCTTATCCACGCGGATGATCGGCTTGATTGACAGGAGCGACCCTGCCAGCGATTGCACCCGCCCGATCCGCCCACCGCGTGCCAGATATTCAAGCGTTTCCAGCGAGTAGATCAGTTCTGTCGCGTTGCTGATTGTTTTCAGGCGTTCGATCACTTTGTCCACTGACCAGCCCGCCTTGAGCGCCTGTGCCGCTGCAAACACCTGAAAGCGCTCTCCGGCTGACAGGGTGAGGGTATCCACCGTCGTGACGTTTGCCTGCGGCGTCTGCTTCGCCGCCATCGCCGCGGTAGTATACGTGCCGCTTAAACCCGATGAAACGTGAATGGACAGTACCGGTTGGTTATCTCTGGCTGCCTGCTGGTAAACATCCATGAATGTGCCTACGGCGGGCTGTGATGTCGTCGGCACCTGCGGCACCATCGCCTTGAGGCGATTGTAAAAGTCATCCGGTTCGATAGCTTCTGCGGCAACTTCTTCATCGGGGAAATTGATGTACTGGGACACGATCTTGATCCCCCATTCGCTGATTTCCTGTGGGGAAAGGTCGGCGGCACTGTCCGTAACGATCAACATATCGGTTTCCATTCTCGCGTGAAAACGCAAATAAGCGGCGGAAATTTACTCAGAAATGATGTCTTGATGTGGTTGACAGTATAACCCGCTTACAAGTGAAAAGTCACATGCTTTACCGCCGTTTCATCCGTATTGCAATCGCCATGTTACAGATTCAAACAATCTTGGTATACTTGAGATAGATTTTGACATTCAGTGACAGTCAACAAGTGAAACAAAAATCGCCCGATCAACGGCTCATTGAGGGCGATAGAAGCCATATCCGCCACATCAGACAGAGGAGTAGAAGCGCTATGAAGGTCTCCGTCGTTCAGGAGCAGTTGGATAAAGGGTTAAATATCGTCTCACGCGCAGTAGACACGCGGGTGACGCTGCCTGTCTTGGGCAATGTCCTGTTTATGACGGATGACTCGCGCCTGAAACTGGCAGCGATGAACCAGGAACTGACCATCACGACGTACATCAACGCCAAAGTGGATAAGGCGGGTGCCATCACCCTGCCCGCTAAGACCCTGAGCGAAATGGTCAAGACGCTCTCGCCCGAACGGGTGGATTTGACGCTCGACCCCGCTACGCACTCGATCAATCTCCGCTGTGGCACGACCAACTGGAACGTGCGCGGCATCGCGGCGGGCGAATTTCCGCCGATACCTGAACCGGGCGGCGGCGATGTCGTCATGAGTGGCAAGGTGCTGGGCGACATGATCAAGGAAACGGTGTTCGCCTGCGCCAAAGAGGACACGCGCCCGATCCTGACGGGCTTGTATCTGCTTTTTGATCGGGATGTGATGACGATGGCAGCCGCCGATGGTTTCCGCCTCGCCGTGCGAACGGCGCGAATTGACCAGCATTTCGAGAACTCGCGGGATATGGTCGTGCCTGCCAAGACGATGCAGGAAGTTCAGCGGATTATCGCCGATGACGATCATGAAGTCGTGATCACGCTGCCGGGTGAGCGCGACCTGATCCAGTTCAGCATTGATAACACGACGGTTTCCTCGTCGCTGATAGATGGGCGCTTCCCCGATTTCAGCGGCATTATCCCCAAGAGCTATAACACGCTGATCGGCGTGTATACGTCCGACCTGCTCAAGCATTATAAACGCGCCGAGATTTTCGCCCGTGACAATAATTTCAGCGCCCGGCTGACCGTCAAGCCGCCCGCCGGCGCAGGCGAGCCGGGCGAACTGCACCTGAACGCCAAATCAAATGAGCGCGGCGATTATGAAGGGATGCTTGATGCTGCCGTCGAAGGCGCACAACTCGAAACCGCGTTCAACGTGCGCTACATGATTGACGTGTTGAGCGTGATTGGTGATGAGCGCGTGCTGGTCGAAAGCGGCGGCGCGGCGGCACCCGGCGTATTACGCCCGGAAGGACGCGACGACTTCATGCACCTGATCATGCCCATGAGCGTCAATCGTTAGCCGTCGAGTGCAAAAGGCACAGCGATGCTTGCAGACGCGCAAACGCGGGTAGGAATGCCCCTCGATCAGTTCATTCGAGAATTCGACGAGCAGCCGTTTGAACTGATTGACGGGGAGAAGAAATTCATCGTGTCAACTGTTGCCATTCACGGGGCATTGTTGAGGGTTTTGCTTCGGCTCTTGTACGCCTATGAACTCGCATACGAGACGATTGCGACATTTCCTGACACGACGTTTGTATTGCTTGATAAACCGGATTGGGTAAAGGGATCGCGTGTTCCCGACATCATGGTTTATCTGAGGGGTCGTCTGGATAACTATAACCGGGACGTTCCAGACTGGCAGAACCGACCTTATCATCTTGTTCCCGATCTGTGTATTGAAATTCTCTCGCCGGGTGATAGTTACAGCGAAGTAGATGCCAAAGTTCAGCATTATCTGGCAGATGGGGTCAAACTGGTCTGGGTGCTTGATCCGCGAAGACGTGTGATCAACGTGTATTCGGCTCAGCATTTTGTCCGCCTGACGCTGGATGATGTGCTGGATGGCGGCGACCTGCTGCCGAACTTTTCCGTGCCTGTCCGTGACATTTTTCCGCCGAAACCGGGCTGATCAACCACCCTGAATCTGCGCCGCATGGAGACGTTTCATGACCGATGATCGAGCGCTGCACGTCCTCTCCCATGCCTTTCCTCGCCTGGACGTGGCGGCGCTGACGTCGCTCTTGACCGCCGGGCGACTCCAGCAGGTTCCCGCCGGGGAAGTCCTGTGTCGTCAAGGCGCACTGGAGCAGACGTTTTACGTCGTCATTGACGGCAGCGTGGATATTTTCGTCAGCCGCGATGGGCAGCGCTTTTTTGTGGATAACCTTAAGCAGGGCGCGTGTTTTGGCGAAATCGCGCTCGTGCTGGCGCGTCCCCGTTCGGCGGATGTCGTCGCGGCGGAAACAACGACCGTTCTGGCATTGGAACGGGATGCTTATGAATCGTTTATCGTAACGAATGTCGCGCTTGTTTCGGAGATCGTCACGCTGCTTGCCGAACGAGTCCTGAGCCAGCAGGATCGGCTGCTGGCTGAACTCGCCAGCTACAGGCGCAAGGCACAGACCAAGCAGCGTTATTTCGTCAGTTATGCGCGGGGCGATACCGACTTTGTGCTGAAAATGACGACAGACCTTGAGAAACATGGGATCGAATTGTGGATGGACATCTACAACCTCGACCCCGGCGAAAGCTGGTCAAAGCAGGTCAACAAAGGGCTGGATGGCTGCGCGGCGATGCTGCTGGTAATGACGCCGGACTCGCTTGCTTCGGGCGAAGTCGAGTCCGAGTGGAATTACTACCTGAGTAAAGGCAAGCCGATCATCCCGATTCTGGCGAAGGCTTGTGAACTGCCATACCGCCTGTATAAGCTGCAATACATCTCGTTTGTGGATACGCTATACGAAACGGCGCTGGCAAAGCTGGTCGCACATTTGCAAACGCCGGGGTGATCACCACAGTGTTTTGATATTGTATTGTGCAATGGTCTTATCCGCGGTGATGATTATCATCGCTTCCAATTTTGCCTGCGCGACTAACAAACGATCAAACGGATCGCGGTGAATCATCGCCAGTTGATCCAAAGCGAAGATGTGCGCTTCGCGTACAGGCAGGACTTGTACGTTATTCTGCTGCGCCTGATCACGTAGGATGTCTGACAGGGATGTTCTCAGCGCCAGTTTGCCAAGTTGAAACTTGATCTGCATTTCCCATATTGAGATCAAACTAATGAACAGTTGGCTTTGTTTGTCCGCCATCGTTTGTTTTGCTAACGGGGATAAACCAGCGGATTTGCTATCCAGCCAGATATAAGCATTCGTGTCGAGCAGATACTTGATCATTCGCCAAGCCAGAATTCATCCGGTAGCTCGGCATCAAAATCTTCGCTCATTATCATGGCATTGGGATGAAGATCAAAGATTCGCTGCCCGCGTGATGGTGTTTGCGCTTCAGTCAGCGTATCCACCAACAGGGAGATAAGATGTTTGCGTTCTTCTATCGTCAGGATTCGCGCCTGTTCAACCAGTTCAATAACAGACATGGTTTCTGTTTGCGCCTCATTCAATTCACGAACGTATTATAAACCATGTCTGCGTATGATCCGCTAATCCTCGTTCACGGCGCGTTGAGCGTTTCATACAGCGCCGCCAGCAGAGAGCTATCCGCATCGTCGCCGCTGAGTTCCCAGAACATCACGCCGCCCAGGCCGTGTTCGCGCACATACGCGGCTTTCAGCGCCAGCGACTCCGGATCATCATACGAGATCATCACACCTGAATCAGCATCATACAGCCAGGGTACCTGCGCGGTATCATGCCAGAAGCGTTCCATCGTGCCAACGTAATTCTCGGCGATGTCATGATAATCAAAGCTGCCCGGTTCCCATGTCCCATCGGGAATACTCTCGAACGGCTGGTGCAGCCCGTCATTTTCCGCCGGTACGCCCGCCCAGCCGCGCCCATAAAAGGGGACGCCCATGACGAGTTTTTCTGGCGGAACACCCATGCTCAGAAAGCCGCTCAATGCCGTAGCTGCGCTGGTGCCTTCCGGCGGCGGCTCGGCGGCATTGAACAGCGGCGCATTGAAGCCCGTCATCTCGCTCCAGCCACCGCTCATGTCGAACGTCATGACGTTGATCCAGTCCAGGAGCGGGTGAATCCGCGCCCAGTCCAGCGGTTCGTAGGCATCCGCGCCCGCGCCCGCCGCGATGGTGAGCAGATAATGGCGTCCGTCCGCCTCGCCCTGCGCGTCAAACTGCGCCCGCAGTTCTTCCAGCAGCAGGATGAAATTCTCCGGGTCTTCGGGGCGATTGGTATTACCTTCTAACCCGCCACCCGTCGGGTATTCCCAGTCAATATCCACGCCGTCAAAGCCGTAGCGCGTCATAAAATCAACGGCAGACGCGGCAAATCGCTGGCGCGTTTCTTCCGTCAGCGCGACATCCGAAAAGCGCCCTGACCATGTCCACCCGCCAACGGAGATCAGCGTTTGCAAGCCGGGATTCGCCTCTTTCAGCAGTTGCAACTGGCGGAAATTGCCGAGCAATCCGCTGGTAGCAGGATCATCAGGATAAGCAATCTGCGTATCCGCCCACTCGTCGCCCAGAATGACCTCGCCATCTTCCGAGATGTTGGCGAAGGCATAGTTGATATGGGTTAGATATTGCGCGGGAATATCCGTCACCCAGTAATCGCGCCCGTAGATCGCCCATGAGGTGAAATAGCCGACGATGCGATTTTCGCCTGCCGGTTGGGTGGTCTCCTGCGCGGATACGGCGGTTGTTAGCAACAGAGCGAGAGTCAAAGGCAGGAGGAGTAATTTGTTGAGGTGCATTTAGCATCCATTCACGGCATCCACATTTCCAGTAGTTGAACCGAATCGATCCAATTGCCATTCACGCTGACTTCCCAGTGAAAATGGGGACCGCTGGTGCGCCCGGTGTTTCCGGTCAGGCAGAGGACCTGCCCTTTTTCGACCTGATCCCAATCCTCGGCGAACACCTCCGAGCAATGACCATAGCCGGAGTATACCCCGTAACCGTGATCGATCAGGATGTAGTTGCCGCGAATGGGCAGGTAGCCGCTGAATGCGACCTCGCCCGCCGCCATCGCCATCACACTGTTGCCGAGCGTTGTGCGAATGTCCCAGCCCGTGTGCCGCGTGTTCAGCGTGCCGTTAAAACTGCGAAATGCGCCGAAGGGCGAAGTGAGCGCGGCGCTGATCGGCAGTTGAAAGCCCGTTTCATCCCAGTAG
>Ga0224722_1001429_pt1 | contig 13179 bp, 10 predicted proteins | sample Balambano_FR1_Me_FD_161646 | JGI IMG/M metagenome (GOLD analysis project Ga0224722, IMG submission 161646) | Freshwater sediment microbial communities from Lake Towuti, South Sulawesi, Indonesia - Balambano_FR1_MetaG | ecosystem: Environmental > Aquatic > Freshwater > Lake > Sediment | place... | reverse complement strand
GGGGCTGCCCCCGGTACGAATCCCGAAACCTGTACGACGTGTGGCGGGTATGGTCAGGTGCAACAGTCACGTACAAATCCCATTCTAGGGACGTTTCACACTGTTATTCCCTGTCCTCGCTGTAACGGACGAGGCAAAATGGTTTCCAATCCGTGCCAGACCTGTAACGGGCAGGGACGGGTGAAGGCAACCCACGAACTACCCGTTTCCGTGCCAGCAGGGGTAGATAATGGCGACCAGATTCCAGTGCGGGGCGAGGGTGACAGCGGGGTTCTGGGCGGACCATCGGGTGACCTGTATATCTTCCTTCACGTGGAGGAGCATCCGCTCTTTGACCGTCAGGGTCGTGACCTGTTTACCGAAGTCCCCCTCTCGTTTACCCAAGCGGCATTAGGGGATGAGATTCCGGTTCCCACCGTGGATGGGCAGAAGGCAAGCATTCATGTCCCCGAAGGCACACAAACAGGAACAATGTTCCGGGTGCGGGGTCAGGGAATGCCCTCAGTGCGGAATGTAAACGCCCGTGGGGACTTAAATGTGCGGGTTCGGGTGCAAACCCCCACCAAATTAACCGAGGAGGAGCGAAAACTGCTTCATCAGTTCGCGGAACTGCACGGCGAACGCCACGAGCAACAGCACAAAGGCTTCTTTGACCGCCTCAAAGATGCCTTCACCCATCACGATTCATAAACCCTGTACCTTCTCTACCCTCACGCGAGAACGGTTTTCCCTACCTGCCACCGGAACAGGTAGGGAATTTTATTTTGGGGTGTGTTATGGTGTGGAGTTTCCGCTTCCTGTGTCTCTATTACTACGAAAGGACGACAGCCAAGGAGATGCGCCCGGCGCGACAGGAACGACTTACCGTAGGGATTGCTACCGACACCGAGCTGGTGATTCATTCGCTCTTGGGGAATATCCGGGCGTTCGATGAACTGGTGCGACGGTATCGGGTGGCAGTAGTGCTGACGGCAGAGAATGTTCTGGGGTCGCGGGCGGTGGCGGAGGAGGTTGCCCAAGATGTCTTTCTGCTGGCGTTTAAGGCACTGCCTCAGTTGGAGGAGCCAGACAAGTTCGCCGGTTGGCTTCGGATGATAACCCGACACCGGGCGCAACGAGTGGCTTCGCGAGAGTGGCGCAACCAACCGACGGAGGATACGGAACTGGACTCCCTCATTCGTAATACCAGTACCGAAATCCATCGTATGGACCCGGTGCGTGTCACACTGGCCCAGGAGGAGTCCGAACTACTCTGGCTCGCCATAGATGCTCTGCCCTGCGATTGGCGGGAAACGCTCTATCTACGTTGCGTGGAAGGGTGGTCGCTGGAGCAGATTGCGGGTTACCTCTCTGTCTCGGTGGGGGTGGTGCGGGGACGATTAGACCGCGCCCGATATGCCCTCAAAAAGTCTTTGCCTGCGCTTTCTCAAGAAAGGAAGTAAACGAATGAACGACACAACAAAGCGAGAAATGACCGAAGACCCCAAAGTAATTGAGATTCGTCGTATCCGGCGACTACTCAAAGAGATTAACAAGTTAGCTGACCATGCTAGTCTTACCGGAAGCCTGAGGAACGGAGCAAGTGAGGCGGCAGAGATGTATAATCTCTCTCTGCATCGCCTTAAGGAACTGGGAATTGATGCGACGGTACTGTTCCGCGAACTGCCCACCGATGCCGGTTTTGATAAGGTCGGTGTTGCCAGCAAACTCCTGTATGGCTACTTAGAAGAGGACGAAACCGACACACGGCGGTTCCATGCGCCCAACATCGTTATTGGAAACTTGAGCGGTTTGGGGGACTTGGACAAACTCAAAGATTTAGGGCAGACAATCCGAGAAAATCTTCGGGATTTTCTCCGCGACAAATTGGAGGATACCGAAGTAGAGGTAAATGTTCGCCGGGAAAAGCCTGCCAAATCTGAACCCACGAGTGAACCAGAAACGGTTCGCAGGGACGCAGGGCAGGAGGCAACCGAACCAATGCCTATGCCAAGCATACCCAACCGCTAATTCTTCCTGACCCTTTTGCACTTCTCTCAGTGAGAAGGGCAAAAGGGATAGGGGAGGTAGTGACTTACTTGCGGCGGCGCAGCCAACCGATGGTCAGGTAGCCAGTAAACAGGAGGGCGAATGTACCGGGTTCTGGGGCAGCGGCACTGAAATTTCCGCTGATAAATCCCATGGAATTGCTGAGGAGACGGGCGAAATTGGGGTCTTCTACCTGCACCGTGGTGTTGAGAGTGGAGAACTGAAGAACATTTCCTGCCCCCACACCCCATCCGACGACCCCAGATGCACTGGAAGCACTTGAGTTGTAGTAGGTGGTTGCCCCCGGTTTGATTGCTGTGAAAACCGTTTCTGTCCCACCAAGACTTTCCACCTGAAACTCAAACGAGTTCGGTAACCCGGCGTTTAAAATGGGGTCTATTACCGTCTGTGTAAACGTTGTTGGTGTAAGACCGACAAAATTTCCTGTTTCCATCACCGGAAAAATCGGTTCCAGAATATTGAAGTGGTTCTGTACGCCTGTCTTCCAGATAATCCATTCGCAGGTGACTAATCCCCCACCCCCGTTCACAAAGTTAACCAGTGAGGTTTGTCCTGCATCGGGCATATCCCCAGTGGGCCAGTTGTAGTTGGTTTGCAGGTAGACGGTGTTAAATCCCGCCAGACTTTGGGAACCATCAAATTCCCAATATTCCACTCCCAATGTCACTGTGTGCCCAAACCCCTGAAGCATTGTGACTAACGCATCATCGGCAACGGTATTACCGCTACCAGTAACATAGATATTGGCGGCGGAGGCACTTTGTAGGGGGGTAAAAAGTGCTATGACTACCATACTTCCGATGACCGCTGTTTGTAAGCGAAAATTCATGATAACAGACTCCTGTCCTCAAGCGATACCGATTCGAGTCACTTCCCAGGGCAGGGGAGAGTTATGGGAATGCCCCCATGAAGCGGCTTATGGTGTAGTCTACAGGGGCAACGTTACAGAATCGTTACAGAGTTGTCATAAAAGTGTCACGCAGTTGATAGAAAGAAAAAATTATTCGCCAAATGACATTTCGGTCAGATAAGAGAGTGCCGCCTTCTTCGAGAGGGCAACCCCTTCCGCAAAGGCACTGCCGAAAGTGTCCTCTCCCAGAGTTTGTAGAACTGCCAAGCGTGTTTTCTCATAATGGGCTTTTGGTCGCGGAAGCATACGGATTTGTTGGGAGTGTCTTTTTTGAAGGTTTTGAATAGTTCCTAAGAGTATCCCTGCGGGATAGGGGTGGTTATTTTGTACGGCACATTCGGCTAAGAGACGAACGGCATACGGTATCTGCTCCTGCTTGAAGGGGGTGTGCCATGAGGCGATAAGACCCCGTTGTATGAGACGTGCAGCGCGGACTACATCCCCCTCTCGTTCCAAAGTGATATGCCCACGCAGTATCTGGCAAAGTCCCATGCCAGTTGTGTCTTTTCTTTCCTCCATGAGGCGTGCGGCATCGGCGGCAAAGTTCTCGGCTGTGTTGTAGTCCTCGCTATAGAGGGCGGTTTGTGCGAGATGACAGAGCATCTGAGCGGCACGAAAGCGAGCCCCCGTGGCAGAGAAGATTTGTAATGCGGCTACTCCGATTTCGTGAGAGCGTTGTAAGTTTCCCAATTCACGCTCCAGGATAGCCAGTTCCATCTCCGTATCTGCATACTGTGGGGCAGAGGGAATACGTTTTAGGTGAAAGAGGCTATCTTCAAAGTAACGGCGTGCCGCCTGATAGTCCTCCTGGTCAATGGCGATGAGCGCACGTTGCGTCAGGGCATACCCCTGCCAAAAATCATCGTCGCCGCGCAGGTAAGAGAGTGCTTCTTCTATCAATGCTTCTGCTTTTGCTATGTTGCCGGAGGAGTAGGCACACTGCGATAAGCGATAGAGGACTGCACCAACATTTCGTACCTCTGAAGAACGTTGCATACAGACCAGTGCCTTTTGATTCCACGCATCGGCGGTGCGATAGTCACGCTGTGAGTAGTAATAGACGGCAATATGGTAGTATGCCCAACCCAACCACTCTTCGGACTCCGAATTTCTATCCGGTAGGGATTCCAGCAATGCCGCCGCCTGCTCGTTGTAAGACAATACCTCATGGGAACGCCCCAACATCAGCAGAAATGCCCCCCGTGATACCTGAAGTCGGGCATACAGTGTTTTTACTTCATTGGTCACATCGGCAAGTGCGCTACTTGCATCATCAAGTAAGAGGAGAGAGTTGAGCCAGTCAAGCCCTTCGGTATACTGTCCACGTACCAACCAGAAGACAAAGAGTTGTGCGGCTAATTCCCACGCCATAATGCGATTATTCGTGCAACACCAATCGAGTGCGGCACGGATATTGGGATACTCGGTCTGAATAAAGAGGAGTTGTGCCGGGTTAGTGGGAATACCATACTGCGCCCGCATATGTTTGAGTTGGTCGGTGTACCAATGGGCAAGACGCAATAGTAGCGTATTTTCCTTCTCCTTTGAAAGATACTTTCTCTCAAATTCGCGTTGTGTTTCTAGTAGAAAGAAGCGGAGTGTGCCGTCCTCACTCTCTCTGCTTTGTACCAGTGAGTTGGCACATAGTTCCTCCAATGCCGTTATTAAGTCAGGTTCTTCTAAGACGGTGGTAGCCAATGCAACTGTCCAACCTCCGGCAAAAATAGATAAGTGTGCAAGGATTCGTTGTACTTGTGGGGAGAGAAGGTTATGGCTCCATTGCATCGTCGTTTGTAGGGAATGGTGCCGTCCTCCTTGTTCTCGTGTTCGCCCCAGTCGAGATAGCATTTCCAAACCCCCTTCCCGACGTTCCCGTAACTGTTCAAGCATTTGTGCGGGACTGAGGGTTGCCGCTCGTGCCGCAACGAGTTCTATTGCTAAGGGGAGTGCATCTAATCGTCGGCAAAGTTGTATGACATGGGAGGCGTTTTGCTCGGTCACCGTAAAATCTGGGCGAACACTTTTGGCACGATTCACAAAGAGGCCAATGCTGGGCATATTGGCAATATCGTTTAAGTCTGTGTTTTGGGAGGGTAATAGGAGAGAATTGAGCGCAATAATTCGTTCACCAGGAAGGTCTAAGCGTCGTCGTGACGTGGCAAGAATACAAACGTTGGGGGCGCGTTCCCACAAGGTCATTAAGAAGTCGTTGAGGCTATTTCGCGCCTTTGCCGTGGTCAAAAGATGTTCCACATTATCCAAAACGAGCAGTGTTGGTTCTCGCTGTGCCAAGACTCCAATAACCTGTTCTTCGATGGTTGTTTTAATCTCCGCAGGGGGCAGACGCAGTGCTTGTTGCATCGCCAGTGGTACACGAACGGGTTCCATGGTCTCGGCGAGTGGAACAAAGAAAATGCCTCCGGGGAAGAAAGAGGTGATACTGCGGGCAGATTCCAGTGCCAGTCGCGTTTTTCCAATCCCTCCTGTACCGGTGATTGTCACCAGTCGGTTTCTCGTTTCCCCAGTTAGACTCTGCTGAATCTGTGTTATTTCATCGCTACGCCCAAAGAAGGCGGTATAGACCATCGGCAGGCGGACTTCACTAGTTGGTTTTTCTCTTAGTATGTCTCCTATCGTGAGGGAATTTGGGGTATCCGATGGGGGGGTGTCCGGTTGTGTGGCTTGCGCTTCAGTGTAGAGACGTATGGCGGTATCTACCAATTCGGTGATACGTTCTCGCTCTACCAACACCCAATCGTCATAGAAGCCGGGAAGTAGCTGACCGGGGTGCTGTTCGCCGAGGTAAGGGTCGAGCAATTGTCGCCTCTCAATAGGAGTGCTTCGTTTACTGCGTTGAACAGCAACCTCTAACCTTGCGACATCTGTTTGTACCATCTCCGGGTTTAGCCGTACATCGAAGCGATTTGCAATAAGGACGCTACCCGAAGGCACACCAACAGGTTCCAGTTGGCGACGTAGGGAGTAGAGCTCTTGGCGCAATCGTGCGCGGGCGGTATCGGGGGCAGAGTCGGGCCACAAAAATTCGATAAGGGTTTCACGAGGATGGGTTCGGTGTAGAAAGAGGGCAAGGTAGCCGAGCAGGGCGGCGGCACGGCGTGTTCGGAAGTGATTCAGCACTTCTCCTTCACGTTCGCAGCGTAAACCTCCTAAAAGGTGTATCAGCCACGGAGTCTGTTCGCTTTCCTTACTGTTAAACACACGGTCTAATTCTTCGTGCTTGCCTCGTATTCCTATACTGAAAGAGTTTGATTCTGAGACCCCTCCCCTTACTCTGTTGCAGAGCGGAGTAAGAGGAGGTATCTTGCCGCATTAAGGTACATCATCGGTGGGAACGGGGCGACCCATGCTCTCGTAGATAGACTCAATCTGCTCTTTTGCCTGCTTTGCCTCGGCTTTATCTGGCACGGCGGCAAGGGCTTTCCGTAGGTCGGAGAGGGCGGCACGATACTTAATTCGTGCGCCTGCTCCATCGTCGGTCATACGAAAAACGCCCCGCTTCGTATAGGCTTCGGCAATTTTCGCCTTATCTCCACTCTTGTTTGCCTCCTCAATGGCTTTATCCATATCGGGAGTAGGAGTCAGGGGAGCCATCGGGTCTCCCATGGCAGGCATCCCCGCCATCGGGGGCGCGGCAGTTGTTTCTCCGGCGGGGGCTTCGGTATCCTTGCCAGTCGGGTTGACAATTTGAGGAGTTCCCTGCTCTGTCTTAGGGGCTTCTGTGTCCGCAGAGGCGGTTTGTGTTGCTGGATTGGGGGTATCGGTTGCTTCTTGAAGCGTACAACCCATAAGGGGAGTCAGAGAAGCACACAGCAATACGGTTAGGCGAAAACGTTTCTTGGTCATCTCTTTGATTTGTTCTAAAACGGGTGAATGTAAAGGCGCACCTTCCACGGGCATTGTATCGTGTTCCCCAGTGGTTATGCCCGGACGTACAACCGGCGGTGGTAGAGAACCGCGCAGACAAACCAAATCACGGTTAGATAGCCGATAAGATAGACCCACCCACCCGTTTCTGCGCCATACTGCTCCGTTAAAGCGGTTTGAAGTGCTTTTTGCAGGGTAATTTTCTTCCCTGCCACCGTCACTGTCCACTCCTGAAGGATATGCACCTTAACCAAGATTGCCCCCGCATACGCTAGCAGCGCATTCGACCCAAAGACGACCATCGGGTAGACCAAGAGGCGCAGATACCAGAACTTCCCCCCCAAAATATCCGCCAAAACAAATAGGAACGAGAGAGCGAGCATTCCCCAACCTCCCGCATAGAGGATATAGGAGGGTGTCCAGAACGGTTTATTCATGGGAAGGTAGTGTCCCCAAACGCTACCGATAACCACTAAAAGCGCACCCAGAGTAATCAAAAGCGATGCCCGCGCCCCCGGAACCCATTTGTCAAACCGAATCACATCGCCGAGCAGAGTTCCCGACAGTACCAACGCGGCTGTCGGAACCACGCTAGGAAGTCCTTGCAACCGGTAAGGGGCAAGTAGATTTTCATTGAGATATTTGGCTAAGTTCTGCGCCTCGCTGAACGCGCCACTAGGCGCGAAATCGCCCACCGAATACCGGGTTAATGCCCACCCATACCAGAATAATGCTCCGGCTATCACCCCTGAACGCAGGAGTGGAGGAAGGTCATATAAGATGCGCCCGACAAGATAGGCGAGAGCAATCAGTTGGAGAACGCCTAAGCCCCAATAGGGGGTATGCAGGATACTGGAATCTACGAGGATTCCCACGAAGTAGAGGGAGGCAGCACGGCGTAGCGATATCCATAGACGTGCCACGTAGGACACTCCCCGTTCGCGTTTACTGGAAGCCGAGAAGGGGATTGCCACCCCCACTGCCACCAAAAACCACGGAAAGACCAAATCGGCTAAGGTGGGTGCGTGTCCCTCGGCGGCATGGACAAAGGTTTCTGGGGTTGCTTTGCCCAGTGCCGCATTGTTCACCAAAAGCATTAAAGCAACGGTCAAGCCACGAAACGCATCCAATGCCATCAGGCGTTGCGGAACAGACGGTTTCTCTGCCGGAATCGGTTCCGGTTTCTCATTGGTTTGCGTTGATGCCGCGTTCTCTGCCGCATGACCGTTCCGTAAGCCATTTCGCACCGCTTCTAACGGCGGTGGTGTTGGCTCAACGGGCGATATTTCCGAGGATATGGTAGGTTGCTGTTCTGGGATTTTTGTCTCGACACTCATCCGTATGCGGTTTCCCTATTTCTATTATGGGGTATTTCTGCGATTTACCCAATGGTATCAAGCGGGATTCCCAGAAGGAAATCGCGAAACGATACGGAAAATAGGAGGAATACTAATCTTGAGGTGGTGACGATGCCCTCCCCGGTTTTGCAATCCGAGTTTATCTACAAGGAAGCCGCCTTTCCTTCGTGCCATGCCTCCACCATCGCGGAGACACCGGACGGGTTGATTACCGCATGGTTTGGTGGAACCCATGAGAAGCATGAAGATGTCGGTATCTGGATTTCGCGAAACCAACAGGGCAAGTGGCTCCCTCCGGTTGAAGTGGCAAACGGGCAGGAATCCCCTATTCAACGCTATCCGACATGGAACCCTGTCCTGTTCCAACCGAAAACGGGGAATCTCCTTCTGTTCTACAAAGTCGGACCGTCGCCGGATACATGGTGGGGCATGGTCATGGAGTCGGCGGATTCGGGAAGGACATGGAGTTCTCCGCAACGTCTTCCCGATGGTATTTGGGGACCCATTAAAAACAAACCCGTGCAACTGTCTGATGGAACCATTATTTCCCCCACCAGTACAGAGCATCACGGCTGGCGAATACACTTCGAGCGTTCCACCGATGGCGGCAAGACGTGGACACGCCATGAAGTGGAGGGTGAGGGCGCGATTCAACCCAGTGTGCTGATAGGGCAAGAGGGAAAACTACTTGCTCCCTGTCGTTGCCGTGTCGGGGGACGACTTTTTCTGACCGAGTCGGATGATAATGGGCTGACATGGACTCCTTTGCGACGCTTGGAGGTTCCCAACCCTAATTCAGGAACCGATGCGGTCACGCTTGCGGATGGACGACACCTGTTGGTTTACAACCATACCGAACACGGGCGTTCACCGTTGAATATCGCCCTCTCTACCGATGGAGTGCAGTGGGAACGAGTTTGGGACTTAGAAACGGAACCGGGCGAATACTCCTACCCGGCAGTGATTGCGAGCAGGGAGGGAACTGTCTTTATAACATACACTTGGAAGCGGAAACGTATTCGATTTGTTGCGCTTGACCCCAAGCGTCTGCCGGGATAGCCACGGGTAGTCAATAGTGGAAAAGCCTTCCCCACCGATTTCACCGCAACGATGGCTTCGCAAAGAGACTCTCTTGCCGTTCGGTCTTGCTATTCTGACCTGCTTTATCTATGCGTTCAGCAACCCCACCCCAGAGCGTCTGTATGCCTACACCTTCGAGGTCGCTTGGTCTCTGTTAGAGGGCGAATTGGGGGTACGTTGGAAAGCACTCACGGGCAACGAACTGGTTCCTTTTGAGGGAAAAAACTACTCTGTTTTTCCGTTGGGTAGTGTGCTATGCTTGCTTCCGATTGCCGCGCTACAAAAATTTACCCAAACCGATGCGTTCCCGGCGCGAATGGTTTTCTCGTGGGTTGCTGGTGTCACCTGTCTTCTGCTCTGGGTCTTAACTGCCCGCTATCAAGAGCGTCCTCTGCGCCGTCTCCTGCTGACCTGCTTCCTTCTATTCGGGTCATGGTACTGGTGTAACGGAACCTATGGTGGGGCGTGGCAAATCGCGTTGCAGTTTGCTGTTTTGGGTCAAATTGGGGCATTAGTCTTTACTTTGGTATATCGGAAGCCGCTTTTAGCCGGGCTATTTTTTGCCATCGGTTTTGGAAATCGGACAGAGATACTCCTCACTGTCCCATTCTATCTGTACCTCCTGTGTCGGCAAGACACGTACCGTGACAGCAACCCTCCTCCCGCACCCCTCTCATTTGGGCAGGCACTTCGCGAGAACGGGCGCACACTCTTTAGTTTTTGCCTGATACCTTTCTGCCTCGGTGTTGCAACCCTCTGGTACAACTACGCTCGTTTTCACACACCGTTTGACTTTGGATATTCTCGTATTCCCGGCGTTTTGGACGAAGCGAACTATCGGTACGGTATCTTTTCGCTACGCTATATTCCCCACAACCTACAAGCCATGCTCTGGTCATCGTCTTGGGAAACCAGCATGGAATACCCGTTCCTGCGTCCCGACGGTTTTGGCGGTTCGGTGCTTTCGGCGTGTCCGTACCTGTTCCTGTTAGTGCGTGAGGGTGTCCGTGACCGTCCGTTGCAATGGTGCGCTTGGGGAGCGATTGCTCTGATGACCTTTCTCCTCTGGACACATGGCGACACGGGCGGTTGGCAGTTTTCGTACCGCTACGCGATGGTCTTACTTCCGTGGATAGTTGTCCTGCTCCTCAACCGTCCCACAGACCGTATCACAAAAATGGAGTGGTTTCTCTTCACCCTCTCCATCCTCCTCAATGCTTGGTCTTGCTACCAATTCCACGGAAACGCCACTCCGTAAGGCACTATCCTTTTGCGGGACTTTCGTTAATTCGCGCCAGCAGAGATTGTATTGCTCCAAGAGTATCTGTGGTCTGAAAAATCTGCTTCAGTGATACCATAAAATCCTCCTGAGTTTTCGCCTTAAACCCTTGTTGTTTTTCATCAGAGGACGAATCATTGTAAGTATTGAGATTATAGTAAAACGGTTTGACGGTAGCCGGATAGACATTTTCGACAGCATGCGTCACTGTCAGAAGTCGGAAGCGGAAGCCATTGAGTCCCGGTGCAATGACATCGAAACCAATCTCGGTTAATTCGTTCCCTTGCGTTACCCGCACATCTCCCAGAAGAAGACCTGCTGTCTCTTTCTGTAGTAGAGTGGCTTGCACACGGAGAATAGCTAGAGGGCTGACCACATTGGGTTTAATGGCATCTTTGGGCCACAGATTAGGAATCTCATTACTTACTTCCATTGTTTCCATCGCTTAACTTTCCTTTGTTTATAAGTCTATTTCAAAAAATATTGGTAGATGGTCTGATATCCCTTCACGTCCCGGTCTGCCAGAACGTGTTAAAAGAGATTCTTGCCCATCTGAATCTAAAATCTGTAGTGCTCGTAAACTGTCCATGAGCGAGGGACGCAATAGCACTTGGTCATAGATTTGCCAAAAGGCATTGGTGGGTTTGGTGCTTGATAGAAAATATGTCCCCGCAGGACCCGGTGTTCTATCTCCGAAGCAACCCCACATAGGATTGTAGAAAAATTTGTATGTCCTTCCACCAATAACACGCTCTCCGCGACGTGCTACCTCACGAGACATCACACCATGAATGGTTTGCGCTCCCACGACACCTGCCTCATAGGGATTCATATTCAAATCACCTACTAAAATGGTACGGTCATTTGAAAATTCTGCTTCAAGGTTTTGCAGATCTGACATAAATGATGTCGCAACTAAAGCCTGATCTATACCTTCCAGATTCACCTTGCTGGGAAAATGTACTCCGGCGATATTAACTTCGGGTATTCCCACAAGACGCAAACAAACGACGCGCACGCCACTCGCTAAATTATTGAACAAAGGTAACAGTTCACCGACATCTGCACGATAGAGAATCTCTATCTTTTCTTTTGCGCCTGCAATATCTCTGGGGAGAACTGCAAACCCATCTTCCAGATGGGGCAGAATGTTCTCAGCATCTTCAGGGCATTCGGCAAGAAGGCAGATGTCCACCTTGTATTTGCGAATGATGCGTCGTAGCGTCTCCCAGAGTGGCTTTCGGGCGATATTCCAAAATAGAAACGAGATTCTCAGAAACCTCTCCTCTTTGTTGATATTGTACCTTTGGTGGCTGTTATCTGACAATTCGAGAATAAAGTGTGGTGGAAGCAGGAATAGTAGTTACAGCAGACTCATTGGGTCAATATCTAAGGTGATACCGAGGCGTTCGGAGGGGTGCAGTTGACGCAGGGCTTCGCGGAGGCGGTGACGCAGCGTATCAACATCGGTGCATTTGACCAAGAGATGCCAGCGATACTTGCCACGAAGACGACTCAGGGGACAGGGCGCGGGTCCCAAGATGACCAGTTCACCATCCTCGATGATTTTTGCGCCATCCAAAAGCGATTTTCTGCCCCCTAACTGGGTGGCAAGAATACGAACACGGGATTCGGCAGTGCGGGAATCCTCATCTTGGGCGATGATATTTGCCAAACGGGTGAAGGGGGGATAGGCAAGTTCGCGACGGTTGATTATCTCGCGACGGTAGAAGGCTTCGTAGTCATGCTCCGAAGCCGCTGCGATAGATTCATGCTCCGGGTTAAACGACTGCACAATAACATGACCGGGTTTGCGCCCCCGTCCTGCCCGCCCCGAAACTTGGGTCAGCAGTTGGAAGGCACGCTCGGAGGCACGGAAGTCGGGGAGATTGAGGGCAGTATCTGCCGAAATGACACCAACTAAGGTGACATTGGCGAAGTCTAAACCCTTTGCAACCATCTGTGTTCCAATGAGGATGTCGGCTTCCCCAGCACGGAAGGTACGTAGCATCTTCATATGGGCATCCTTCTTCGCCGTGGTGTCTCTGTCCATACGAAGGGCGCGGGCTTCTGGGAAGAGGTTTGCCACCTCGGCTTCCACCTTCTCGGTTCCCACCCCAAATGGTTTGAGCCGTTGCCCCGAACACTGAGGGCAGACCGCGGGGGCAGGTTTTTGAAAATCGCAGTGATGACAGACTAATTTCGATTCCCGCGAATGATAGGTCAGGGAAACATCACAGTGGGGGCAACGGGTCGTGTACCCGCAGTCCCGGCAGAGCAGGAACATGGCAAAACCACGACGGTTTAAGAAGAGGATTATCTGCTCGCGTTTTGCCAATCTGTCCGCGATTGCTTCTTGGAGGGCGGGGGCAAAGAGACTCGGTGGTTGCCCCTTCTCCCGATAGCCTTCGCGTAGGTCTACCACATCCACAGAGGGTAAGGGACGCGACAAGGCGCGTTCCCGAAGCGGCAAAAAGCCCCATGCACCACTTTCGGCTTTGTAAAACGATTCCACAGCAGGAGTTGCCGAACCGAGGATAACGGTTGCATGGGTGGCACGGGCGCGGGCAACGGCGACATCGCGGGCATGATAGCGGGGGGCGGTGTCCTGCTTATAC
>Ga0224722_1001428_pt1 | contig 13181 bp, 10 predicted proteins | sample Balambano_FR1_Me_FD_161646 | JGI IMG/M metagenome (GOLD analysis project Ga0224722, IMG submission 161646) | Freshwater sediment microbial communities from Lake Towuti, South Sulawesi, Indonesia - Balambano_FR1_MetaG | ecosystem: Environmental > Aquatic > Freshwater > Lake > Sediment | place... | reverse complement strand
AGATTGCGATTACCCAACTCCGTCTTTAAGGAACGTGAGTTCGATAATCGCCGTTTGAGGGCTGTGGCGCGCCGCGCCACAGCCCTCAAACAAGGTTTTTCGTTGGGGCGGGCGCAGTCCGCCCCAACGAAAAACCGCTCGTCGAACTCCTAAAAAACGCGGTTTTCTTTCCCCTTCCTGAGGAGGTGGGGGTGTAGCACTCCCCCACCTCCTCATTAGAGACTCACGTTAATTGAGTACAGTTTCATTCTGGAAACGGATGTTCAGCAATTAGAGGACATGGGAGAATATCGGGGTAACTTGCAGGAGTTTCCCCTATGAGTAGCTTGATTGTTGATGAAGTCTTACAAGGCTATCGCTTGGAGTTGGATAGCCTGCTCCGGCGCGTGCAACAGTTGGCGGCAGACATCAACAATTCCAGGTTGCAGGAAACCGTCGATAACTTAAGACGCAATATCAACGAACCTTTTTTATTTGTTGTGGTCGGTGAGGTCAAGGCGGGCAAAAGTAGTTTCATCAATGCCTTGTTAGGGGCTGAAGTTTGTGAGACAGACATTGAACCCCGGACTGATTCTATCCAGCAAATCGTCTATTCAAACGAGCGATATATTCGACAGATTGAACCCAGCTTAAAGAAAATTGGACTGCCGATCGACATTCTCAAAGATATCTCCATTGTCGATACCCCTGGAACCAATACGATGATCCAGGAACATCAAGTGATTACAGAGCGCTACATTCCCAATAGTGATTTAACTTTTTTTGTGCTGTTTGCCAAGAATCCCTATCAGAAAAGCGCCTGGGATTTTCTAGATTACGTCAGTGCAGAATGGCGTAAAAAAGTAGTATTCATCTTGCAACAGGCTGATTTGCTGAAACCCGCAGATTTAGAAACGAATATTCAACGAGTCAGAGAATACGCCAACCAAAAGCAAATCAAATCCCCAACGATTTTTGCCACTTCGGTGGAGTGGGAATTAGCAGGGGAGACAGAGAAAAGCGGCTTTAATCAAGTTAGAGACTACATCAAAACAATCGTATCGTCGGGCGAAAGTTATAAAATCAAATTGCGATCGGTGAGTGGCACAACGCAGCGCATTATTGATTCTCTAGATGGCGAAATTCAAACCTTACATACTCAATTAGCTGCCGATCGCCGCACAGTAGATAGCATCAAACAAAAGATCGAAGCGGGTCGGAGGCGCTCAGTCTATGAAATTGACAATTTAGTAGACCGATTGGTGGGGCGTTATGACAGCATTGCCACCCGGATTAAACGAGAATTCCGCGACAGTCTTGCGGTGTTTACGGTGTTGCGGCGATCGTTTGCTGGCTTGTTTAATCAACAGGCTTCTATGCAAGCCTGGGTTGAAGATTTTCAAGAGCGTTGTCAACGCGATTTGAAGGAGTCGTTAACTGAGGTCTCCAACGAAGGAGCGCAGCATTTTGTCGATGGTGTGCGGCAAATGTTAGAAGGCGTTTCCCAAGATTTGAACACGGTACAGACGGTTTCCGTTCGCAGTGATAACATTTCAATTAAAATTCTGGAACGTCGTCAGGAAGTGATCGAAGGCGTACAATGCAAAGTCAATCGCCTCTTTACCGATGAGGGGCTGATTGATTCGCTTTCCACGAATGCCGATAATATGGCTACTGAAATTGTTGGGGGGGCATTTGTAGCGGTTGGTGGCATGATTTTGAGAGTAGTAGAGTTTGCAGCAGCAGAAGCGATTTTGGACGCAATCGGTATTGCCTTTGCTGGCATTGGATTCATCGTTTTTGCTGTGGGCTTAGCATGGCAACGAAATAAAATCATCACGCGCTTTGGTCAGGCATTGGATAGTGAGAAGGGACGGTTTCAGGAAGAAGTGCGCGATCGCCTCAACCAAAAGCTGAGCCTGATTTATGAAGAAGTAGAACGCACCTTTGTCCAGTTCTATGATTATGTCGAACGGGAAGAGCAAGAAATCGGTCCGATTCTAGACAGCTATCAAGCTACGCAAAGGGATGCTCAAACCCTCTTTAGCCAAATGGCCACCAAATTGGCTTAATTCAATTAGTTCGCCGTTTCAGAAGGTTGCTGAAAATTTATGCCTATGCTCCATCCCGAAAGCCAACCGATCGTTCACGCTGCTGCGCTTCAGGAATATTTGAACCTGCTCTATGACCAATATCTGCCCCTGCGTGAGGGCAAGGTGGCTGATTATATTCCCGAGTTAGCCAAAGTCAATCCCGATTATTTCGGTATCTGTGTGGCTACAGTGGATGGACAGATTTTTGAGGCAGGGGATGTGGAGCCGTTGTTTACGATACAGTCCATCTCTAAAGTATTTGTCCAAGGGTTAGCCTTAGAGGATCACGGACGAGAGCATTTACTGACCCGGGTTGGAGTTGAACCCACCGGAGACACCTTCAGCGCGATCGTACTTGATGAAGTATCAAAACGTCCCTACAATCCCATGGTCAATGCTGGAGCGATCGCCACCACTAGTTTAATCAAAGGTCGCGATTTGACCGAACGCCTCAACCGCATGTTAGAGATGTTTCGGCGCTATGTTGGGCGCGATATTTTTATTGATGTTTCGACTTATGTGTCGGAACGCTCAACGGGCGATCGCAATCGTGCGATGGGCTACTTGATGAACCACTTTGGCATGTTAGAAGAATCCGTGGAAGCCACCCTGGATTTATATTTTCAGCAATGCTCCTTAATGGTCAATTGTCGAGATTTAGCTGTCATGGCGGCAACGTTGGCTAATCAGGGAATTAATCCACTGACGGGCGATCGCGCTGTAGAGGCTCATTACATTCGGGATATTCTCAGTGTTATGTACACCTGTGGCATGTATAACTTTGCGGGAGAGTGGGCTTATAAAGTGGGGATTCCAGCCAAGAGTGGCGTGTCAGGAGGAATAATTGCGATCGTGCCCGATCAGATTGGTATTGCTGTATTTTCGCCGTTACTGGACGCACGAGGAAATAGCATCCGGGGGGTAAAAGTCTGTGAAGCACTGTCCCAACAATTTGGCTTGCATTTGTTTGATTCGTCTAGAGGATGCCATCATTTTTTGCAGCAATTAAGAACGGTTTAAGACAGGGATGAACCACGGAGACACAGGGTACACAAAGGGAAGGGTTGATTCGGATTTTAAGGAGGTGGCTTGCTGTCGGCTTCCACTGGCTTGACTGCGATCGCCTCTTTGGGTTCAATGACAGGGCGCTCGTTATTTCATGCTGCACCTCGACACAATCCGGCGATCGTCGCTTCAGCAACTTTCTCAGTTGCGTAGGGTGGGCATTGCCCACCCCAAACACTGAAGCTATCAATACCATTCCTGCTTCCACTGTTTCATCTGGTCAATTTCCTGTTGCTGACTGTCCATGATATTTTGAGCCAGGGTTTTGATTTCAGGTCGATCGCTCTTTTCCAGAGCTTGTTTTGCCATTTCGATCGCGCCCTCATGGTGCGGAATCATCGCCTCTATAAACCGCAAATCAAACTGGTCGTCGGCTGCCCCTAAATCACCGTCCATCCTCATACCAGAGCGCATTTCTTCTGACATGGGCATCATGTGTCCCATTTCGGCGCTGTACATCATCGGCTCATCACCGACATTGGGATACCATGCGGTTCGCCATGCTTGTAACTCGGAAATTTCTTGCTCTTGTGCTGCGATAATTTCCTGTGTCAACTGCTTGATCTCAGGACGGGTTGAACTTTGCAAGGCGGTTTCAGCCATCGCGACGGCTCCTTCATGGTGAGGAATCATAGCATCAATGAACCGCAAATCAAAGTTCTCATCAGCGGGCCCTAAATCCATGCTCATCGTGGAGCCGTGTCCCATCGGCATGGATTGAGAATCGCTGGACCTGTTCATAGAGCCGTGCTCCATTTGTGCTGTGCTGGTTTCACCACCGGGAGCCGCAGCCTGCTGGGTACAGGCAACCAGCCCTAACGAGGTCAAAGGCACAATTCCAGAGAGCAGGAGAGAGGCGATCGTTTTCTTCATGGCAATCATGGTGCGTTTAGCTGGCGCAGTTACTAACGTGAGTTTTATACTTCACCGATTGCTATTGTGGCACACAAAAATCAAATCAGAATGAATTTTGGTAGAACCAGACCAATCGCGTCTGATTAGAGTTCTATTGGTTTAACCGGATTAAAATGCTATGCTTGATCTAAGCTCCCCGCCTGATGAATCGCATTGATTGAGTAACATTGCACTGGTCAGGCTTGAACCCGGAAGGTCAGCAGCTATGGCAAGTCAAGAGTCGTCGTATCCTCTTTCCAATCAGCCACCGTTGCAACACCAGTCGGCGGGGGATATTGGGATTGCTGGTAACGAGAATGTGACGGCTTTCGTAGCAGCGCTGGGCAATGCCACGATCGACCAGTCGCGTCACATTATTTACAACTACTTTTACCAAGAGAGTAAAGCCGTTTCGGTTGAGTCTACTGGGCTGGCTGACTCGTTGCCCTGTCCCTATCGCGGTTTGTTCCATTTCAGTCCGGCAGATGCGGAGTTTTTCTTTGGACGGCAGGTGTTTGTTGATGAATTGGTCAGGGCGGTGCAGGTGCGATCGTTCATTCCAGTGTTGGGGGCATCGGGCAGTGGGAAGTCATCTGTGGTGCTGGCGGGATTAGTACCGCAATTGCAACAACAGGGACACTGGCAATTTACCCATTTCCGTCCCGGCCGTGACCCGTTTCATGCCCTCTCGCTGGCATTGGTGCCGCTATATACGCCCGATCTGGATGCCACTGATCAAATCGCTCAAGCACGACGGCTCTCTACCTATTTGCAGCAGGGTGAGGTGCTGTTGGCCGATGCGATCGCCCGAATTCAGCAACACTATGCCAATCAACGAGTGTTGCTGATTGCCGATCAGTTTGAAGAACTCTATTCGCTGTGCCCAGAGGAGGCAACCCGCCGCAGTTTCCTGGATTGCTTGCTGTCCTGTCTATCGGCTGATGCTGTCTCTGCGCCCGTGGTGCTGGTGGCGACGATGCGGGCTGATTTTTTGGGAAATGCGCTGTCTTACCGACCGTTTGCCGATGTGTTGCAGGATGGCGATGTGAAACTGGGGGGTATGAATCGGGATGAACTCTGTGAAGTCATTGAGCAGCCTGCGGCGAAGTTGCAAGTCACCTTTGAAGCGGGATTGGTGAAGCGGATTCTGGATGCAGTGGTGGATGAGCCAGGGAATTTGCCGCTGCTGGAGTTTGCTCTGACCGAGTTGTGGGGAAGACGCAATGGCCATCAGTTGACCCATGCTGCCTATGAAGCGATCGGCGAGGTGCAGGGCGCACTGGCCCGCTATGCCGACCAGAAATATGCTCAGTTGAGTCCCCAGGAACAGGCGCAGGTGCGACGGATTTTCATTCAACTGGTGCGACCGGGAGAAGGCACAGAAGACACCCGCCGATTGGCCACCAAAGCGGAATTGGGGGAAGAACGCTGGGCTTTGGTGCATCAACTAGCCAATACCCGACTGGTAGTGACAAGTCAGGATGCCACTCGCCAGGAAACCGTAGAAGTGGTACATGAAGCCCTGATTCGCAACTGGGGAGAACTGCGAAAGTGGATTACCGCCGATCGCGCCTTTCGCACCTGGCAGGAACGGTTACGCACTGCCATGCAGCAATGGCAAGAAACCAACCACGATCCAGGAGCGTTGTTGCGGGGTGCGCCCCTGCTGGAAGCGGAAGACAAGTTGAAAACCCGCCGAGATGATTTGAGTCTGTCAGAGCAAGCCTTTATTCAAGCCAGTTTGGATCTGCAACAACAAGAGCGCTGCCAGCGATCGCGCCGCCGCCTGATGACGCTGTTAGGACTGGCAGGGTTTTCCACTGTGGCACTGGGATTAGCAAGCGTAGCGGGTTGGCAATGGCGCGTCTCAGAAAGATCCCAGATCAACACCTTGATTGAATCCTCCAAGCTATTGCTGGCCTCTAACCACCCATTTGATGCCCTGCTGCCAGGGTTACGGGCAGAAAAGAAGCTACAAAATCCACTCATTGCCGATCACTCCCTCAAAGCCGCAACTGCGGCAGTCTTGCAGCAAGCCGTCTACTCAGCCAAAGAAAAGAACCGCTTGGAAAACTTTAACGGTCGTGTTTGGGATGCCATCTTTAGTCCAGATGGTCAAATGATTGCGACAAGTGATGGTGAAGAGATCCGACTGTGGCGATCGGATGGCACTTTTCTAGCACGATTGGATGATGTGCCGATTGAGCCGGATTACGCGGAATTCGTTGTGATGGGATTTAGTCAGGATAGCCAAACGATTGCAACATTCAGCCATCAATTGGGGCAGCGAAAAGCTGTCAAGGTTTGGAACCTGGATGGTAGCTTGCGATCGCAATTTGGCGATAACGGGTTCATAACAGTGAAATTCAGCCCAGATCTACAAACTGTGGTTACGCAGGATCGTAAGACGGCTCAACTCCTGCAACTAGACGGTCGGCTTATTACTCCCCTTAGCGGTTCTAGTTTCCGCCACTCTAGTTTGTTCAGTGGGGATAGTCAGATAATCGTTAGTACTGCTCCAAGTCCTGATCCAGACAGACAAACTGTGAAGTTCTGGCAGCGGGATGGCAAATTGATTTCTGAGTTCGTAGCCGAAAAACAGTTTTACCCAATGGCATTAAACTGGGACGGAACGATTGTGATGATGTCAGATGGAGAGACACGTTATCTTCAACGACAGGACGGTCGTATCCTAGCCCCTTTAGCAGAGAGTGAAATGCCAAATCACTACATTAGGTCGGTAATATTTAGCCCTGATGATCAAACAATTGCAGTTCACTACCAGAACCAAAGCTCTAGTAAGCAGGGGTTGATCAAGTTATGGCATCGAGATGGTCGTTTACGAGCACGAATAACAGGGCATGAACAAGAGATTACCCAGATAAAATTTAGTCCAGATGGTCAACGAATCGCCACGGCTAGTGCAGACAAAACGGTGAAGATTTGGGATTTGAATGGAAAACAAATTGCTGATCTGGTAGGGCATCAGGATTGGGTCAGGGCGATCGATTTCAATCCTGAGGGTAATCTGCTAATTTCTGGCAGCGATGACGGTACTCTCAAACTGTGGCAGATCAACAGAAATTCTCCAATTCAAAAGTGGAATTCCGATCGAGCCGTTTTTAGTGCAGATAAAACAATATTTGCTACAGCGATCAATCAGGGTGCGATTACGCTACATGGAATTGATGGCAAACCAATTAAAACTTTGATGCAAAAGAGTGATGGACAGGCAGATATTGAATTGAGTAAAGATGGCAAAACCATTGTGACTCATAACTCCAACTTTTACGGTTCAGACTCCTATGGTCCTGTACAACTCTGGAACGGGGATGGCAAACTAATTGATACTCTGATAAAAAAACCTGAAGTTTCTGAAGAAGAGATAAGGGTGTTGATTCGTGTTAGTCGTAATGGACAGTCTATTGTAACCAGCATTCTCGACTTCTACACTTATGGTCTAGTACAACTCTGGAATAACGATGGCAAATTCATTAACACTCTGGTAAAAAAAACTGAAGTTCCTGAAGAAAACAATGTGATTGCACTTGCATTTCTCAGTCCTGATGGCAAAACTATTGTGACTGAATTGTCCACCTCAGGCTCTTATGGTCCGGTACAACTTTGGAATAACGACGGCAAACTGATTCAAACGTTGATCAAAAAATCTAAAATTCCTGAAGGACGGGAACGGTTTCTTGGTAATGTGCGTTTCAGTCCCGATGGCAAAAGCATTTTGACTCATCCTCAATCTCTCTATGAACCTGCAAAGCTTTGGACCACAGCGGGAGAGATCCAAGCCACTTTAGTTGAGGCAACTGAGTTAAATCGAGCTAGTTCGTTTGATGTAAACTTCAGTCAGGATGGTCAAACTCTTTTGACGATTGTGAATGATCCTGAATCGCATAGCATTGTCAAGTTGTGGCAAGCCGATGGCACACCTATCAAAACCCTGATAGATGAATATCAAATTCAAGATTCTGTCGAAGCCATCTTCAGTCGCAGCGATTATGAAATCGGAGCAACGGCCGATGCAACTGCTGTGCCCGAAACCATTATTACTGCTATTCCTAATGGGGCAATACAGCAATGGCATCTTGATGGCACGCTGCGTCGAACCATGATTAAGCAACTGAAGGACGATCGCCCCATCTCCCAACTCCAGTTAAGCCCAGATGGTGAAATTTTAGCGGTGACATTCGATCACAAAGAAATTCAACTCTGGCAGATCAATGGTAAACACTTGAAGACGATCGCCCACAAAGGGAAGATCGGCAGCAGTAGCTTTAGCCCTGATAGCCAGATGTTTGCTTCTGGCAGTCAAGATAACTCGGTGCAACTCTGGGAGCGATCGACTAACTCGGTGATTCCTTTTGTGGGACATACCTCTGGCGTGAGCCAGTTACATTTTGCCCCTGACAATACCAAACTGGCGACTGTCAGCGAAAAAGGCAGGGTCATCTTATATCCCCTGAATCAGGTGATAGATTTACAGCACTGGTCGGCGCAGGCGTGCGATTGGATGGAAGACTATCTGGACAATCTCCCAGAGTTTAGTAATGTGAGGGAGAGCGATCGCCAACTGTGTGAGGACTGAACGCCAACAAAACTTGATATACGCCAGGATATGTTACTGTGAGCGATTTCTATGATTCTGAGAGAGACAAAACTCTCAAAGTCCTTAGAATTGGGGGATTTGGGGAACTCAGTGAAACTGGACTGCGTCATCAAGGTCATCAAGAATGATTTTTAGATGAGTGCGCTGCCTTCCCCTTGACTCTCCAGTTGACTGGAGAGTTCACAATGAAAATAACATACATTCATGAGGTTTAGATCATGGCGCTGCAACTGACGGTTCCGAATATGGCGTGCTCTGCGTGCGGAAATACCATTACTAAAGCAATCAAGGCGATCGATCCGGCTGCTACGGTCGAAGCTGACCCAACGACAAAACTGGTCAATGTGGAAACCCAGGTTTCTGAAACTGCAATTAAGCAGGCGATCGCTGAAGCGGGTTATACTGTAGAACCATCCTGAGCGATTTGGAGTCCTCTCCAACGGTAGCCACATCAACCGATACAGGGTTTGAGACAATGGGATTCTACTCAAGAATGATTCTGCCGCGCCTGTTAGACTGGAGCCTGTCGGATGCAACTTTAGCCAGGTATCGACAAGCGCTTCTGGCAGAGGTGCAGGGGGAAGTCCTGGAAATTGGCTTTGGCACGGGGTTGAATTTGGCTTATTACCCCGAACGGGTTACAAAAATCACGGTAATCGACAGCAATCCTGGGATGAATGCGCTAGCAGAAAAGCGGATACGCAATTCTGACAAGGCGGTTGAAAACTATGTGCTCAATGGTGAACGTTTGTCTATGGCAGACAATACGTTTGACAGTGTGGTGAGTACTTGGACGTTGTGTAGCATCGCTAATGTGGCGCAAGCCCTCAAGGAGATCTACCGGGTGTTGAAACCGGGCGGCAGGTTTTTCTTTATTGAACATGGCTTGAGTCAGAATCCCAAAGTACAAATTTGGCAACATCGGTTAACTCCCGTGCAGAAAGTGATTGCGGATGGCTGTCATCTCGATCGCAATATTGAAAATATCGTGCGACATCAGTTTAATCAGGTTGAAATTAAGCAATTCACCCCTGAGGGAATGCCTGAGTTAATGTCTTATTTGTATCAAGGGATTGCGACTAAGCCAATGGTGTGAGGAAAACTGGAGGGTACTGGCTTTCTCTGCACAAGGGAAGCTGGAGCTTCCTGGGGGGCATTACCAAGCTGGAGCTTGGTAACGAGGGAAGCTGGAGCTTGGTAACGAGGGACAACGAGGGACATTTACACCTTTTCTAGAACTTATGAACACAGCAACTTTGAAGCTACGTGGTATGAGTTGTGCTGCCTGTGCTAACAATATTGAAGCGGCAATTCGTTCTACTCCCGGTGTGGAATCCTGTAGTGTTAACTTTGGGGCGGAGCAAGCGGCTGTCACCTATAATGCCAGCAAAACCAATATTGCGGCGATTCAAGCGGCGGTTGATGCGGCGGGCTATGCGGCATTACCAATGCAAGAGAATGTATTGGCTGTCGAAGAGGATACTGAACAGCGAGAACGACAGTCCGAGCACCGTAAGTTAACCCGTAAAACCTGGGTGAGTTGCATTGTTAGTGCCGTTTTGGTGATTGGTTCGCTGCCCGCGATGACAGGTTTATCGATGCCTTTCATCCCCATGTGGTTGCATCATCCCTGGGTTCAGTTTGTTCTGACCACGCCAGTGTTGTTTTGGGGAGGCGGTCAGTTCTTCATCAATGCCTGGAAAGCATTCAAGCACCGGACTGCCACAATGGATACGCTGGTGGCAGTAGGGACGGGGGCTGCCTATCTCTATTCTCTGTTTCCCACCTTTTTACCTCAGTGGTTTATCGCTCAAGGACTGAGACCCGATGTTTACTTTGAAGCCGCTGCGGTGATCATTGCTCTGTTACTGGTAGGACGACTGTTGGAAAATCGGGCCAAAGGACAGACTTCAGAAGCCATTCGCAAGCTGATTGGATTGCAAGCTAAAACGGCGCGGGTGATACGTGACGGACAGGCAGTCGATGTTCCAATCGCAGCAGTGCTTGTAGGTGACACAATTCTGGTGCGCCCCGGTGAGAAAATTCCCGTAGATGGCGAAATTGTCTCAGGCTCATCTACGATTGACGAGGCGATGGTGACGGGTGAAAGTATGCCTGTCACGAAACATCCAGGCGATGAGGTGATTGGAGCTACGCTTAACACAACGGGCAGCTTCCAATTTCGGGCAACACGAATCGGCAAAGATACGTTTCTAGCGCAAATCGTCAAATTGGTGCAACAAGCTCAGGGATCAAAAGCACCGATTCAACGACTGGCCGATCAGGTGACTGGCTGGTTTGTACCTGTTGTGATAGCGATCGCGATTCTCACATTCATTCTCTGGTTTAATATCATGGGCAATGTGACAATGGCATTGATTACAGCGGTGGGTGTATTGATTATTGCCTGTCCCTGTGCGCTGGGTTTAGCTACACCCACAGCCATTATGGTGGGGACGGGTAAAGGAGCAGAGAACGGAATTTTGATTAAAGGGGCTGATAGCCTGGAATTAGCCCACAAGCTACAGACAATTGTGCTGGACAAGACAGGCACTATTACCCAGGGCAAACCGACTGTAACGGATTACGTCACCGTAGAGGGCACAGCCAATGGCAATGAACTCAGACTGCTACAGTTAGCGGCATCAATTGAACGCAACTCTGAACATCCACTGGCAGAAGCTGTCGTGCAATATGCCCAATCCCAGGGAGTTGAGTTAACAGAAGCTCAAGAGTTTGTCGCGATCGCGGGTAGTGGGGTGCAAGGATATGTTGCTGATCGATGGGTGCAAATTGGCACACATCGCTGGATGACTGAGTTAAACATTGACACCAGCAGATTACAACATCAGTGGGACAGATTGGAATCCCTGGGTAAGACGGTGGTATGGATTGCGATCGACGGTAAAGTAGAAGGCATGATGGCAATTGCCGATGCGATTAAGCCGTCTTCGGTCGGTGCGATTCTTGCTCTGCAACGCATGGATCTGGAAGTCATTATGCTGACGGGAGACAATCGCCGCACGGCTGAAGTGATTGCTCACGAAGTGGGGATTCATCGGATCTTGGCGGAAGTCCGTCCCGATCAAAAAGCGGCAACAGTGGCAACGCTTCAGGCAGAAGGCAAGATCGTTGCAATGGTTGGGGATGGCATCAACGATGCGCCCGCTTTAGCGCAAGCCGATGTGGGTATTGCCATCGGCACGGGTACTGATGTGGCGATCGCCGCCAGTGATATTACGTTAATCTCTGGTGATTTGCAGGGCATTGTCACTGCCATTCAACTCAGTCGCGCCACCATTCGGAATATCAAACAAAACTTGTTCTTTGCCTTCGTTTATAATATTGCGGGTATTCCGATCGCTGCTGGAATTCTTTACCCCTTCTTTGGTTGGTTGTTAAATCCCATCATGGCAGGTGCGGCCATGGCGTTTAGCTCGGTTTCAGTGGTGACTAATGCGCTGCGGCTGCGAAACTTTAAACCTGGTGTTTTGTCAAGGAAGTTTTGAGGGGACGCAGATCCTCTCAAAACTTCCCTAATTTAATTGTGATTTGCGGGATGCGGAAAAGAGTGAAATGCAGGATAAACCAAAGATAAGATAAACCACAGAGGCACAAAGGACACAGAGATGAAAAGTCGGAAGGCTGAAAAATAGGATAAACCAAAAATAGAATAAACCAAAGATAAGATAAACCACAGAGGCACAAAGGACACAGAGATGGAAAGTCGGAAGGCTGAAAAATAGGATAAACCAAAAATAGAATAAACCAAAGATAAGATAAACCACAGAGGCACAAAGGACACAGAGATGAAAAGTCGGAAGGCTAAAAATTAGGATAAACCAAAAATAGGATAAACCAAAGATAAGATAAACCACAGAGGCACAAAGGACACAGAGATGGAAAGTCGGAGGTGTTTGATGATGAACAAAGTAATAGTCATTGGTAGTCTGGCTAGTCTGGGATTTTGGTTGGGATTGAGTTCGGCTGAGGTGTTGGCGCAAATGCCTCATGAAACAATACCACACACGGTGGAGCGGCCGGAGCAATTTCAGCACATTGAACAACCGCTATGGGTTAAAGGGGCAGTCACCCTGGGTGGATTAGGCTTAATCGGTGTAGAACTCTGGTGGTTCTTGTTCAGCAAACCCAAATCCCGCTCTGCTACCCCGACCAGCGATATTTCAGTATGACCAACAGGCTGCGATGGCTCGTCGTGCAAATCCTCTTAAGAGAATTGGGAAATGGCAAGCCAGCTAGGAGGTGACTTCTAGTCCATTTCAATGGACTTAGGCTATGATACCATTTTGGGTAATATGTGCATGATTTCAATTGCCAGAACGGTTAGCTAGTCAAGCATTCTGCAATCCAAAATCGGAAATCTAAAATCCAAAATGGTATGAGTAGGGAAATTCATTTCCCTACAAGTGAGCAGCGCAGTGATTTACCTTCGCCACGCTTGCCCTCAGACATCAAACTCAATCCACAAAGCACCCTACAACCAGCACGAAACCAGGTAGAACGGTTTCTCC
>Ga0224722_1001427_pt1 | contig 13194 bp, 12 predicted proteins | sample Balambano_FR1_Me_FD_161646 | JGI IMG/M metagenome (GOLD analysis project Ga0224722, IMG submission 161646) | Freshwater sediment microbial communities from Lake Towuti, South Sulawesi, Indonesia - Balambano_FR1_MetaG | ecosystem: Environmental > Aquatic > Freshwater > Lake > Sediment | place... | reverse complement strand
CATCTGAGAAGATACATCGGTAGCGTAAAAACGATTCGTATTGATGACATGGGTAACAAATCCTTTTTCCATATTCAATTCTTTGACCGTCACCTCATTCATCGCTTGATCAAACGTGGCGAGCATCGTTTTTTCTTCACCGTCATATCCATCTCGATAGATTAAATTTAACTGACCATCATTCAGGAATGCGCCTGACCATACCCCGCTCACGATGTCGTATATTTTTGAATCACTGGCATCGAACGAAAACGTCGATAACTTTTCTCCATCTTCTTGTGTAAATACGATGAGCTCTTTCATCCCATTCTGACCGACCCCGATATATCCATCTTCTGTTCGAATCGATTGGGCATACGTCATTCCGTTCATTTGTCGATGAATCGCACGTTCTCCCTCATTCAAACGTTCACGATATCGCAGTCCCTCAGCAATATAATTCAAGTTTGACGTGATGCGACTTTCATCAGCGGTCACTTCAAACCACTGTGCAACATCGTCCTCTGTGCCATACGTGACCTCTACCACCGCGTCTTCCCATACAGATGGATTCGAACTGATGTCTAGCGTCCATTCTGCTTTCGGTTCTGTCGCATCAACAGCAAACGTCCCAAGCCCAATCACGATGACCGCACCGAGTGCGGCCACATTCCACATTCGTTTCATCTTCTCACCTCACACATTCAATTTCGTCTGTAAAAATCTTCGACCTAGCCAGATCGTCACACCGGCCCATGCTACCAACACCACACCGACATACACGATCGTCTCATCATAAATCAGTCGATTCGACAAGAATGCGTAGCCTAAAATGGGAATAGTAAAGATGGCAACTAGGATTGACAAGCTAAGTACCGGTGACCAGATCGTCCGCTGCCAGAAACTCCGTTCAATCAACACAAATGTGAAGATAAACAGCACGACTACGACAATCAATACTTGATGGATGATAAAGTTGATGAGCGAAGAAGGATACATCAGAGACAATATATCCTGATACGACAGTGCTTGTTCAAATGATCCTTGAGTCGGAATCATCTTGTCATCGAACCAACTCGTGAACGCTATGTACTGTAACTTGAGAGCAATCCATTCAATGGCAAATAGCCCTAACGTCATCATCAAAATCGTAGCGAGTTTAGCGAAGAACAAGGTCATTCGTTTTTGTGGCATCGTCAAGAGGCGTAGCATGAATGTCCCTCGTCCTTGAAAATCGCGATACCAGATCCATACGCTGTACAGTAACACTGCAGCGACGGCGATCCCGAGGGATAAAAGATATGGAGGCCCGTTTAAGTAACTGACAAACATCAATGGATAGTCTGCATCTCCTGTACGTCGCAATTGTTCATAAAAATTTGTTTCGTCCCATAAAAAGTAACCGAGATATCCAAACTGGACGATGAGAAGTCCTGCAACGAGTATCAAAAATGGTTTCGTGACACGCTCGACTTCCCAACTCAATAGTTTCAATAGATTCATGCCCCGTACTCCTCTCTCATCACATCGACGATGGACTTCCCGTGAATGAAACGGACATCCTCGACATCAAACTCACGAACGATGCGTCCGTTATTCAACATGACCGCCTTGTCGATCAAGTACTCGATATCCTCAATTTCATGTGTCGTGATGAGGACACCCCGGTTCTCCATGATTTCACTAGAGAACAGTTCAACAATCTGTTCTTTCGAAAAGACATCGATTCCTGAGAAAGGCTCATCGAGCAATAGATAATCCGGGTCTTGGGCAATCCCGAGCGCGAGGTTCGCTTTGGCGAGCGTCCCTTTCGATAACTCGCTCAACTTGTCTTCCGGGAACAATTTAAAATCTTCGACGAGACGAGCAAATAATACCGAATCAAATGTCGGATAGAAATCTTTCATAAACGCCTCACACTGTTCAATCGTGAAATGAATCGGGAACATCGCATGGTCGGCGATAAAAGCGACACGATTCAAATCGATCGGTTTTCCATCAATCAATACCGAACCTTTATCGAAAGGTGTCAATCCCATGATGCCTTTCAATAACGTCGATTTCCCCGTTCCGTTCAGCCCAATCAGGCACGTGATCTCCCCTTTGTTCGCTGTGAACGAAACGTCCTCAATGACTTGTTTCCGGCGATAGCGTTTCTTAACTCCCAACACTTCGATCATCGTACATCCCCTCCTTATACTGTCGTTTAATCTTCTCGACCAGCTCGTCCACCGAGACGTCGAGTTCTTGAATCGCTTCCACAAATACCGCGACCGCATCGTCTACAATCTCAGAGCGAATGTGTTTGAGGATGACGTCATCTGTCGTCACGCGACTCGGTCGATTTCGTTCGGTCGTAATCAATTGTTGGTCCTCCATTTCCTTGAACGCTTTTTGAACGGTGTTCGGATTAATTTTTAAATCGTTCGCTAGTTCTCGCCGGGATGGCATTTCATCCCCAGCTTTCAGTTCACCGAGTGCCATCTTCTTCTTGAAGTAGTCGACGACTTGTAGGTAAACTGGTGCCCTCGTATTGAATTGCATGTTCATCACCTTTCTAAGTGTATGACATGGTTAATACACTTTCTAACTGTATTATTAGCGTAATACACTAAGACGTCAATCATTTTTTTCAAATTTTCTCTAAACAAAAAACATCTGACACGTATGTCAGATGTTGAAACGTTCAGTCAGAGCACGATGTCTGCTCCTCTTTTCGGGTCGACGTGTTGAAGATACAAATCTTCCCCGGGCCAGTACCGGCGCTTGTATTTTTCAAGCCGTGTTGTTGGATCACCGAGGTATGTATCCCGTTTCAGTACTCGCTCGTACCGAACTTTTCGGGGACAGTCGAGAAAAATCACATAGTCGAAATAAGAACGCCATTCCGGACGTTGTAGAAAAATCCCTTCTACGACAACTGTATGTGCGAATGATATGTCCACAATCTCTTCTGCGATGACATCTCGTTCATACACGTAACGAGGTAACGTCAATACCGTTATCCCCTTCCTCAATGGACGAAACAGTTCACGTTCTAAGCGTGACACGTCCCATTGAAGTGCGTAATACTCGGTCGATTCAGGCTGCCCGGTCTGATAGCGTCTGTCACGTTCGACGATATAGTCATCGATGTGAAGAACGTAAACGCTCGGGTCATTGTTCAAATGTGAAACGAGCGTCGTCTTGCCCGCTCCGCTCAGTCCATCAATCGCCACGACAAACGGTCGATTGGCCGAGTGCATCGAACGCGCCGCACGGATGACGTCTACTATGTTCATATCGTTCCTCCCTACACAAAAGAAGTCAGCTCACGCATGAGCTGACTTCAGTTTACCAGAGTACCCAACCACGCGCTCCTGGAGGCGCACTCTCAATCAAGTGCCAGATTGGAACGGTGTATGCAAATGCAATCAAGACGAACGTTACGGTAATCCACAATTTCCAGTTTTCGAAATAGCGTGGTGTATCCATCGCCGCCTCTTCTGTCTCAGCGAGCGGGAATTCTTCTTCGCCTTTTGGAGCGAGGAATGACAAGTTGAACATCGAGTAGACGAAGATGAGAACGGAGATGAATAAAATCGTTCCCCCGATTGCCATCATGACATGATATGGGATCCACTCACGCGTCAACGCATCCGAGAAATAAGTTGCCGGACCCGTTCGACGTGGGTTCCCGTTCAATCCTGAGATATGCATCGCATAGGACATGATCGCCATACCGAACGCCCATGTTCCTGCTTGAATCAATCCAAGTTTGTTCATCGCCTTCGTTAACGTGCGACCGCGTAGGACTGGGACGAGCCAGTACGCTGTTCCAAAGAACGTCAAGGCGACGGCAGTTCCGACTGTGATGTGGAAGTGTCCTGTGACCCAAAGTGTATTGTGGACCATTGCATTCAATTGGTGCGAAGCGTTGATGATCCCACCTGCACCTGCAGGAATGAAGAATAGCATTCCGACAAATGGTGCGAGGAAGCGAACGTCGCCATACGGCATTTTCTTCACCCAACCGAACAGCCCTTTCGCGCCGAGCGCACGTCCACGAAGTTCAAACGTCGCAAAGAGCGAGAATGCAGTCATGAATGAAGGGATGACGACCAAGAACGTCAAGATGACTTGAACGAACTTCCAGAACGGTTCAATCCCTGGCTCTGTCAACTGATGGTGGAAACCGACCGGGAATGAGAAGAGTAAGAACAGCAAGAACGCCATCCGTGCCAACGCATCCGAGAAGATTTTCCCACCGATCACTTTCGGTACGACCGTATACCACACGATGTATGCCGGCATGAGCCAGAAATAAACGAGCGGGTGACCGAAGTACCAGAACAATGTACGAGATAACTCGATTCCGACTGTATCCGTCCATCCTAACGAGAGCGGAAGGAGCTGGAATAAAATCGTGGCTGCGACACCAAGTGTCGCAATGTCCCAAAGAAGCATCGTCATGATACTCATATAAGCCGGGAGCGGCGGATGAACACCAGGGTTGTCACGCTTGTAATCCGCATACATGCGGAACATCGCGAATGACGACAACCATGTTCCGACTACGAATAACACGAGTCCGACATAGAAGAGCGGATCTGCCATGAGCGGCGCATAAAACGTATATAAGACCGTTCCTTTATTGGCCAAAATCATGACAGTTACCATGACAGCACCGATAATCATCGTCCAAAAACCGAGCCACGCGACACGCGTCGGGAATGATTCAAAGCGACCGAACGATTTTGCGAGTAACGCATATAAAAGACCGATAATGAACATCGTCGTAAAGACGATTCCGAGCATGATCCCGTGCGCAGTCAGAAGTTGGTAGTATCCAAAAATTTCAGGAATGACACCCGTCCGAATCAACGTCTGAGTCAATCCAGCTAGCGCCCCAATCAAGATGGCGAGAACGGATACGAGAACGTGTCCGTAGGCAAGACGTGCCTCTTTGGCTCCGATACTCGGAACCGGTACGCCGCGTTCCATCTCCCATTGCTTCAGTTTAGATGATACGTCATTCATTTATTCCACCACCTTGATTTTAGTCGACATCATGTGATGCCCTGTACCACAATATTCGTTACATAAGATTAAAAATTCGCCAGCTTCCTCGAATGTGTATGTCAACGAGTTGATATGTCCCGGAACGATCATCATGTTGACCGGTGTACCCGTCAACTGAAATCCGTGGACGACGTCAGGTGATGTCACGAGGAACGTCACTTTTGCCCCTTTTGGGATTTCAACATTCCCTGGTGTGAACGTAAACGCTTGTGCAATCATGACGAGCTCGTATTCATTTTCACCAATTTGATGAAGTCCTGGTTTGTCGAACGGAGCCGTCTGATTTACTTTTGCCGGGTCAATCAAGTCTGCATCCGATGCGGGTTGATTACCTGCCGCAAATGCGGATACCCCGAGAACAGTCAGGAAGACTGCGAGTAGAATGATGCCGAATGTAAGCCAATATTTTTCTAGTTTATGAATATGCATAATGAGACCCTCCCCCCTGAATTCTTATCGAGTGACGAATAAGTAAAAGACTGATGACCACATGGCGATGATGACACCCGCCACGATCATGACCGATGTGAACGTTCCTTTTAAATTCGGTTCTTGCCCATCTTTATGTTCCACGTGTAAGACCCCTTTCGCTTGTTTTTCCACCTTTATTGTATGCAATCGCTTAGGCGATAATATGTGATATTTATCACTTCAAAAGTGACAATCACATCAATTTTGCGTAGTTTCAACACATAAAGTTCACATTTGCATAAAACCAATCCACAAAAAAACCGCCTCCACATGGGGCGGTTTATAAACGACATATTCCTGCCGGACAGCCTTCGCAATGGCACAGCTCTTTTAAAAAGTCGACATCGCGAATGATGATTGATTTCGTTGTTGTGCTGATGACTCCTTCTTTTCGCCACTGACTGATCAACCGATTCACCGTCTCACGCGGTGCACCAATCAACTGTCCGAGTTCTCCGTCAGACGGATGACGAGGAATCACGATTGCATCTTCTTCCTCCACTCCATGCATTGCGGCCATTCGAAGCAACGTCGAAGCCAATGCACCAGGTTTTCCGTACAACAATAAGTCGCGCACTTTCATTTCGGAGTGCTTACGCATCATCGATGTCCAGCGCAAGATTTCTCCGGCAAAACGGATATCGCGCTGCATGAGCGACTCTAATTCTCGTTTTGAAATCGTCCCGATTGTACTCTCTTCGGTCGTTTCGATGCTATACGAACTAGGGAATGTCTCCACGATGTCAAACTCACCAAAGAAATCATCCGATCCATACATGAACATGACGAGTGGATTTCCCTTTTTCGTGATTTTCGTGAATTTGACAGAACCACTCTTCAAGTAAAAGAACTTATCACACTTTTCACCTTCCCAACACACGATACTCGCTTTTGGGTGATGTTGAAGCGTCATCATTTCGAGTAACAGCTGTTTCGTTTCGTCTGAGAATACAAAACTGTTCGGTTGGGTCGTTCCACATTGCATTGACATAGGTCGGTGCTCCCTCCACGTTTCATTCGTCCGTTCCATTTATGACTTTATTATACAGGAGTGTGACAGGGAGTATCATAAAAGTATGTGACATTTCAAACAATCTTTTGAAAATAAAAAGATTCGGGTATGCCCCCGAATCTCTTGATCGATTCATCGTTGAATCAGTCGAATCAATTGTTCAGCCGGTTTGAAGTTCGGATACCGGACCGGTAAATCAAATTTCGTCGTATTCTTTAAAATAGACTTCGCATGACTGAACGTCTCAAAACTCGTTCGCCCATGATAAGCTCCCATTCCGCTCTCGCCCACTCCACCGAACGGTAGATTCGGGTTCGTCAAATGCATGATGACATCGTTCACGCACCCGCCACCAAAGGAAAGGTGCTTCATGACGGTTCTCTCCACGTCCTTCGACTCGGTAAAGAGATAGAGCGCCAATGGGTGTGGTCGGTCCGAGATGAACTCAATCACTTCGTCCAATTGACGATATGGAATGACTGGTAAAATCGGACCGAAAATCTCATCTTTCATCACATCAGCATCTTCATGAAGATTCGTCATGACGGTCGGCGCAATTTTAAGCTCATCTCGGTTCGTCTCTCCACCGAACACAAGGTCCCCTTCTGTCAAATAGTGAAACAAACGGTCGAAGTGCGATTCATTGACGATGCGCGTGTATCGTTTCGTGCCGACACCATTCCCAAACATCGCGAACGCCTCTTGTTTAATCGCTTCTAAAAATGCGTCTTGTTGCGATTCGTGGACGAGTACATAGTCTGGTGCGACACATGTTTGACCGGCGTTCATCCATTTCCCCCAGGCGACACGTTTTGCCGCAATAGAAACGTTAGCATCTCCGTGAACGATGACTGGTGATTTCCCACCTAGTTCGAGCGTGACTGGTGTCAGATGCTTCGCTGCCGCCTGATTGACGATTCGACCGACTTGCGTCGATCCCGTGAAGAAGATATAGTCCCATTTTTGTGCCAACAGCTCTTGCGCTGTGTCTTTGTCCCCTTCGACACTTGCGACATATCGATCGGTGAAGGCACGCTCGAGCACCTGTGTCAGGACACGCGCCACATTCGGCGTCAATTCTGAAGGTTTGACAACAGCTGTATTCCCGGCCGCAATCGCGCCGATAAGCGGCGCAACAGCCAATTGGAATGGATAGTTCCAAGGAGCGATGATTAACACCGTACCGTACGGCTCATATTGAATCTCACTCTTCATTCCAAGATGGATGGCCGTTCCGCGGACACGCTTCGGACGCATCCACCGCTTCAATTCACGCGTCGTTCGTGAAATCTCGTCGTAAATAAATCCGATTTCCGTCGTGTATGCATCCAGTTCGGACTTGTTCAAATCTTCGCGAAGCGCCTCTAGCAAATCCGCTTCATAATGCTTGATGGACTCCTTTAAAAACGTCAGCATGCTCAAACGAAATGCCATCGATTTTGTCGCCTGTGTTTTAAAGAAGCGGCGCTGTTTTTGGACTAGCTCGTCAATCGTCAACTGTTCAATCGGTGCCAGCATGAACTTTCCTCCTTATGGTTCATCACATTGATTTCATTGTATCATCGCGTGCAAAGCGAATCTAAAAAAACACTTCCATCGATTCACTATATACAAAACGTTTAAATGTTTAAACGTTTAATCATAGAGTAATCGATTGCTTCCTTCGTGTCAAAACATCCGTACTCTTTTTCGCGCACTGATGAGAAAGAGCAGACTTGCGCTCCCTAAAATCAATCCGGTCAGTGTGAACTGCTGAACGATCGAGAGCGGAAGAACACTTAAAAATGATGACCCCGCTACCGTTCCGAGAGAGAAAAAAGCATAAAACGCCCCGTATGCTTTTCCTCGATTTTGTGGAGAGGTCGATTGAATCAACAACGTATTGATGGCCGGGAATAAAATCGCAAACCCGATGCCATATAAGGCAAGTACCCCATATAGGCTCGTTTGTACACCGGATTGTCCAATTAACACCTGGCTCGTCCCGATGATGGCCACCCCAAGTGCGGTCAACTTTGTTGGCGAGAATCGATCGAACAATCGATTCGTCGGTAATAAAAAGAACAGGACGGCGACCACGCCGAACATACTAAGTAGTGTTCCGCTCAACCTTGAATCGTATCCAAGTTCCTGTACGTGGAGCGGTAGTAAAAAGGCGAGTACCCCTTGAGAAAACATGAGGCAGAAAGCACCCCAATAGGCCCGAATCACTTTCGGATCCGGCTTTTCCCGTGTCCTCTCTTTTTCTCTTATTGTTTTGACCGTTTGACTTCCTCGCATCGTCACAATCGTCACGACGAGAATCACCCAACCGAATAAAGAGACGAATAAAAAGACAGTCGGTGGCGATGTGATGCTAGCGACGATCCCGCTGAACGCTGGGCCGATGATGGCAGCTAACCCGACGAAACTACCGGTAATGGCGACTTTCTTTCCTTGACGGTTCATTGCAGTGACGTTCGCAGACAGCGTAAAAGCAGCTGGGACGATGAGCCCGGCCATAAAGCCGTGAACACACCGTACAAACAGCAACATGGATGCTGAGTCGACGAATTGATAAGCCAGTAAACTGAAGCTCGTCAAAAACAAGCCGAGAACCAAGACCCGATACGGACCACTCCTGTCAGTCCATATACCGGATAACATATTTCCAAACGTGTTCGTCAACGAATAGATCGCAATGGACAAGCCAGCGATAAACGAAGATGCCCCAACGGATACCGCAAACGTGCTCATGATCGGAAGTTGGGCGAACAAATCAAAAAAGGCAAAAAATACGATGGCATATAATATAAAACGTGGTGGGGTTTTCATCGGACAATTCCTCTTTCCCGTGATCTTATTCTTAGTCTAGCTGGAGCTCCAACCGTTTCATAGGGATGAATGGGTTTAGACACAAAAAATCCCTACAGCCAAAGGCTATAGGGAAAATCGCTTAGTTTGTCACTTCGACGGCTGTGTCGAGAGCGACACGAATCATTTCATCGAACGTCGATTGACGCTCTTCTGAAGTCGTCTCTTCACCCGTCAACAAGTGGTCAGAGATCGTGAGGATCGTCAACGCGTTCACTTTATGTTTCGCTGCAAGCGTGTAAAGACCTGCTGCTTCCATCTCGATTGCGAGGCAACCGAAGTCCGCCCATTTCTTGAAGTGATGGAAATCATCTTGATAGAATTGGTCAGCCGTGAAGATTTGTCCGACTTTGATCGGGATACCCGCCTTCTCTGCGTTCATATACGCACGATGTAGGAGGTCGAACGTCGCTGTTGGCGCATAGTCCATGCCGTTAAAACGGACGCGGTTTTGTCCCATTTCACTTGATGCGCTCATCGCGATGACAACGTCACGCACTTTAACATCTTCTTGAATTCCGCCCGCTGTTCCGACACGGATCAAGTTTTTAGCACCGTACGACATGATGAGTTCATTCACGTAAATCGACATCGATGGGACACCCATCCCCGTACCTTGAACCGAGATCCGTTTGCCTTTGTATGTTCCCGTGAAGCCGTACATGCCACGAACTTCGTTATATAATTCGACGTCTTCTAAAAACGTTTCCGCGATATACTTGGCGCGAAGCGGATCCCCTGGAAGTAATACCGTTTCTGCAATTTGTCCTTCTTGAGCTCCAATGTGTACACTCATGTTTGAATTCCTCCTTTAAGCTTGTCGTTGAACTTGTTCCCGAAATTCGTTCGGAGTAACACCGACTTGTTTTTTAAAGACCTTTCGGAAATATTTGTCGTCCGAAAAGCCGACTGCTTGGGCGACTTCATAGATACGCTGTCTACTCGTTTCTAACAGGCGCTTTGCTTCGTTCATCCGAATCGTCAACACGTACTCAGATAGATTCACGCCATATTGTTGTTTAAATCGTCGTGAGATATACTCCCGACTTAAGTAAAACCGTTCACTCATTCCTTGCAAACTCAGTTCTTCCGCAAAGTGTTGTTCAATATACGTCCCGATTTGGGCAATCGGATCTTCACTCGACTCCTTCACCACGTCCGCTAACGCGCGTGACAACGTATCGTTTAATACATCGGGGTCGATCGGTTTCAACAGATAATCAAAGCTTCCGTATTGGATGGCCCGACGCATGTACGAATACTCATCGTAACCTGTCAACACAACGAGCTTAGAGAATGAAGCGTGGTCGTGTACCCACTCCATCAGCTCGATTCCATCACAATGTGGCATTTGAATATCCGATAGAATTAACGCCGGTCGTTCCTGCTCGATGAGCGCCTTTGCCTCAAGCCCGTTCTTCGCCTCGAGTACGGCCTTCACACCGAACCGTTCCCATTCGCCGAGTAATTTTACCGCTTCCCTTACCGGAGATTCATCATCTACAATCAACACTTTCGTCATGATGCCACCCCTTCATCCGTTGCCGGGAAACGCATCATGATTCGAAAACCGCCTGTTTCAGGTGTAGCCAACATAAATTCTGCCTCCCGATTATAGTTTAACATGAGTCGATCACGAATGTTTCGTAATCCTGTGCCCTCTGTGTCATAAAATGTCGAGTCACCTTGTTCAATCCGTGACATGACCCGTTCCCACTCTTCCGTCGTCAAGGAACGTCCACTATTCTCACAGCGAATCACGAGTGTCGCTCCTTCCATCCAAATCATCACGTCAAATCGATTCGCCAACGCCGAGCCGTCTCGTTCGAACCCATGTTTGAAAAAGTTCTCTGCGAGCGGCTGTAAAATCATCTTAGGAACAATCAGTTCATGAAGGTCCTGAGGGACTGAAACGTTCACTTGAAACTGATTTGGAAAACGTACGTCTTGCAGGCGAATATATGAGTTCAAATGCTCGATTTCTCTCTTTAGCGTGACCATCGACTCTTCAGGATGCATCGTATATCGCATCATCGAAGAGAGTTGTGTGATCAATCGATAGACGGTTTTTCCATCTCCCTTTAAAGCGAGTGTGCCGATCGACTGTAACGCATTGAATAAGAAATGCGGATTGGTTTGCGCTTGTAAGGCACGTAGTTCATTCGTTCGGTTCTCTAAGGCAAGCTTATACTCCCGTTGAATCAGATCATCGATTCGCTCAATCATCCGCTTGAACTGTCTCCCGAGTACGCCGAACTCATCATTCCCAAGGGACTCGAACGAAACCGTCATATCGCCTTGCTCAATTCGCCAAATGTTCGAGGTTAACGTCTTAATTGGAGTCGTCAGTTTCATCGAGGCGTACGTGGCGCCGATCAACGCCAGAATAAGGGAGATGATTCCGACTAACAAAATAATGAACGATGTTCGTGAAGCCGGCTCCGTCAAGAGCTGATCTGGAATCGACTTCCCGACATAGAACTGCTGATGGTCGAACTCAAACGTTTTCGTGATTTGATGATGTTTTCCATCGGTCGAGAGCGACCTCGGTTGAAACGACGATGGAATCTCGCCATCTCCAAGATGGGCGAACACACGATTGTCCTCACCAACGAACCATAGACTTTCCTCCGGACTATTTTGAAGAGAAGCCAACTGTCCGATGAATAAATCTTCCGGGATATCGAGCGACAGAATCGCGAGCGGTTCGTCCGTTTCAATTTTGTCGAGTCTGAAATGGAGGGTGACGACATCTTCTTGCGTCATGATTGGTCCGAAATCATGATACGGGATGAGTGGATGTGACGCTTCAAGCAGGACACGACTTTTCGGATTATTTAACAACTGTCGTTGGACAGCGCTCGGCTCTTTTTTGGAACGTGGTGATACTTTCATTTTATATGCTGCGAATGAATCCATGTCTTCAAGCATCAACAGCTGAATTTGCGCTACGTCTTCCCGGGACAAATACATCGCGAGGAGCGCTCGTCGCACTTCAATCTCCGTTTCTCTCAACGACAGGCCCGGTCCGTATTCCAATATGTCCAATACGTCACGATCCGCATAAAGGCTCGTCGGCAAACGACTCAAGTCAGAAATATAGCGTTCCATCTGACGTGTTCCCCGTTCAAGCGACCATTCCGTCATTTCTAGACCGCGTTCACGTTCTCGATCCTCCACATACCAAAATGAAATGATTGTCGCGATAATGACCGGCACGATGATGGTCAATGCAATCATTCCCGTTAACTTTGTCCGAATGCTATTCACCGCTATCCCCCCTACCTCATGAGTATATCATGCACTATGCAAACGTTTGCAAAAATCCTAAAAAAGAATCCTCGTTTCTTTCGAAACAAGGATTACGCGATGATTAATACGATTCCAATAAATCAATGAGTTGTGGACCGTGTCCCATTTCTCGCGCCACATCAATCGGTGTCATACCTTCTTCGTTCTCAATGGTCACGTCTGCACCGTGATCAAGTAAGAGACGAACTGTTTCAGGATCGACGTCGTCATTATAGAACAAGTTATGGAGCGGTGTTTCCCCATATTCGTCTTGAATGTTCACATCCGTCACGTTTGCCAGTTCCGCTTCAATTTCTTCATAACTCGCATTCATGAACGTCAATTCTTGAATCGGTTCTCCTAATTCCATTTCCCAATCCTCTTCGAAATCCTCGCTCATGGCCGATGCGACAAAATCAGATAAATCATCGTTCATGACGAGTAAGGCGATGATGGCTCCGTTTCCGATGACAGTCAATAGAATCATCGAAATGATAGAGGCTTTCACATATCCCGCTGTTTTAAAA
>Ga0224722_1001426_pt1 | contig 13199 bp, 17 predicted proteins | sample Balambano_FR1_Me_FD_161646 | JGI IMG/M metagenome (GOLD analysis project Ga0224722, IMG submission 161646) | Freshwater sediment microbial communities from Lake Towuti, South Sulawesi, Indonesia - Balambano_FR1_MetaG | ecosystem: Environmental > Aquatic > Freshwater > Lake > Sediment | place... | reverse complement strand
CCAACCTTGGAATTTCCCATGTGCGGGGAGTATTTTCCGTAATCCACTACCGAATTATGCAGGTAAGTTGATTGAGGTTGCTGGTTTAAAGGGGTACCAAATCGGTGGGGCTAAAATATCAGAAATGCATGGGAATTTCATCGTAAATACAGGAAATGCAAAGGCGGACGATGTTTTACAGTTGATTCAGCATGTCAAGGATACGATATATGACTTGTATGAAGTTAAAATGGAAACAGAAGTTGAAATAATAGGAATAAAATAGGATGATTGTCCCCCTTACAAAGTATTGGTATATGGTATAATAAACACTTGGGAAATTACTTATTACCTAAAAAGTAACGGCATGATTTCTCGTGCCGTTGTTTTCACTTATAAAAAATTATTGAATTCTCTGTTTTTACACAAAATATATTTACGTTGGTGAGGTGATTGGATTGGATCAGGGGAAAATAGTCTCGATTGAAGAACGGATTCCTAAATTGAAACAGCAAAGACGAAAAAAGGCTAATAGAAGACTTGTCACTTTATTGAGTTTATTCTTCTTGTTAATCGTTTGTGTCGTTTATTTCCAATCACCGCTCAGCCATATTAAAAAAATTAGTGTTAATGGTAATGACTTATACAAGGCAGAACATTTAGTGAAAAACAGTGGGTTGTCCACTGGAATGAATATTTGGAAGCTCGATAAGAAAGATGTGGAAAAGGAAATAGAGAAGCTTCCGGAAATAAAAACAGCAACTGTAAAATGGTCATTCCCTAACAAGGTATTAATTACAGTAGAGGAATATGATCGGATTGCAGTTATTGCAAAAGAAAATTCGTTTATTCCCGTTTTAGAGAATGGTGAAATACTAGAGGATGAAGGAAGGACGAGCTCACCTTCTAATGCGCCAATATTAATTGGTTTTACAGAAGGAGAGATACTTGAAGAAATGGTTAATAGCCTGAAAGAGCTTCCGTTTGAAATTCTTTACTCCATTTCTGAAGTGAATTACACACCGAAAGAAACGGATCGTTTCCATATTTCTTTATATATGAATGATGGAAATGAAGTTAGTGCATCGTTAAGGAGCTTTTCAAAAAAAATGATACACTACCCTTCCATCGTTAGTCAGTTAGATCCGTCACAAAAGGGAGTCATTGATTTAGAGGTTGGTTCGTATTTTAAATCATACGAATCAGGAGGAGTTGAAACAAGTGAAGAAGAGGGTGAAGGGTAAACATGTTATCCTCTCGTTAGTTTTCCTTGTATTAGGATATATGGTGTCTTTTTCATACCACCTAACCAAACAGGAAAAAGCACAAAATACGATATCGGACAAGCAGTGGAATCGTGAATTAGATCTCCGTAATCAGTTGATTGCTCAGGAAGAAAGAAACCGAGAGCTTCAAACTGAGTTAAAGGAAAAACAAAATAAAATTGTAGAGATTGAAGAAGAATTAGCGAAGGAAGAGCAAGTTTTCTTCAATCTTGCGGAAGACGCGGAGAAATATCGTATGTTTGTAGGTAAAGTGAAGGTGAAAGGGAAGGGAGTAGAAGTGTCCCTTGCAGATGGTGACTACAATCCAAATGAAGAAAACATTAATAATTATATTGTTCATGAACAGCATGTCTTTAAAGTGATTAATGAGTTATATATATCAGGTGCTGCGGCAGTTGCGATTAACGGACAAAGGCTCACACATAATTCCTATATACTTTGTAATGGGCCAGTGATTGAAGTGGATGGATATCAACATCCAGCTCCATTCGTTATTACGGCTATTGGTGATCCTGATGTGATGACCTCTGCTTTGAATATTACAGGTGGAATTAAAGATATGCTTGTTAGTGACAATATTGAAGTGACAATCCAGAAAAAAGAAGAAGTTATTTTAGATCCACTATTAGGAACTTAACTCGTTTGTTTTGTCCACAGATATTGTAGAAAGCTAGGTGATTATTGCGTGGACAGAAAGAAAATTAATAGCTTGGCAATTATCGGAGTGATAGTAGGATTCATGCTTGCTATTCAATTTCAAACGGTCTCTAAGCCGGAGGTACGAGACACAAGGGATACTTGGCAACTGCGTGAAGATTTAGTGAAGGAGAAGGAACTTCAATCCCGACTGATTAAAGAAATTCGTTCCATTGAAGAAAAATTAAACGAGTACGAAACGGAAAGAGAGCAGGGCAAGGGAAACACGTTAAGGGATACACTAGAAGAATTAAAACAAGAAGTAGGACTAACTGAGTTGACGGGCCCAGGTTTGACGATTTACATAGAGCAACTGAATGAAGAATTGATTCTAGGGACTTCTGGTGCTACACTTTCAGCGGACTTATTAGAACGACTTCTTAATGAAATAAATATGTATGGCGCTAAACATGTTTCGGTTGATGGTCAAAGGGTGATCAATACAACTGTGATTCGTGATATTAATGGTGAAACGAAAATAAACGGACGTTCCCTAACGAAATTTCCTATTGAAATCATCGTTTTGACGGAGGATTTTACCGTTGCGGAAAAGCTGTACAATCAAATGCAGGTTTCTAAATCAGCAGAAGAATTCTTTATCGATAATCTAACAGTCACCATAAAGAAGCCTGAGCTTTCCATTGCTGTTCCAGCGTTTGAAGATTCCATTCGAATTCGAGGTATGGAGCAAGTAAAATCTGACAAAGGAGATAGTTAATTATGTGGCTTCCCCTTTTAGGATTAATAATTGGAGTCGTCCTAGGTTTATTAACAGATATATCTGTTCCTGAGGAATATTCCAATTATTTATCCATCGCCGTCCTAGCTGCCCTTGATACATTATTCGGAGGAATCAGGGCGCATTTGCAAAATATATATGATGAAAAGGTTTTTGTTTCCGGTTTTTTCTTTAATATTATTCTTGCAGCAAGTTTAGCTTTTCTAGGTGTTCATCTTGGTGTAGACTTGTATTTAGCAGCAGTTTTTGCCTTTGGAGTAAGGTTATTTCAAAATATCGCCGTAATTCGAAGAATTCTGCTAACAAAATGGTCTACAAATAAAGAAAAATAGAAAAAATTTGTATATTTTAAAAGGGAATATATTAACTTTGCCGAATAATTTTATAGATACATTATTATACGGTCTAAAAAATGAGAATTGTTGTTCAATTTTTTGAATTGTTAAAGGAGGTGCCAAAGAATGAACAGCAATGAAATATATGTAAGTCTTGACATCGGTACATCCAGTGTAAAAGTGATCATTGGGGAAATGGTCAATGACTCTTTGAATATTATTGGTGTTGGCAATGTTAAATCCGAAGGACTAAGAAAAGGATCCATTGTTGATATAGATGAAACCGTTCATTCTATTAGAAAGGCAATTGAACAAGCTGAGAGAATGATAGGCATGGAAATTAATAAGGTAATTGTTGGAGTAACTGGGAATCATGTGATGTTACAGCCATGTCATGGTGTAGTAGCTGTCTCAAGTGAAAATCGTGAAATTACCAACGATGATGTTGCTCGAGTAATTGATGCAGCACAAGTAATATCCATTCCTCCTGAGCGTGAGATTATTGATGTCATTCCTAAGCAATTTATAGTTGATGGACTAGATGAAATTAATGACCCACGGGGAATGATAGGTGTAAGGCTTGAAATGGAAGGAACGATTATTACAGGTTCTAAGACGATTTTACATAATACTCTTCGATGCGTAGAACGTTCTGGATTAGAAATCCTTGATATTACTTTACAACCACTAGCTTCTGGTGCCTTTGCACTCTCAAAGGATGAAAAAAACTTAGGCGTGGCACTTGTTGATATTGGTGGGGGCTCAACAACTATTAGTGTCTTTGAACAAGGATTCTTACGAGCAACAAGTGTACTTCCAGTTGGTGGAGAACATATAACAAAAGATATTTCGATTGGTCTTCGTACATCTACTGAAGATGCTGAGAAAATAAAAACAAAACATGGACATGCATTTTATGACCATGCTTCCGAGGAAGAAGTATTTAGCGTACCGATTATCGGAAGTGATCAGCATCAACAATTTAACCAGCTTGAAGTTTCTGATATTATTGAAGCAAGAATGGAAGAAATTTTTGACCTTATTCAAAATGAAATTAGACGTTTGGGCATTCGTGATTTACCTGGTGGTTATGTGTTATCAGGTGGAGTTGCAAACACCCAAGGAATTCTTGAATTAGCTCAAGTGGTTTTCCAAAACCGGGTTCGCATTGCCATACCAGATTATATTGGAGTGCGTGAGCCGCAGTATACGACTGCTGTCGGTTTAATAAAATTCGCTTACAAAAATGCTAAAATACAAGGTAGGTCTATTGGTAACAGTACGGCTGCCACTGAAACAAAGGAAAAAAGAGTTCAAAAGCAGCCTCAACCAAAAGCAAAGCCGGACAAGCAGCCGGAAGAAAAAATGACATCACGAGTGAAAAAATTCCTTGGTTACTTTTTTGAATAGTATTCAATCGGTCGCTGCGGGACTGAATTTCTGGCAGCTTCATCTGAAAACGGTCTTCATTGACCGCTACCGGGAATATCGACGAATTAGGAGGATTTGTCATGTTGGAATTTGATACAAATTTAGATTCATTGGCAACTATAAAAGTAATCGGCGTAGGTGGAGGCGGAAATAATGCTGTTAATCGGATGATTGAGCATGGCGTCCAAGGTGTCGAATTTATTGCGGTAAATACAGATGCACAGGCATTGAATTTATCGAAGGCAGAAACAAGAATGCAAATTGGGGGAAAGCTTACTCGCGGACTTGGAGCAGGAGCAAACCCTGAAGTAGGAAAAAAAGCAGCTGAAGAAAGTAGAGAACAAATTGAAGAGGTGTTAGCTGGAGCGGATATGGTTTTCGTTACAGCTGGTATGGGTGGCGGAACAGGAACAGGGGCTGCACCAGTTATTGCTCAAATTGCTCGAGAGTTAGGGGCATTAACAGTAGGGGTTGTAACAAGACCATTTACCTTTGAAGGTAGAAAGCGTTCGACTCAAGCTCAAGGTGGAATCTCTTCCATGAAGGAAGCGGTTGATACACTTATCGTGATACCAAACGACCGTCTTCTTGAAATTGTAGATAAGAGTACGCCAATGCTTGAAGCTTTCCGAGAGGCTGACAACGTTCTTCGTCAAGGGGTTCAAGGTATTTCTGACCTTATTGCAACACCAGGTCTTATCAACTTAGACTTTGCAGATGTAAAGACAATTATGTCTAACAAAGGCTCAGCTCTTATGGGAATTGGTGTAGCTGCAGGAGAAAACCGTGCAACAGAAGCAGCGAAGAAAGCCATTTCTTCTCCGCTTCTAGAGAAGTCCATTGATGGAGCACAAGGTGTGTTAATGAACATTACTGGTGGGTCAAATTTAAGCCTGTATGAAGTACAAGAAGCAGCAGACATCGTTGCTTCAGCATCAGACCAAGAAGTAAACATGATCTTTGGTTCAGTTATCAATGATAACTTAAAGGATGAGATTGTAGTAACAGTAATTGCGACTGGATTCAACGAAGACCTTTCTCAACCGAAACCAACAAATCGTCCATCATTTGGGCAACAAAAACAATCAGTTGCACCTACAAAGCCACAAAGAGAAGTCATTCGTGAAGAGGAGTACAATGAACCTGTACGCCCAACTACTTCACACAGTAGTGACGATACATTAGATATACCTACGTTTTTACGTAATCGCAATAGAAGAAGATAGGTAAACTTTTATCATAAAAAGCAGAATTCAACCTGAATTCTGCTTTTTATTTTGTTTTAAGAGGAAAATCTGTTTTCCTAACCTGAGATGAGAAATTTTGACAAAAAACGGAGAGATTTGTGAAAATCTCTTCTTTTTTATGTACATAAAGTGACACACTTCCAACATCTATGTACGTTATACTTTTTCATAACAGAATAATAGATTGAACAAGGAGAAACGAGCAAGGAGGAAAATCTTTGACACTATATTTAGATGTGATTTGGCTGCTAAATCTCCTTTTCGATACGTTACTTCTTTATTTAACTGCCATAATAGTAAAAAGAGAGTATAAGATTTGGAGACTGTTTTGTGGAGGACTGATAGGATCCTTCATTATTATATTGGCTTTTACTCCTTTTCAGAATTATTCTGGTCATCCTATTGTGAAATTAGCATTTTCTATAGTGATGGTTCTTGTTACCTTTGGATACAAAAGATTACGAACCTTCATCCGTACGACGATGACCTTCTATTTTGTTACCTTTTTAGTAGGTGGCGCACTTATTGGGGTTCATTATTTCATTCAGTTTGATAATCAATTGACCTCTTCTGTGTTAATAGGGAGTGTAAAGGGATTTGGTGATCCGATTAGCTGGTTTTTTGTTCTTATTGGATTTCCGATTGCATGGCATTTCTCCAGATCAAATATTGAACAATTTGAAATGACGAAAATACAATTTGATCAAATGGTTTCTATTCGCATTCAGATTGGAGAAAGTCAATTTATATGTAAAGGTCTTGTGGATAGTGGGAATCAACTATACGATCCTCTCACCAAAATGCCTGTAATGTTTGTCTCTGTCTATAACCAATTAGACACGATTCCTGAATCCATTAGGATACTTTCAAGTGAGAAGGATGAGATCATTTATGGAAACGCCTCTCTTCCAACTGAATGGGAAAATAAGCTTCGAATTATCCCGTATAAAGTAGTTGGACAAGAGCATCAACTTATCATTGCTATAAAGCCTGACCAACTTCAGATCGAGATGGATGAAGAAATAATTCAAGTGGACAAAGGATTAGTCTCCTTTACAACCCAGCAGCTTTCCTCTGACGATACGTTTCAATGTATTGTTCATCCGAAGATGGTTACAGGTGTCGCAAAGGTGAAATCAGATGTAAAGGTAAGCTAATACTACTATACTCAGAAAAACATAAATTAGAAGGAGGACAACTCATGAAAAGTATAAAACTTCGACTTTCTTATTACTGGTATAAATTATTAATTAAGCTAGGACTCAAGACAGATGAGGTCTTCTATATAGGCGGAAGTGAGGCGTTGCCACCACCGTTATCAAAAGAAGAAGAGGAAGTGTTGCTTCAAAAGCTTCCTAGCGGGGATAAAGCAGCGAGGTCCATCCTTATTGAGAGAAATTTACGACTTGTCGTTTATATAGCTAGAAAATTTGAAAATACAGGCATTAATATTGAGGATTTAATTAGTATCGGAACTATAGGTTTAATTAAGGCGGTTAACACGTTTAATCCTGAAAAGAAAATCAAGCTTGCTACATACGCATCAAGATGTATCGAAAATGAAATTCTCATGTACTTACGGAGAAATAACAAAATTCGCTCAGAGGTATCTTTTGATGAGCCATTAAATATTGATTGGGACGGTAACGAACTGTTATTGTCTGATGTATTAGGAACAGAAGAAGATATTATTACAAAAGACCTAGAAGCCAATGTTGATAAGAAGCTTTTATTAAAAGCATTACATCAGCTAAATGATCGTGAAAAACAAATCATGGAGCTCCGCTTCGGTTTAGGTACAGGGGAAGAAAAAACCCAGAAAGACGTCGCTGACATGCTTGGTATATCACAATCCTATATATCAAGGCTCGAGAAAAGAATTATTAAAAGACTAAAGAAGGAGTTCAATAAAATGGTTTAGATCAATTCTACCTAGAAAGAAAAAATTTTTACGTTAAAATATATCTGTAATACCTTGTCCTATAGACATTTTTAGGAAATTTTAAGTATGCATGTCCATTTTGGATGTGCATATTTTTCCTTCTCGGGGAGATACTGTTTTTTGTACAGCAGCTCCTGTGAGGAGGGAAAAGAATTGACTCGTAATAAAGTTGAAATTTGCGGTGTTGATACATCTAAGTTACCAGTTTTGAAAAATGAAGAAATGCGTTTGCTATTTAAAGAAATGCAAGCCGGGGATATAACAGCCCGAGAAAAGCTCGTGAATGGTAACTTGCGCCTTGTGTTAAGTGTCATTCAGCGATTTAATAATCGTGGGGAGTTTGTTGATGACCTGTTTCAAGTAGGGTGTATCGGGTTGATGAAATCAATTGATAATTTTGACCTAGGTCAAAACGTGAAATTCTCTACTTATGCTGTTCCAATGATAATCGGAGAAATCCGACGATACTTAAGAGATAACAACCCAATTCGTGTATCTCGTTCTTTAAGGGATATTGCTTACAAGGCGTTACAGGTACGAGAAAAACTAATGAGTGAGACGTCAAAGGAGCCAACTGCTGAAGAAATAGCAAAAGTACTAGATGTTTCACATGAAGAAATCGTATTTGCTTTAGATGCAATTCAAGACCCCGTTTCGTTATTTGAGCCAATCTATAACGACGGAGGAGATCCCATTTATGTGATGGATCAATTAAGTGATGAGCGTAACAAGGATATTCAATGGATTGAAGAAATTGCTTTAAAAGAAGGAATGAGGCGACTTAACGAAAGAGAAAAGCTCATTCTAAGAAAGCGATTCTTCCAAGGAAAAACTCAAATGGAAGTAGCTGAAGAGATTGGAATCTCACAAGCACAAGTATCCAGATTAGAAAAAGCTGCAATTAAACAAATGAATAAAAACATACAAACATAAACTACCGACTCAGCTCGGTAGTTTTTTTGTATAAAACAATCATGAATTCTCCTCTCATCTTCATATATTTAACTATCGAATAGTCGGGAGTGAAATGTGATGGTGAAAATTTCAGAATTTCAAATTAAAGATGTGGTCAATGTTGCAGATGGCAAAAAGTTAGGGAATATTAGTGATATAGAAATAAATTTATCAAACGGTAAAATTGAGGCCATTATTGTAAGTGGTAACGGACGGATGTTAGGCTTCTTTGGAAAAGAAGAAGAGATTATTATTTCTTGGAGAAATATACTTAAAATTGGTGAGGATGTCATTTTAGTTCGTTACAGAGGGGTTAATGAAGAACAATATGATGAAGCAGAAGCAAAGTAAGTCTAATTCACTGGGAGTATACTGCGAATTATGGTAAACTATAGAAAAATCAACAAACAATTGAGGTTTTTATAATGGACCCATTTATTCTAAAAGAGACGTCTCATTTCATCATAAAAGATTGGTCAGATCGCTTCGATGGACTTGTTGCAGGGTTTACAACGAAAAACGGAGGAAAAAGTAAGAATTCCTTTTCAACATTAAATACAGGATTTCATGTGGGGGATCAGGAAAAGGATGTATGCTCAAATCGAGAAATCTTGTCAAAAAGCACTGGTATCCCGTTAACTCATTGGGTTGGAGCCGAGCAGACGCATGATATACATGTAAAAAAAGTCTCGGTGCATGAACGTGGACTTGGTTCAAATTCATATGAGGATGCTTTCAAGGATACCGATGCTTTTTTTACCTATGATAAAAACCTGCTCTTAACATTATGCTTCGCTGACTGTGTTCCGCTCTATTTTATTGCGCCAAAATACGAAGCAATTGCCATTGCTCATGCAGGGTGGAAAGGGACAGTTGGAGGAATCGCAAAAAGGGTGATAACAGTATTTGAGGATGAAAATATTCCTGTTTCGGAAATTTTTGCAGTAATTGGCCCTTCCATTTGCGAAAAATGTTATATTGTAGATGATAAAGTCATTTCATTTGTGGAAAATTTAGTGGAAGATGTCGAAAAAAAACCATATAATCGAATCAAAGATAACCAATACCACTTAAACTTAAAAGAGTTAAATAAACAAATTCTCCTCAAAGCGGGAATGAATGAGTCAAATATTCAGGTTACGGATTTATGTACGAGTTGTGATTCTGATTATTTTTTCTCCCACCGGAGAGACAAGGGAAAAACGGGTCGGATGATGAGTTTTATTGGTTGGAAGGAGGAGCAATCGAGAGAATGAAAGTAAGTGATAATCTGCGTGTGCTCCACGAAAAGGTGAAGGAAGCTTGTCAGAGGAGCAATCGAGATCCAGAGGAAGTAAAAATCATTGCTGTAACGAAATACGTAACAACAGATAGAGCTTCAGAGGCATTAGAATGTGGGGTAACACATCTTGGTGAAAATCGTGATGAAGGCCTTCTTGAAAAGTGGAGCACTTTAGGGGACAAGCCTACTTGGCATTTTATCGGAACTCTTCAAACAAGAAAGGTAAAAAATATCATTGATAAAGTAGATTATATTCACTCTTTAGATCGTGAGTCCTTGGCGAAGGAAATTAATGCAAGAGCCGGAGACAGAATGATTTCTTGCTTTGTTCAGGTGAATGCGTCAGGCGAAGAATCAAAGCATGGATTAACGCCTGAAATGGTGGTACCATTTATTCAGGAATTAGAAAAATTCCCTAAAGTAAGAGTAGAAGGGCTAATGACGATGGCTCCCTTTACTGAGGACGAAACTATCATAAGACAATGCTTTCAGACGTTAAAAAAACTTCAGCTTGAAATTCAACAAATTCATTTACCATATGCTCCATGTTTGGAGCTTTCAATGGGTATGTCTAATGATTTTGGAATTGCTATTGAAGAAGGGGCTACAATGATACGAATCGGCACCGCATTGGTGGGCGAATAGTGTGGGAGGTGTAATGGATGAGTCTTAAATCAAAATTTAAAACATTCTTTTTCCTAGATGATGAATATGAGTATGAAGAAGAGGAGTACGAGGCTCCAGCAGCAAAGCCGCAAAGACAACCACAGCAACAGCAACAAAGTGTTTCTCCTAAACAGAACGTGGTAAGCTTACAGAGTGTTCAAAAATCTTCAAAGGTTGTTTTAATAGAACCGAGAGTGTATGCAGAAGCTCAGGAAATTGCAGATCAATTGAAAAATCGTCGGGCAGTTGTTGTGAATTTACACAGAATTGAACGGGACCAAGCGAAACGGATTGTTGATTTTTTAAGTGGTACTGTGTATGCCATCGGTGGAGATATTCAAAAGATTGGCGCAGAAATTTTCTTATGTACTCCAGATAATGTGGAGGTTTCAGGCAATATCTCGCAACTTATGCAAGAAACAGAATACGAAGATACGAGGTGGTAATACGTAAATGGATTTACTTCTATCAATATTAATTCGAGTAATTGATATCTACTCTTGGGCATTGATTATCTATATTCTAATGTCATGGTTTCCAAATGCAAGAGAAACAGCTATCGGGCAATTTTTAGCAAGAATTTGTGAACCATATTTAGAGCCGTTCCGTAGAATTATTCCTCCTATTGGTGGAATGATCGATATTTCTCCGATTGTTGGTATTTTTGTTTTGAAATTAGCGTCAACAGGTTTATATACGTTATTTGGTTGGTTTTAGCTAAAAGGGGCATCGATGCCCCTTTTTTGCACTTTCATATCTATAAATATATGATAGGAGATTAGATTACTATGGATTTGCATCAGCACTTCCGACGCGAAGAGCATAGTTTTGTCGATCAAGTAATGAGTTGGAAGGAACAGGTAGAGAGTAATTATGCTCCAAAGCTGACGGACTTTCTTGACCCGAGAGAGCAGAAAATTGTCGAGATGATTATTGGAGCGAATTCGGAGGTAAAGGTTCAATTTTTCGGTGGAGCAGAGCAGCTGGAAAGAAAGAGAGCCTTCATCTATCCAGATTATTATTCTGTAGAGGTAGAGGATTTTCATATTTCCTTATATGAGCTTGTTTACCCAAATAAGTTTGTATCTATAGAGCATCGGCAAATTTTAGGTAGCATGATGTCGCTTGGACTAAAAAGAGGGAAATTTGGAGACATCCTTATGGAAGGGGAAACCATTCAACTCTTTGTCGCCAATGAAATAAGCGATTATATTTCCATGCAGCTTGAGTCGGTAGGACGTTCAAAAGTAAGTTTAAAAGAGCGTCGTCTCGAAGAAGCCATTCAAATGAAAGAACAATGGAATGAGTACACCACAACCGTTTCTTCCCTGAGACTAGACGCCATGATAGCTGCTGCTCATAATATTTCTCGTCAGAAATCTCAAACATTAATTGCAGGTGGAGTAGTGAAAGTGAATTGGATGACGATTGAAAATCCCTCTTTTGAATGTAAGGAAGACGACATTTTATCTGTTCGAGGATATGGAAGAGCAAGACTTTCCTCCATTGACGGGAAAACAAAGAAAGATAAATGGCGAATTGTTGTAGAAAAACATCAATAATTTATAAAAAATTTGCAGGAATATAAAAGTACATGTCGAATTTCTGTTACAATGAATAGTATAGACTATTAAGCATTTGGAGGTGGCTTATAATGCCATTAACACCGTTAGACATACATAACAAGGAATTTACAAAAGGATTCCGTGGTTACGATGAAGATGAAGTAAATGAGTTCCTTGACCAAGTAATCAAGGACTACGAATTGATTATTCGAGAAAAGAAAGAACTTGATGAACGATTAAAGGATATGAATGAGCGTTTAACTCATTTTTCGAATATTGAAGAAACCTTAAATAAATCGATTGTTGTAGCGCAAGAAGCAGCGGAAGAGCTAAAGCGTAATGCTCAAAAAGAAGCTAAACTAATTATTAGAGAAGCAGAGAAAAATGCGGATCGCATCGTAAATGAGTCACTTTCTAAAGCTCGTAAAATTGCTCTAGAAATTGAGGATCTAAAAAAGCAATCCAAAGTGTTTAGAACTCGCTTTAAAATGCTTATTGAAGCACAGCTAGATATGCTAAATAACGATGATTGGGATCATCTATTACAATATGAGCTTGATTCATCAGAATTAAAATCTGCAAATTTAAAAGAAGAAGAAGATTCATTGGCTTGACGAAAAGCGGTGTCTTCGAATATAATTTTTTAACAAGTAAAAATCGTATGTTGCGATGACAGGGATAGTAGAATTTATCAATGCTTTTTCAAGCGAGTTAACAGTTGGTGGGAGGTTAACAAAAGCGATAAGTTTGAATATCACCCTTGAGTACCAAGCTGAACGACCACAAGGAATAGTAAGCTTAGGCGTTTAAATTCACGTTACGAATTTTTGAGCGGATGGGTTTTTAGCCTATCTACTAGGGTGGTACCGCGGGAATATAAGCCTTCTCGTCCCTTTTTGGGATGAGAGGGCTTTTTTGTATTTATTTTTACTAATTACTGGTAACACTGAAGCTAGAAGAGGAAGATTTAGGAGGAAATTTAAAAATGGATTATAAAGATACGTTATTGATGCCACAGACGGAATTCCCGATGCGTGGAAATTTGCCAAAGCGTGAACCCGATATTCAAGAAAAATG
>Ga0224722_1001425_pt1 | contig 13201 bp, 13 predicted proteins | sample Balambano_FR1_Me_FD_161646 | JGI IMG/M metagenome (GOLD analysis project Ga0224722, IMG submission 161646) | Freshwater sediment microbial communities from Lake Towuti, South Sulawesi, Indonesia - Balambano_FR1_MetaG | ecosystem: Environmental > Aquatic > Freshwater > Lake > Sediment | place... | reverse complement strand
GTTCTGGCATCGGGCGATCCTCCTCGCACGTCAGCGGCTAGAGCGCCTATTCTGCCGCAGTCCCTGCCATCCCGCAACCACTAAATGTAGAACCTGTCACGGCAATTCCTGGAGACCCTCCGTAGCGACGCGACGAAGCACGTTGAGGTCTACGAAGGGCTCAAGGGCGCGGTGCAGTTCCCGTATCTCTTTTGCTGTCTTGGTGCGTCGGGTTGTCGGTGTAGGGGTTGTGTCGAACAGGTCGAACTGACTCTGGATGTAGTCTTCTGCGCCCAGCGGCGCGTACTCCAGCATGCTTTACCAGTATAGCATATGTGTGCTATACACAGTTCATGGTAGAGATGGACCCAGCACGTTATGTCCAGCTCGACTTCTTCTCGATGCTCCCCGGTTCCGCCGGTGGCCGTGCGCTCCTGGCACAGCGAGGCATCGACCACTTCAAGCATCTCGCGTCTCTTTCAGCACGGCGTCCGAAACGTGAACGGGTCGAGTCGGCACAATCGGCAAGTACAACCCGCACACATCGTCGTCATACACTGCCCCGCACACGAACATACATCGAGCTTGATGAGCAAGTCACCGAGCGAGTAGTCCCCTACTGGCCGCACACACGACACGGCCGGCAACGCAGCCGTCCCCTGTTTGTCCGCATCGAGGTATCCAGAGAGCGTATCAGTGGCGACATGACCTGGCTGTATGATCGTCTGCAAGCGCGGACGGTAGGAGAAATTCAAAACCACAGGAGTCGTTATAAGGCGGTTCGCCGCCGGCGGTTACGCCCCCCTCGTCCGTTACGTGCCTACCCACCTCGCAATCGCGTCGGTCTTTCTCTTGCAGCTGGATATATGCTGCCTTTTCCCCCTTGAGATTGTGAGTGCATTATGGTTTAGTAGTGTAACAGTAGTAGTTACCCAATCCAACGGAATACCCCTGACCCGGCTTCTCGCGGATTTACGGTCTATGGTTATATCAATTGCCTCCCAGAAAGGTGGTACCGGCAAGACCACCACCTCTATTTCACTTGCCGCCGGACTTGCCTGGCGAAACAAACGAGTACTTTTAGTCGACACGGATAGCCAGGCAAACTCATCAAAAGTCCTTCTGAAGCATTACCAGGACATTCCAGCAGAGGAAACCATTTTCGCCACCATACTCGAGCGAAACCCCCTTCATATACATCAAACAGATATTGCCAATCTCCATATTGTCCCCTCGCACATTCTCATCTCAAACACCGACGTTGAGTTAACCTCGGCGATGGACCACCGTGAGGCTCGGCTGAAAGATCAGCTTGATAAGGTCAAGGAAAACTACGACTACGTTATCATTGACACCCCACCAGCGCTTTCCTGGCTTACTATCAACGCATTTACCGCTTCAAACGACATACTGGTCGTTATATCACCTGGATATTTTGAGTTGGACTCGGTCAAACAAATCAGAAGAACAATAAATCAGGTGCAGGAGATGTTTAATCCCACTGTCAAAGTATTGGGCTATCTCTTCACCATGAGCGATCAGACAGTTGCAAGTCGCGAATCGCTGAAAGTTCTCCGTCAGACATATACGGAGGAAGTGCTGCGCACCGTTATTCCACGCAACACCGATATTCGCGAGGCGCACATGCAAAAGATAGATATATTCTCGCATAATATGCAGTCGAAATCGGCTGAAGCATATAAACAGTTAATTGACGAGTTGTTTTATGGCAAGTAAAAAACGGATCGATGGTGCTGCTCTTATAGACGAGTTGAAAGAACGCTCAGTCTTTTTCGGGAAGCCAAGCACGCAGCTCACTCCACCGAACGATGCCCCTGCCGCTCCTTCCCTCCTCGCGCCACCGACAGCAGAACCTGTTTCCAGCGATGGAGCCGGCTCAGATCGTGATACCGTGACACCACGACACCATGACACCACGGTTGATACCACGGTACCACTCCCCTCGCCTGTCGAGCCGGCACTGGAACGGGTTCGGCGGGCTATCAAACAGCAGGGCAAGGAAGCAGCAACCCACCGGTTTACTGTTGAAGAGAAACGGATGCTTAAAAAGATAGAGCACGACTATATTATGCGTGGCATTCGCACCAGTGAAAATGAAATCACTCGCATTGCCATAAACTACTTGTGTGATGACTATAAGCGCAACAAAGAAACAAGTATTTTGGCACAGATCTTGGAACTTCTGAACAAGTAATCCTCCACTTCTCACTGCCTGCTTTCTTCATATAACAACTCAAATCCTGGTATCGTGAAACCGCGACACCGCGATACCATGATACCGTGATACCACGGCATCAACCACGGTACCACGATACCATGCAACCACGACACCATGGTAGACACCATGATACCGTGATACCACGATTCGCCTATTGCAATCATGTTTTTTATGTGGGTATAGTGGGGAAGTAGCAGATAATAAAAAAATGGCTTGATAGGGAGCGCAGTCCCACACAAGCCAATCTAGGATTAATCGTACGAGATTGAGGCGCTCCCTGTCAAGACAGAGGAGGTCTATGCCCAATCCTGCCCCGACGTTTCCCGGCTTTTCCAGTCCTAACTACACTATGGTCCCTGATCAACTATTTGATGAGCTCCTACCCGACTTGTCCGGCGCTGAGTTGAAGGTGCTGTTGTACATCATCAGGCGCACATTTGGCTTCAAGCGCGAGGCCGACGCTATCAGCATCTCGCAGCTGCTCACAGGGATAACCACATCAGACGGCCGCATCCTTGACCGGGGAGTGGGGCTATCTAAGCCCGCGCTCCTTGCCGCGCTGCGTTCCTTGGCCGAGCAAGGCATCATCATTGCCGAGCGTCAGCACAGTCCCGAGCGCGGCAACGAGCCAACTATCTACCGACTGAATGTCGCTGGACACCAAGCGGAGGGGCGGCAAGCAGCTGGCGCTGCTTCACGCCCCCCCTTGGTAAAAAAAGTTTACCAAGGGGGCTTGGCAAAAAAAGTTGACTACCCCTTGGTAAAAAAAGTTAACCCACAATATACAGTAGAACAAAAGACAGAATATTCGAATATTCGAAAGAGAGAACTTGGCGTGAAAAAGGATGTGAAAACGGATGATCCGTATGCAGAGACGACGATCATGATTGTCGAAGAACCAATTGACCAGGAGGCAACCGGCTCTCCAGAGGGCCACACAGTGGCTCCAAATGCATCAGTTCACGCGGTTGCTGAGGTACTCGCACAACGCACAGCGGAGCATCACGATAGGGCACAGGGAGCCCGTGAGACCATCATGAAACGAATTGCCCAGTTTGCCGAGGAATTTGGCGACAGAGCGTCTCTGAAGAGTTCAACCAATCGAGCGTACAACCTGTTCTGCAAGGCAGGAGTGAGTGTCGATCAGTTCGTCGCCTGCTTGTGGGAGGCGCGTTCAATCACCCGCGACCGGGTGCGCACCGGTGGGGGAGTGAAAAGCAAGATGGGCTACTTCTTCACGGTGCTGTCCGAACGGCTCGGAATAGACCGCTTCCAAGACGCTGTAAAGCCCGTGAAGGGGGTGGGTAGTTTCTGATGATTAACGTTATGGACAAGGGGATGGTGTGGCATTCCTGACAATTACAGGGCCAAGGAGGGCCATTTCCAGAGCAGTAAATAATCAATAAGTGATGAAAGGAGGCACATGCCAGAACGACAGCGAGGGAGAGACCCTAACAAAGGTGGGAAGAAACGAGACGAGCGGCGCGAGCAGGAGCCGACGGCGTATCACAAAGCCGTCAAATATCCAAGTGCTGACGCATCAGAACAGCCTTACGACACGGTACGCGACACCGTCCTCCAGACGGAGTGCAACTTGTCCGTGATACGATTGCTCCTCGGCGTCCAGCAGGAAGCCCATGTCGCGGTGTGGGGTGATACTCCCGCCGACTCGCTACGTCGCCGAATTGACGAGATTCTTGTCCGAGGAGAAGCGGTCGAACTACCGGCGGAGATATGGGAGTATTTGAAGCACCGACGAATGGAGATGAGTCAGTTGGGGGAGTGGGTGGAGCGGCCACGAGTACGGAGGAGACGAGGGCTGAACTGAGAGCCTATTACAACTACGCTTGACGCCACCACTGCATCGCAGCACAGTCAAGGCTGAGGCACGTTCCAAGTCACAACCTCATTAGAAAGCTATAGCCGGGCGTTGCCAACTGCTAAGTGTTGCTGTAGTACTTGTCCGAAACTGACACTGTGGCTATACTACAGTCAACGGATACTCGTCGCTGCGTCTATCCTAGCACTGCCACACGATAAGGCATTCTTGCAAAAAATGAAGGCGCTCTATGTCTCGTGACAGACTACGGCAGCTCATTGACAAGAACTTCAGCCTTGAGGAACTGCGCACCTTGTGCTTTGACCTGGGTGTCGACTACGATTCTTTGTCGGCCGAAGGGAAAACAGGGAAAGTAAGGGAGTTAATAAGCTACATCGTGCGTAGAGATCGTCTCCCTGAACTAATAGAACATCTTGCTAACAGTCGCCCAGCCGTCCCGTGGAGTGAGTTAAGCCTAGATGATATATATTTGTCCCAGTCAATTGTAGAAATACCTCTAAGCCCGGCTCAAGAAATAGGTTCTCCATCTCCATCGGCACAGACAATTAGTCATCGACCTAACACGACTTCTAGCTCCCTTTGGAAAACCGAGGGAGGCCATGTGCGTATAATCATCTTAGGCGTGCTAGTGGGACTGGTAACGGTTTTCTTGATTCTGACACGAGTGCAAACTATTGCCGCATTTTTGTCACACGTTGCAAATCTGGAAATCCGCCAGATCCAAACCTTGGTTATATCAACCGTGACACTTGCACTCGTTGTAGCTACTATAGTATTTAGTGGAAGAATATTGTTTAGAAGTCGGAAGATTTCACCACAGAGCATATTAAATATCGTATTTGCCTATGTAGTTTGGTTCAGTTTTGCAACTTGGGTATTATCAACCCCTCCAGAAGCCCTTCTTGTAAAAAACCCCGCACCGTTAACAGATCCTCTCACGGAAAGTTTTACTTGGAATAGCGATGTGTATGTTCAAAATATGGGCACCAGGAATGCCAATGTTGAAATCAGTCTAAGTCAAAGTGGCAGCACTACAGCTATCAATCCTGTTGAAATTCCTTTGGGTCATTCACATCTTGTTCTGAGTCAATATGGCCCCGTACTTTTTGACAGTGGTTCTACCACGGTAGTATCAGACCAGCCCATAACTGCTGTAGTAGTTCTGAATGGGATCGGCGAACACGACAATAAATCGCGTTTACGACTTTTATACACCGGAATTTTCTCGAATGATCAGACCCTCTACTACCCAATTATCAAAAATAACTACAAAGGTGTATATACTGAGTTAACAATACAAAACATTGATACTCATCCCAATACATTCACCGTCACGTTCACCATGTCAGATGGTGCGGAGTATATTTACAGATCTCCAGTAATACCACCCGGTGATTCTATTATTGTTACACCAGGAGACGCCGGCGTGCAAAATGGTTCAAACGACGCACGTCGCAGTCTTGGCAGCGCAGTTGTCAGCTCAAATTCTATGCTCTCCGGAACTTGGTCCGAGAAAACAACAGAGAACAATTCGAACATCAATACTTTACCAGCGTTAACCGCTTCTAGCTCCACGAATAAGGCTTATGTAGCAGGAAGAAGCACAAATTATGAGTATCTTAATCTGTACATTGTTAACATTGAGAAGAATCCTATTGATGTCGACGTTCAGTATGGTCTCAGTAGTGTAAATGGCAGTGCTTGTGCAGATTTAGGTGGCACAGGCCATTTAGACAACATATTACCTCAGAGCTCTCGTATCTACGCCCTGAGGCTTCCTGCCAATCCCTCAGAGCCGTGCTATAAATGGGCTATTATAGAAGGTTCTGGAAAGTTTGTTGTCTTTACAAGTGAGTCCGCTTCGTTTGCCGAAGAGGGAGCCGACGCAATTTATCAAGTTCATCCTTTCGATACACTTACCAATAACATAGCGTTACCATTGTATCTCGAGCAATTCGCAGGTCTTAGTTCGAGCTTCCATTTGCGAAATCCCGGGCTAAGCACCGCAGCAAATGTTATTGCCACCTTTTACTGTGAAGATAACAATGGCCAATCCTATACTGCTACGACTAAACCACTACGAATTCCACCGACCAGTGCTATAGTCTTCTATCAACTCAGCAAAGCAAGTAATCTATTCACTCAAGAGGGAGCCATTAGACCAAACTCCAGATGTTCCGTCATTGCACAAGGCGATGAGCCTTTCTTCGGTTTTGCTGTGGAACAAGCCGACGACCCAAATATCACTACTTGGGTCAACTATAATGCAACTAACTTCTCTAGATAAAATGGTAGGGTCACGAGATGCTGGCTTCCACCGCAACACTGAGCGTCAGCGCGCAGTTTATCTTCCTATGTCGGAATGCGGAATCAAGTAGCAGTACAGAGCCTACTCAGCGGCGATGTCTATGAGGTCATTTGGAGTGACACCAAAGAAACGACAGAGATCTTCAAGGGAGTCATAGTCCAGTCGCCGTAATGGAGGACCGTTTGCATTCCCGTCACTCGTGTTGTACCAGAGGCGGCGAGCCGTTGACATGCCCAACTTGGCCTCACGCTGGAACGTCGCGAGGTTATACCCTCTAGCCTCAGCTAGCTCTCGAACACGAAGTCGCACTGCCATGCCTCTCATCGTACCATAGCCCTCACCTACTACTAGCAAAGCATTACTAGTAAAACCCCGCTTGTGGTTGACCGGCTTTGATTTGTGTGCTAGGATATACCACTAGCAAAACCTCACTAGCAGAAACGACAGAGTGTCCTGCTATGGGTAATCAGAGAACTTCCTCACGTCTACCCTTCACCATCTCCTTGGGCAAGTTCAATGGCGACTACGTGCTCGGAGGTAAGGACAGTCTTGCCGATTACGCCACCATCATCGGCGGCTACCACATCCTACTCGGTCGAGCGGAACAAGGCCGCGACACGCCTATCGAGCGCGGTAGCGGGAGGGAACTTATGCACCCTCGTGAGTCCAACGTACGCAGCGCACCACTGCATAACGGCAAAGTTGTGAAGCAGGAGTACAACCGGGTAGGACTTGCGCTCTCCATTCTCGCCGCACTCTGCTTCTTCCTTGCCCTATGGGGTCTCAATGGGTTCTTCACTGCACGCACCGTCGTCGGGTTGGGGATCTCACTCAACATCGCCGCGCTCTCCTGGGGAGCAGGGTGGCTCGTGCACATCGTTGTCTCACTCATCGAGCATCATCTATGGCGACTACGCCGGGCAGTAGCGGGAGCACCTGGTTTCGTTCTGCTGGGAGTCTACGGCCTCATCATCGCGGTGGGGGTAATAGATGTGCTCACCTCAGCAATCGCCTTCCTCTATCTGTTTGAGACGGTGGGCTTGTCCGCAATGGACTCGACCCTCCGGCTTATCAGCACCGTGCTCGCTGAGGTAATCGCCATTCTGCCCGAGCCGACCATTGTCTGGCTCTCAGTTGCGCTCTGGCGCGTTGTGAAGGAGGGTCGTGATGCCTGAGGCTGGATGGCTCCTGCTGCTCCTGTTTCTGGGACTGTGTTCACTCGTCCTCGTCGCCCTGTTTTGGCCGTCGTTTCGTAGGGCTACCACCCAGAAGGCGTTGACGAATACACCCATCGTCCTGGGAGAGGCACACAAGACAGCTATGACGCAACTGAACACCCTGAACCTCGAGCAGTTGCTTGTCATTGTGAATGATCGGCCAGACGACGCTCCCCACACCTTAATTGTCGGCACGAGTGGCAGCGGGAAGACCACGCTCGCTCAGGCTATCGCCTCAGCTCGCAGTGGTGCACTGGCTATCCTTGATCCAAAGTGGCAACCAGGTAAGTGGGGTGGGTTACCCGCTGTCCCTATTGACGACGACGGGAAGTACGTGCAGTTGGAGACAGCCATCACGGCGCTCCTCTCGGAACTTAGTACTCGGCTCGTGTCCCTGAAGGCAGGCACACGAGACTTCGTTGAGGTGACCATCATCGCGGAGGAACTCCCGACGCTTATCCAAGAGTGTCCCAGTGCAGCCCAGCTCTTCAAGCAGGTTGGTAGGTTGGGACGCGAGCTTCGCATCCGCTTGGTCGGGCTGTCGCAGAGTGAGCGCGTCAAGAGCTTGGGGGTTGCCGGCGAGGGGGACGCCCGTGACAACTACACCCTCATTCGCCTCGGCAAAGCGGCAATTGACACACTGCCTGAGACTCGTGCCCTCACGCGCCCAGCGATCTTGGAATGGAAAGGAGAGCAGTATCTTCTTACACTTGACGGCATCATGGATTTCGCCAAACGTTCTATTCCCATTTCACGCTCATGGGCGGTTGTATTGCCATCAGGTATTAGCCAAAAGCAGATCTTGCAGCAGGACATTAAGCAAAGCCATGAAATAGTCTTCTCTGTCGAAGAAATCGCGGCAATTGCGTTCATGATTGCCAAAGACGTGGAAAAGGGCTCAATAATCCGCTCAATGCCGAGATATAATAGGAAGCAACATCAGCGCTACGCTACATTCTACGAGCGACTTCTGGCAGCCATACGAGCGTCTACTACCGACAAGAAGTGAGGTACTGTATGAGTGAAGCACACCGGCTGAAAGTACCAGCCGACTTAATTGGGGCGACGTACGCGCGCATCTCGACGGCACAGCAGAAGGAAGGTGTGTCGCTTGACCAGCAGGACGAGCGCATGGTGCTCTACGCCGGTCAGAACAACATCACGGTTCCCGAGGCTTACCGGTTCAAGGAGCAGGAGTCTGGGTACAAGTCCGAGCGCACCGACTACAACAGGATACGTGACCTCGTCCGCGAGCGTGCCATCAACGTACTCATCATCTACGGCTCAGACCGCCATACCCGCGACCCTATTCACGGTGAAATCTTCCGCGCCGAACTGCGGCGCAACAACGTCGCACTGCACATTATCACCGAAGGCGGGGAGGTTGACATCATCTCACCTACGGGGCAGTTTCTCCGGCGTCAGATGGACAACTTCAACTGGTACTGGGGCAAGATGATTCAGCAGACCACGCAGGAGAAGAAAGCAGCCTACGCTAAGCAAGGCATCCCGCTGCTCCAGGGTACCCCGCCATTTGGGTACCGTCGCGTGGGCAAACGTGACCAGGGACGTCTGGAGATAAACGAAGAGGAAGCCGCGGTGGTACGGCGTATCTTCATGCTCTTTGACTACGGCCACAGTGTCACGGAGATAGTCCAGATGCTTGAGGGAACGCCAACCCCAACCGACATGCGCCCGCATAAGTACAACCGGAAACGCGGCTATGGTCAGTGGTCAACCGGGGTCGTATATCAGTTCCTCCGTTCGGAGACCTACGCCGGCACCTACCACGCCTACAAGAGGGTGGTGATTGACGGGGAGTTGGGCGAGCGCCGAGATATGCGCCAGCCGCGAGACAAATGGCAGCCTATTCCGGTTCCGCCAATTGTCAGCCGGGAGCTGTGGGAGCGGGTGAGAATACGCATCACGGAAGGCTACAATCGCACGCACTATCCACGGCCCAAGTACGACTATCTGCTCGCGCGCCGTGTGAAGTGTCGGCTCTGCGGGTACAGCGTCTCGGGCAGCACCGTGTTTCACTCGCGCAAGGACGGTAGTCGGTATGAGAAGAAGTACTACCGCTGCAACACTTGGCAGAAGGAGATAGCCCAGTCGCGATGCACGCTGCCGTACATCCCGGCTCGGGCTGTTGACGCGACTGTGTGGAACTTCGTTTCATCCCTGCTGGCACAGCCCGAGGCACTTGCCGCTTCAATGCGAGAGGTTCAGCAGTCGCAGTCAGACAAGCAGGAGGCGATGCTTGCACGGATTGCCGAGATTGAGGAGATAATCGCCGAACGGACCGGAGACCTTGAGGAACTGGCTCGCAGTTTCCCATCAGCTCACGGCATGCTGCGCACCGTGCTACAGAAGCAAGCTGACCAACTGGAGGAGACCATCAGGGGTCTTGTAGTGCAACGCGACAAGCTCAAAGGCGAACTGGATGAGACGGTCATCTCACAGGAGGACATCGAGGCGCTCACGGTCTTCGCAACGCAGGTGCAGGATAAGCTTGCGGACGCGGACTTTGAGACCAAGCGGGCGGTGATCGAGGAACTGAACCTATCGTTCGAAGTAGCCAAGGAGGGGGAGGAGTTCGTGGTCTACATGAAGTGGCTGGTCGACCCGTTCCGCCTTGCCGTTATGCAAGATTCATCGCCTCGTTGAAGATCACCACATCGCCGGCGCGCACGTCGTCGAACACGAGCTGGCCAGGCAGGTCGCGCCGGTCGATGTCGATTTCGTAACGCGACTTGTGTGAACCGGGCACAACCACGAACGCGCCCTCGTTCGGCCCCACATCGGTGAGACAATAGAAGACCTTGACCATCGGGCAGACGAACTGGCCGTCGACCACATGCCCGGTCGGGTGCGCTGCCACGCCACGGTGCCAGTGCCCGCCCTTGAAGCCCGGATACGTGAAATACAGGTCGTTGTCGATATGGCGATAATCCTCGCCAAGGAACTCCGCCAGATAGCGCTCGACTGCGGCATGATCGAGGAGCGCCGCAAAGCCGGTGTCGGCGTCGATCATGCGCGAAAGTGGCCGGTTGAGCTGATGCGACGCAAGCGATGGGTCTTCGTTGATCGACCCGATGTCCTTGCCTTTGTTGGTTTCGACCAGCTGGAGATAATGAGCGACTTCGGCGGGCGACAATGCGCCGCGCAGGTGCAGGTAGCCCTGGTTGTCGAACTGGAACCGTTCGTCAGCGCTGAGCATGCGGATTCCTCCTGATAAAGTTTGCACGTCCGGCAGCAATGATAGCAGAATTGGTTGGCTGCTGGTTGTTGGAGATATGATGCAACTACCTTCGACGTTACTCGACCTTGGTGGCGGCCTCGTCATGCGCTCGGCTGCCGACTCAGATGATGTAAACCGGATTGCGGCCTTCGACGCCCTGATCCACGGCGCGGGCTGGCGGGTGAGGGAGACGTTCCGCTCGTCGCCGCAATACTTTGAGTCCTACCCGAACTCACTCTTGATATTGAAGCACTGTGCTATACTTCCTATGCCCCGCTTGCTCCACCACGCCTGCTACCCCGCTCGTGGAGGCTACAGCCGCAACCGAGGATATGGCACGCCCATGCCTGATACCACCCCGCTGATGGTCTGGTTGACCGACCCTGACGGCGCCTGTACGTTTCTTAGCCAGTCCTGGTACGATTTCACCGGCCAGACGGCGGCTACAGGGCTTGGAGTGGGCTGGCTCGATGCCCTACACCCCGATGACCGGGCTGCTGCCGAGGCGATGTGGCTTTCCGCCGGCAGTCGTCGTGTCGCATTCCGGCTCGATTACCGCATCCGGCGCGCCGATGGCGTCTACCGCTGGGCGATCGACTCGGGTGTGCCTCACTTTGGCGCCGAGGGTACGTTCCTTGGGTACATCGGTAGCGTGATCGACATCACCGAACGGCGACGTGCCGAGGAAGCGTTGCGGCGCTCGGAGTCGATCTTCGCTGCTGCTTTCAATGCTGGGCCGATCATCCTGACGATCACGCGCCTGTCTGATGGCCGCTTGCTCGAAGTCAACGAGAGCTTCGTGGCCAGCACCGGCTATCGCCGCGAGGAGGCGCTTGGTCGCACGCCGATCGAATTAGGCTTGTGGCTCCGCCCGGAGGAGCGTGCGGCCGGTCTCGAACGACTGCGGCGCGGCGAGTCGCTCCGTCAGGTCGAGATGGACTTCCGCACGCGCGACGGGCGTGTACTCACATGCCTGATGTCGGGCGACCTGATCGAGATCGATGGCGAGCCGTGCATCCTTTCGGCACTCACCGACATCACGGCACGCAAGCGGGCGGCCGAGGATGCGCGTGTGCTGACCGAGCTGACCGAACTGATCCGCCTGACCGAAGACGCCGACGAATTGCTGTGGCAGGCGGCGCGCCTGGCCGGCGAGTACCTCGGTGCCAGGCGCTGCTTCTTCATCACGATCGATGCGCGCAGCGACCGCGCCACGGTTCATCGCCAGTATTGCTACGCTGTGCCCCCCGTGCCAGCCGAATACCGTGTGTCGGACTACAGCGCAACTGCCTTGGCCGAGATCGCGCGCGGCCGCACGATCATCAACGCGGACTCCCAGGCCGACCAGCGTACTGCTGCCAGCTACGAACGGGTGTATCTGCCGTACGGTGAGCGTGCGTATCTGGCGGTGCCATTGCTGCGCGAAGGCGAGTGGGTGGCGCTGGTGTGGCTCAGCACCGACGTGCCGCGCGAGTGGGAGCAACGCGAGGTCGCGCTGCTCGAAACCGTGGCCGAGCGCACCTGGTTGGCAGTGGAGAAACTGCGCCTGTACGCCGCCGAGCGTCAGGCGCGCGCCCTGGCCGAAGCCGCGGTGCGGGCGCGCGACCAGTTTCTCCAGGTAGCTTCGCACGAACTCAAGACGCCGCTTACCACGCTCATGGGTAACGCACAGCTGATCGAGCGCCGCGCAACCCGCGAGGGCACACTCAGCGAACGCGACCGACGCTCGCTGCGAGCCATCGTTGACCAGGCCGTGCGGCTGGACAAAATGATCACGACGCTGCTCGATGTCACACGCTTCGATCGGGCGCAAGTCAGTCTCGAGCGTACGCCACTCGATCTGACAATGCTTGTGCGGCGCGTGGCGGACGACACCCGGCCGGCGCTGGTGCGCCACACACTCGATGTCGTGTGTGCCGAGGTCACGCCCATCTCTGGCGATGCTATTCGGCTCGAGCAAGTGTTTCGCAACCTGATCGGCAACGCGATCAAATACAGCCCGGCGGGTGGGGCTGTGACGGTGCGAATCGACGCGCAGAACGGACATGCATGCATCAGCGTGGCAGACGAAGGGCTGGGTATCCCGGCCGGCGCGCTGCCGCACCTGTTCGAGCGCTTTTACCGCGTCGACAGCGACATGACCCGCCAGATCGAGGGTACCGGCCTGGGGTTATACGTCGTCAAGGAGATTATCACCCTCCATGGCGGCGATGTGAGTGTCACGAGCGAAGTTGGTAAGGGTAGTGTCTTTACTGTGCGGCTGCCGCTTCAGACGGGCATGTGATCCACGGAGGACACGAAGGGACACGGAGGGGCATGTGATCCACGGAGGACACGAAGGGACACGGAGGGGCATGTGATCCACGGAGGACACGAA
>Ga0224722_1001424_pt1 | contig 13232 bp, 11 predicted proteins | sample Balambano_FR1_Me_FD_161646 | JGI IMG/M metagenome (GOLD analysis project Ga0224722, IMG submission 161646) | Freshwater sediment microbial communities from Lake Towuti, South Sulawesi, Indonesia - Balambano_FR1_MetaG | ecosystem: Environmental > Aquatic > Freshwater > Lake > Sediment | place... | reverse complement strand
ACATTTTTGTCAAAATTAAAATTTATGCTTTACTCTTTCGACCCTATTTTCTGTTAAAAAAAGGGTTCAGTTCGCGGTTTTATAAAAACTGGAAAAATTTGAGGCAATCAGAATAAAAAATTAAAATATTTGATTTTTATTTTATAAAATTTTAAATCTTCAAACATTCTATTTGCATTTTCAAAAATTGAGGAAAACGCAGACAAAAAAATGACATTTTGTTAATTCTTTTAACCGAAAAATTTTATATGTTTACCACCAGATTTTGTAGCATAACAAACAAGCAGCGTTTACCATGAAAAGCGACCTGACACCCTTTTTTTACGATTTGTACAGCACACCATCGTTTATGGAGGCATTGACCCGATACCCCAAACGACCGCCCGAACAAGCAGCCCATTGACCAACACACGCTCTTTTCGTCTTACCCCTTGTTGTCATCTACATCCAGCCTTGACTTCGCCAATTCTATAAACACAAACACGCAGGCACATAGCTAAACCGAATAAACCCTTTCCCCCCTTGACCTGAACTGAGTAGCATGAAGCCCTGCTTGGCAGGAGAAGTTATTGAAACCGGGAAGGGGAACCATAGGACTGGAAAGATGCATAACCTGTATCAATTTCACAATTCATAAGTCACACTTAAAACTTTATTTTTTTATGCAACAGCTAATCAAAACACTCTTCGTTTTAGCACTATTTGCTACTGCTTTCTACGCCTGTAAACAGGAAGATGCCGCGCCCGACGAGCAAAACCTGGTGTCGGCAGAAGCCCTGGCGCAAATCAAAAAGCTGGGTTTCAGCACCCACAACGTGGTCAAAGAGGAAGGCGGCTATGTGGTGGAAGGCGACATTTTCCTCTCTGATCAAGACGTGCAGGAGGCATATTTTGAGGAGGCACTGCTGCTGCGCATTGCCGAAACGGAGCAGTACCGCACTACCAATCTGGTGAGTGTATCGGGCAGCACCCGCACCCTGCGCATCGGGATGCTCAGCAGCCTCAATTCCAACTACAGCACGGCACTCAACACCGCTATTAGCCGCTACAACAACGAAAACCTGCGTCTGCGTTTCCTGCGCGTCACGCAGTATCCGGTAGACATTTTGTTCAAGCCTGCCCCTGCTGGAGCCGGTTATCTGGCATCCGCGGGTTTTCCTTCGGGCGGCAATCCTTATGGAGAGGTGCTGATGAACACCAGTGCCCTGGGCAGCAATCCGGGTACAAGCTACCTGGCAACCATCATGGCGCACGAAATGGGGCACTGCATCGGCTTCCGCCACACCGACTACATGGATCGAAGCTACAGCTGCGGCGGCTCCTACAGCAATGAAGGCTCCGGCGGCGTAGGCGCGATCCTCATTCCCGGCACGCCGAGCGGACCCGACGCCGGCTCCTGGATGCTGGCTTGTATTGGCAGCGGGCAGAATCGTCCGTTCAATACCAATGACCGCACCGCGCTCAATTATTTGTATTAAAAAAAATACTACTGACAGCACTTGGAGTGCTGTCAGTAATATTTTTACCATTAATTACTTTTTTGCTAATCAAACATTAAAAAATTTATTCTATGAAAAAATTACTTTCACACCTGGTATGCCTCGGCATCGTGCTTTTGGGCTTCAATGCTTGCAATGAAGAACAGGCTGCCGTAGTGGATGACACCACCGTATCTGCAGCGGTGCTGGCGCAGATTAAAAAATTGGGCTTCCATACCCACGACGTGCTGAGAGAAGAAGGCGGTTATATCGTAGAAGGCGATATTTTTCTGTCGGAACAAGACGTGCAGGAGGCGTATTTTGCAGAGGCACTGCTGCTGCGCATTGCCGAAACGGAGCAGTACCGCACTACGAATCTGGTAACCGGCTTGCCACGGTTGATTACTGTTACGATCAGCAGCCGTCTTCCCTCTTCTTACGTGGCAGCACTCGACGAGGCATTGAACCGGTTCAACAGTGAAAACCTAAGCCTCACTTTTCAGCGGGTGAGCAGCAACGGCGATATCAGCATCACGCGGGGCAACGGCAATTACCTGGCTTCGGCAGGTTTTCCCTCCTCGAGCGGTGATCCGTACGGTTCCGTGTTGATCAATTCCCGTTTCCTCGGCAACAACCCGAACCAAAGCTACCTGGCAACGATCATCGCCCACGAAATCGGGCATTGCATTGGTTTCCGCCATACGGATTACATGGATCGGAGCTTTAGCTGCGGCGGTGCTGCTACCAACGAGGGCGCAAGTACCGTTGGTGCCATCCTGATCCCCGGCACGCCCAGCGGACCCGATGCCGGCTCCTGGATGCTGGCTTGTATCGGCAGCGGGCAAAATCGTCCGTTTAATACCAATGACCGCACGGCATTGAGCTATTTGTATTGAAATGAAAATCGGCAGTTCGTTTTTTAACGGGCTGCCGATTCTATATGCATGGCTCCTTGACTTTGGCTAATCTGGTGACTTTGGAGTCATCAGATTAGGCAAAGTCAAGGTCAAGCCGGAAAGTCCAGTCAGCGTACTCTACGCTTTTGACAATAACACCACCTTATTATAAAACACCTGCTCGCCCTGCCGCACCACCAGCAGATACACGCCCGGCAGGTTGTTACCCAGATTCAACTGTTCTTGATAATATCCGTCGAAGCCGTTCAACTGTTCTTCATACACCACTTTGCCGCCAGCATCCAAAACTTGTACCGTAGTCGGCACCGCTTCCGCCTGAAACTGCACATTTATTTTGCCAAAAGTTGGATTTGGGTACGCTTTCCACTCCGCTACTTTCAACTGCCGACTTGGCTCTACCAGCGGCGGGTTGACCGGAGCGGCGGCTTCCGCTACCTGCGCGGGTACGGTTGCTTCCACTGCCGGTTCAGTGCAGGATTTGAACTGTGCATCTATTTCCACATATTGCCCATCGCGCAGCACAGACAAGGTAAAACGCTCGCCCGGTTGGCGTTTGTCGCGCTCCTGTACCAGTTCATCGTGTGTATTCACTTTTACATCATCCATTGCCAGTATAATGTCGCCTTTCCGTACGCCGCTTTTTTCCGCTGGTGTCCCTTTGATTACGCCATCCACGCGCCTGCCGCCCTCGTCTGCCCGGTGCGAATAAATGCCGATAAACACCGCGCAGGTATCGCGTTTTACTGCCTGGTCCATGTTCCAGGTGTAATTACTCCACTGATTGCGCATCATCGCGCGGGCTTCGCCGGCTGCTCGCGCTTTTTGCAATTCCTCCGCACTGCATGAATTGAATCGGGCGTTGATTGTCATCGGCTGACCGGCGCGCAGGATTTGTAAGGTAAACACCTCGCCCGGCTGGTGTTTGTCGCGCTCCAGTTCCAGTTCCAACTGGGTGTTCACCCGCACCTCGTCCAGGGCAACAATCACGTCGCCCGCGCGCACGTCCGAGCGTTCTGCCGCCGTATTTTCTACAATGTAATCCACGTGCAAGCCTTCGCCCTGCCGGTGGCTGGTACCTACGCCGATGAACACGTCGCAGGGGTTGCGCCAGGTATTCGCCCGGCTACCGCCCTCGCGTGCCAGCGTGACGGTGGCTTGTAGTTCCTGCCCGCCGCGGAGGTAGCGCACCTGCACGGGTTCGCCCGGCTGCCGACCTGCGAGGGCTTGCCGTAGATCATGGCTCCCTGTGACCTTCCTTCCGGCTACGCCCGTGATCACGTCGCCCGCCTGCAAACCTGCGGCTGCCACACCCTTGCTGGTGGACAAACTACCGATGCGAATACCACTTGCATCATCGGTTTCTTCCGGGTAGATACCTAAAATCGGGCGACCGCTAGCAGGCGCAGTGGGAGGCACCGGCGGTACTGCTTTGACGGAAGTAGGCGCTTCTTGGGCAGTGACGGCAAACGTTCCAGCCAACAGTGCCATTGACAATAACAGGAATCGGGTAAAAATTTTCATAGAATGCGTTTTTGGAAAATAAGGAAATCTTTATTTTAAAAAGACAAGCCGATCTTGAGGACGTTGCTTTGTATATTGAGATATTTTGAACCCATACCACAAAATATCGCGCAGCAAAATATCACGCGCAGCGTTACCCTCCCCAATGGCGCGGCACCCCCAATTCTTTCGCCAACACCGCCGTCGGTTTGAATTGATGAATAAAATCCAGCAGTTTTTGTAGCGTGTCGGCAAATTCCAGGTGATAGTCTTCGTGCAGTTTATCGGCTTTTTTCAACACAAAATCCGTGCGGCGCAACACATATTCCGCGAAGGTGTGCGAGCGATCTGCCGAAAATTTCTGAAGGCTGGAAAGGTGTATTTCAAAAGCCTGGTGCAGCAGGAAAATCGTCAGCGTCACTTCGCTCAGTTGATCTTTGGTCACTTTAACGTGCTCCGTGATGCGGGCATTGAGCGAGCGCATGGTCATCATAAGTTCGCCCGGCGTGAAACGGTACTTTTCTGCCTCTTTTAAAACACTTGCGATACCCGCCTTCACTTCGTCCACGCGCTCCTCCACGCCGGATTGATCTTCCAACAAATCAAAATGCAACTGCTTGATTAACAGCGCGTCTTTTGCGATCAGACGCAGCAGCAGCTTGTCTTTTTTATCTTTCGGCATCTGCAAAATCGCAGCGGAAAGAGCAGGATTTATTTTCGGCATATAACAACTATTGATAAGAGAAACAGCACGGTCCTGCAAAATTAATAATCAACCTGTCAGCTAACAATCATAAAAACGACTTTTATTTCTTACACCATTGTATGATGTTTTATGATGAAAATGCAGCGGCTGAAAAATACCCTGTTTTCGCCCGGACAATTGCTGTGTTGTGCCCGTCTTGTTAATACGTCTGCGCTCAATACCTCGTGTTAATTTTGTTATAAAAAGCTTTTACAGCAGCCGTTTTCCTTAGAAAAAAGGTCGTTTATACGTCTTTTATTCCTTATTTTAAAGACTTTTTAAGGATTTTTGTTGAACTTCGGGCGTGTAATTCGGGTTTTATTATCAAGTAAGTGCACCGAATAAATGCGAACAGAAAACGAGCCGGGCGGGGCATAAACTTGGTTCATGGCATTGCTCCTTCATTAACCCGTGGTTTATCTGTTCCTCTAATGCCGTTACTTTTTTGTTCTTTTTATTTAAGAATGAATGATACCGCTAAATAAAAAATTATTTTTATAACAGCGGCTCAGGACAGTCAACTTGCAACAAGAAACCGGTGCAAACCGGCTTTTTTATATTTTTAAGCATTATGGCATTTTGGTAATTGGATTGCGGGCAAGTTTTTACACATTGCCCGCATTCTTTTATCAGGATTGGCGAAGATTAAATTGCCGCGCATCGGCTTACTTTTTCAGCATCCCCGCCAGGTCTTTTTCTAATGTTTCCATCGGATTTTCTACAATACGCCCGATTTCTTTACCATTTTGTAATAAGATAATCGTTGGCACGTATTCAATTTTCCAGGTTTGCACGGCTTGCTCCGGCTGTTTTTTGTCGCGATCCACCGCTACTACCTGTAGTTGTTTTTCAGGATAGCCTACATCATCCAGAATTTTATAAAAATGGGGCACTTCCCGCTTGCTGTCGCCACACCAGGTACCCATGAACACCAATACCTCGGTTTTTTTCAATTCCTCTTTGATCGGCGCAAGCGTAGCGGCATCGGTGGTGTACTGCTGGTAGCCTGTTTTAAACCACTCACCAAACGGTGCTTTTTCCAAACCCGCCCGGTTGATGTTGCCCAGCAGCATCGGCGTACCATTACCCGCCTGCACCTGCCGGTTCAGTGAGGTACTAGTCCCTACACTCGATATTTGCGTGTTTTTGCGTTGGCAATTTGTGAACAATAAAACCGTTGTCAACAACAAAATCGCCATTATTAAAATCTCAAAAGTGTATTTCATCTTGTATGAATTTTGTAATAAAAATGCTTTTTGGTGAAAAATAGTTTTGAGGTGTTTTGGTAGTACATCGCACCATCGCACTATAACACCATCGCACCATCGCACAATTTTCCTCTCCACTTATTCCAAAAATCCCTTATTTTACCCTTCCAAACACCAACCTAAAACCACACCACCGTGGAAAAATTCGCACTCCGCAGCCAACACTGGTTTGGCAGAACGGGCAAAGACGGCTTTATCTACCGCTCCTGGATGAAAAAACAGGGCATTGCCGCCTATGAATTTGCGGGCAAACCCATCATCGGCATCTGCAACACTTGGTCGGAGCTCACCCCCTGCAATTCCCACTTTCGCGACCTCGCCGAATGGGTCAAGCGCGGCATCTCCGAGGCGGGCGGCTACCCGCTGGAGTTTCCGGTGATGTCGCTGGGTGAATCCGTGATGAAACCCACCGCTATGCTCTTCCGCAATCTGGTGAGCATGGACGTGGAGGAGTCCATCCGTGCCAACCCGCTCGACGGCGTGGTGCTACTCTGCGGTTGTGACAAAACCACCCCCGCGCTGGTCATGGGTGCTTGCAGTGTGAACCTGCCCACCATCGTGGTGTCAGGCGGTGCCATGCTCACGGGCAAGCACCGGGGGCGCAGCATCAGCACCAGCGACGTGTGGCGTTTTACCGACGAATACCGCGTGGGGCGCATGACCGACGAAGAACTCACCCTGGCGGAAGCCGGGCTGTGCCGTAGCGACGGGCATTGCGCGGTGATGGGTACGGCTTCTACGATGGCTTGCATGGTAGAATCGCTCGGGCTTTCGCTGCCGCAAAACGCCGCCATTCCTGCCCCCGATGCGGCGCGCAAAGTGCTGGCGCAACTCTCCGGTTTGGAAATTGTAAACATGGTACGGGAAAATCGCCGCCCCTCGGACATTCTCACCCGCGAAGCTTTTGAAAACGCGATTCGGGTAAACGCTGCCATCGGCGGTTCTACCAATTTTGTGATTCATCTGCTCGCCATTGCCGGGCGCGTCGGGGTGGATTTGACGATTGACGATTTTGACAAATTCTCTGCGAATATTCCGCTGCTTGCCAATTTGCAACCATCGGGTCAGTATTTTATGGAAGACCTGTACTACGCCGGGGGCTTGCCGGTAGTGATCAATGCCCTGCTGCCGCATCTGAACACCAGCTGCATCACTGCCAACGGCAGGACTATGGAGGAAAATTACGCCACGCATACTTGTTACAACCCGGAGGTCATTTCTACCCTGGAAACACCGTTCAATCCGCTTTCCGGCATCGTGGTGTTAAAAGGCAATTTGTGCGAAAACGGCGCCGTGTTAAAACCCTCCGCCGCCAGTGCGCACCTGATGCAACACACCGGCATGGCAGTCGTTTTTGAAGATATTGACGATTACAAAGCCCGCATTGATGACCCTGATCTGGAAGTGGATGCAACCAGCGTGTTGGTGTTGAAAAATGTGGGTCCGAAAGGCTACCCCGGTATGCCGGAAGTGGGCAACATGGGGCTGCCGCCCAAACTCCTGGCGCAGGGCATCACCGATATGGTGCGCATTTCCGACGGGCGCATGAGCGGCACGGGCTTCGGCACGGTGGTGCTGCACGTGTCGCCCGAAGCGGCGGCGGGCGGCACCCTTGCCATTATTCAAAACGGCGACCGCATCACGCTGGATGTACCCAACCGCCGCCTGCACGTGGATTTGACGGACGAAGAAATTTCAGCACGTAAGCAAACGTGGCAAAATCAGGTGGCATTTGAAACCCGTGGCTATGTGCATTTGTACCAACACCACGTGGAGCAGGCCCACCTCGGTGCCGATTTTGATTTTTTAAAAGGGACTTCGGGCAGCGGCGTGGGGCGGGATTCGCATTGAAATTATGAAATTGGGAAACGCTCGGACAACTGGTTCAAGTCTCCGACTTGAACCAGTTGTCCGAGCGTTTCTGACGCGGAGATAGGATTGGGAAGTGTCCTGTAAGGACACAACATTTATAACCATATGACGCTTACCAACAAAATAGCCCTCGTAACCGGTGCCGGGCAGGGCATTGGGTTTGAAATTTGCCGCCACCTGGCACTGGCAGGTGCTACCGTGTTTTTAAATGACCTGGATGCCGCCCTCGCCACCCAAGCTGCCGAGCGCATTCAGGCCGAAGAGGGCGATTGCTTCCCCCTTGCCGGGGATGTGAGCGAAGCTGGTTTTGTACAACAAATGGTGCAGCACGCCGTGTCAGAATTTGGGCGGCTTGATATTGCCATTGCAAATGCAGGAATTACGTTGTACGGTGATTTTTTCACCTATCCACCCACCGATTTTTACAAAGTGATGCAGGTCAATCTCGGTGGTACGTTCTTTCTGGCGCAAGCCGCTGCCAATCAAATGAAACGCCAGCCCAGCGGCGGTTCGCTGCTCTTTCTCTCCTCCGTCACCGGGCATCAGGCACACCAACACCTTGCCGCCTACGGTATGAGCAAAGCCGCCATTGAACTGCTCGCCCGCAATCTTGTGCTGGAAGTTTCCCCGTATCGCATCAATGTAAACGCCCTCGCCCCCGGCGCTACCCTCACCGAACGCACCCAGGATGACCCCGACTACGCCGCCACCTGGTCGCGCATTACCCCGCTTGGTCGCCCCGCCACCACCGCCGATATTGCCCAAGCCGCGCTCTTTCTCGTCTCTGAACAAGCCCGCCACATCACCGGGCAAACGCTGGTGATTGACGGGGGTTGGACGAGTGTGAGTCCTTCGCCTTATTGAGCAGTAAGCAATTTACAGTAAGTTAGTTCTTAGGTGACCTTAGTCCCGATAGCTATCGGAATTAGGTGGTTCAAAAAATTGCGCCGCACGCGTGTCGCTAAAGCTTTAGCGGAAGCACAGGCGCGTACGATTTGCTTTACAAATTCCCTTCTTGTTCAAAAAAATACTTTTTTATGTATATAAGTTTGTCAATTTTGTATCCTTCAATTGATGCTAACGTATCATTAAAGTGTATTTTAGCGTTCCCAGAAGAAATCAATGAAAGGAAGCGTACCTTTTTCAATTCAATATCAAACAGATTTTTACTTTTGACATCCGACTTCCACCTTCTAATTCCAAAAACAATGCAAAGAACGACCCTATTGCTACCCTTTCTCCTCCTGCTCGTGCTGGTGCGCCTGCCCGCGCAATGCGTCACAGGCGACTGCCAGAACGGCAAGGGTGCCTACCTGCTGCCCGGCGGCGCAAAGTATGTAGGCGAGTTTCAAAACGGCGACCTTACCGGCAAGGGCAGTTGTTATTACGACGACGGCAGTTGGTACCAGGGCGACTGGCTCAAAGGCAACCCGCATGGCAGGGGTTTGAAAGTGTATCCCAGCGGCAAACGCGAGGAAGGCATCTGGCGCAAGGGCTACCTGGTGAAAGAAGAAGAAATCACCGCGCAGGAATTTATTATCAAAGGCAAAGAAGCCAGTCGCGACGGCTGCGTCACCGGCGATTGTATCAACGGGCAGGGCATTTATATCTATCCCAGCGGCGCGGTATATATCGGCGATTTTAGGAATGGAGAGATTCACGGCGTGGGGGTTTGTTATTATTCTGACGGAAGCAAATACCAGGGCGAGTGGGCGTTCCGCTACCCGACCGGCAAAGGCACCAAAACCTACTCCGATGGCTCCAAACGCACCGGCTTGTGGAAAAACGGGCAACCCGTGGATGCCAACGGCAACATTGAAACTGCGCTGGCAACCACCGAAGTTGCCGACCTTCAAACCGGCTGTCTTTCCGGCAATTGCCAGCGGGGCAACGGCGTGTTTGCCTACCCCGACGGCAGCAAGTACGAAGGGCAGTTTGCCGAGGGCAAGCCCAACGGCTATGGTGCTTTTTTCTATCCGAATTATCCGAATGGCGATAAATACATCGGCACTTTCCTCGACGGCGCGAAACACGGCACCGGCACGCTGTTCAAACCTGACGGTACCACCCAAACCGGGCAATGGCGCGAGGGCGAATACCTGGGCGAAAAAGCCGTTACACAGGTGGGCTGCATCAAAGGCGATTGTCAGAATGGCTCCGGTACGTATATTTTTAAAAACGGCGCACGCTACAACGGGCAATTTCTAAACAAGCTCCCGCATGGCGAGGGCAAAGCCGAATACGCCAACGGCGAACGCTACGAAGGCGAATGGGCGGGCGGCAGTTTTAACGGCTTCGGCACGCTGCACCTGGTGGACGGCGGCAAGGCGAGCGGTTACTGGCGCGAAGGCACGTACATCGGTGCGAAAAATCCGTACATTTTACAGGACGAGCCGGTTGAACCGAATCCGCAAAGAGAAGTGAAAAAACCGATTGCTCCGATGAACCCTACTTCCAAAATCTGGGCGGTCATCATCGGCGTGGCGGCGTACAACCATATGCCCGTGCTGCGCTACACCGACGACGATGCCTACCGCATTCATGGTTTTTTGAAAAGTCCGGAGGGAGGTGCCATTCCGGATGAACAGATGGAAATTCTTATTGACGACGCAGCAACATATGACAATATCAAAAGTACGATGCAACGTATTTTCAACCAGGCGGGTCCGAGCGACATGGTGGTGCTCTACTTCTCCGGGCATGGTTTGAAAGGCTCGTTTCTACCCTTTGATTTCGACGGTTTTGACCACAAACTGCCCCACGAGGAAATCACTGCTTTTTTCAAAAACAGCCCCGCCAAATTCAAACTCTGCATCGCCGATGCCTGCCACAGCGGCAGCCTGCTCGCCATGCGCAGTGGCTCGGCGCAAAGCATTATCACCACCTACTACGATAAACTCGCCGAAGCCAATGGCGGCACTGCCCTCCTGCTCTCCTCCAAATCAGAAGAAACCTCGCTCGAATCCAGTGGCTTACGGCAGGGCGTATTTAGTCATTTTTTGATCAAAGGCTTAAAAGGCGAGGCGGATGCCAACAGCGACAGCATCATCAGCGTGCAGGAATTGTATGAGTATGTGTTTGAAAATGTGCGCACTTACACCGGCAACCGCCAAACCCCGGTCATCCTGGGCGATTATGATAAGAAAATGCCGGTGGCGATGAAGCGGTAGGTTTTAAGAAGTCGGAAATCGAAAATGGGAGGTCGGAAACCTGAGCAAATTGTTCTGATTTCCGACTTCTGACCTCCTGTTTCCAAATCACATATTCGTCTTGATCTGCTGCGCCCGCTCCAGGTGCATGGCTACGTGTCCGCGGGTTTCGGTCAGGTGGTTGCGCACGGCTTCGTTTTTGGCTGCCGGAATGAGTTGGTTATCCAGCATATTCAGTGCATCCTGGTGGTCTTTGACCATGCCGTCTATGTATGCCTGCTCGAAGGCTTTGCCTTGCAGTGGTTTGAGTGTAGCGAGCAAGTCCATACCTTTTTGTTTCACTGTCAGCACCGTTGCAGCCGTGTCGGTCGGCATGGTGCCCATCGTTTGGCTGAGGGTTCTGCCCTTTTCCATGTTGGTAGTGTGTTCGGTGATCATCATCTGGGCGTAGTCGAGTACGGGTTTGCTCAATTTGCGTTTTTGCGCTTCGGTAGCGGCGTTGATTTCATTCATGTCCACGGTCATCACCGTCATCAGTGCTTCCATGTCCATGTTCGCTTGCCCCACTGTGTCAGTCATGGGGGTGGCGGTGCCGTCGGCAGCCATACCACCGCTGTGGTTCATGCCGGTGTTATCGCCTTCCGTGGTGTTCTCCGCAGTGTTGGTGCGGGAATTGCAGCTGTACAACAAACTGCCGGCAATCAAAAGCAGCGTAAAAAACAATTGGGAATACGTTTTCATCGTCTTGGTTTTTGATTAAAAAAAGGAATGTTTAGAGAAGAACGAAGCGGGGAGGGAAATGTTAAAAGCTACGGTTCGCAAAAACAGTTTGTACACCTTTTTAGATCAGAAAAATTTGAATCCGGTTTAATCGTCGTATTTAAGTCATTTACCACTTTAATAGCAGCCCTAAGCGGCTGATTAATAGAAGTTACTTTTCGATCACTGATTTTTTCTCCTTCTTCAACACTTTCTTCATAAAAATCAATTTTTTTTTCTTTAGGAAAGATACCTTCCTGCACATACTCATCTAGCCGCGCATAATCTATCTTTTCTTCAAATAGATAAGCACCCATCGCATCATAATAACTAAACAAATTAGATTTCAATTGATTGAATAATTTGCTTTGATCGGGACTCAAATCTACTTCTACAAATTCAGAAAACGATTTTATTAAGGTGGCAGTATCATGCGCGTAAAAAAATCTCAATTTCCATAATTGTGTGGAACAAGTTCTAATACAAGGCTCTAGCCTAAATGTAGCTTCATCAAAAATAGTTGAAATTGTACTGATGAATAATCCTTTAGTAAGTTTTCCTTTTTCAGCAGATTCTACAAGCTGTTGAAAATAATTTCGTAGATCAAGCCGGCAGACAAAACCTTTTTTTGCTATGCCTGGCAATCGAAATTCACGGTACTCAATTAAATGAAAATCTGTTTGTATCCCTTGTAATTTATTTAAAGTGGCTATAATAATTTGTCTGGCATTTTCATTTGCATTGTTAAGATTAGTTTCGGATGTAAAACCATTATTAAATTGTGTTTTCGGCTTCATGCAATCTACTTACAATTGCAAACATTTGATCATAAATATTGCGTCGAGTATTTTCAAAATAATCCATCAATAAAATTGCAGCCTTTTTTAAACTGCTTGCTAAAACTTCTGATTTAACTTTGTTGATAATTTCCTGATTGACCTCTTCCATTTTTAATTATTTTGTCTTGGTGAACCAAAATTTACTAAACTTGGCAAAAAATAACTTGTTTTTTGAGTCAAATTATTTGAATCATTTTTTGTAGCCTCCAAATTTTCTGTAGAAGACTCGGAATCATACAAGATCTCCATATCGCGCAGCAAGTTTCCTAATTTCTTAATTTCCTAATTTCCCAACTTAAACGCCACATACGCATCCCCCGATTTCGTACTCAGCTTCCCGCCGCCACACGCAATGACCACGTACTGCTGCCCGTCCACCGAGTACGTCGCCGGAGTGGCATAGCCTGCCGCCGGGAGTTGGGTTTCCCACAGGAGTTTGCCCGTTTTTTTATCAAATGCCCGGAATTTCTCATCCAGCGTAGCCGCTACGAACAACACGCCCCCCGCCGTGACCACCGGACCGCCGTAATTCTCGCAACCCGTATTTCGAATGCCTTTTTTGACCAACTCCGGGTGTTCGCCGAGGGGTATCTTCCAAACAATGCTGCCTTTGTTCAAATCCACCGCGTTCAGCGTGCCCCAGGGCGGCTGGATGGCGGGGTAGCCGTCGGGGGTTTTGAAGCGTTTATAGCCGTTCATTACGTA
>Ga0224722_1001423_pt1 | contig 13234 bp, 7 predicted proteins | sample Balambano_FR1_Me_FD_161646 | JGI IMG/M metagenome (GOLD analysis project Ga0224722, IMG submission 161646) | Freshwater sediment microbial communities from Lake Towuti, South Sulawesi, Indonesia - Balambano_FR1_MetaG | ecosystem: Environmental > Aquatic > Freshwater > Lake > Sediment | place... | reverse complement strand
AAGCAGCAGACACTCCAACACCGTCGTGAACTGTATTTGCAAGCCGCCCGCTATTCCGGGTAAAAACATCGGAGATGTCTCCCTTATTTTCCACCCTCTTGTGTCCGATTTGTTTTGAAGACTTACACATAATCCTGTTCTTCATCATTCGTGATCTTACGTGTACCTCGTTCTACCCATAGACGAGTCCACTCGTAGTTCTTGCCCATCTACTCCCCCTCAAACCCATGACTCTTGAACTTCAGCGTGCGGCTGTTCTCGTTGATCGTGCGAACTGTCGAATCATCAAATCCTGATGAACGTTCTGCGCTGATTTCGAGCGTGATTTCAACATCGGTTCCGGTCAGGCTGGTGAGACGCTGGATGATCTCCTCAACGATGGTTGCCATCTCTTTGTTGACGCGCTGCGGGTCGAGCGAAACGGTTCCGTGATAGCGCGTTGTCAGCGTTGGTCTGGAGGGTGTGGATGGAGTGACTGTTGGTGCTCCGAAACGTTCAGAGGAGGGAATAGTTGGTGGCTGTATGGTTTGTTGCTTTTGGCTATCAATCTGCTCTTGAGCGATCTCAGGACGCACCAGTACCGAGTTGTCATCGAAATAAAGGTTCGATGTTGGCTGACCGAACGCCAGTCCTTTGTAAACCCCATCCAGACTCACCATCGTCGCATAACCGAACGGCGCATCGGCACGGGCGACACCATCCGCTACTGCTTCCAGCAGCACATCCTCGTTGTAAAGGCGGGGCAGATAACAATAGCGAGCGAGATACTCCCAGAGCTGCTTCAGTCCCAGATGCGGCTGGTCGCGCCACAGATAACGGTCAAGCTCCATGCGGAGATTATCTGGCGACCAGCGGGGGATGAGCATTTCGCTCTGACGCAGTTTCCGTGCGGCGCGGTCATAGAAACTGTCCTGCCCGGTGATGCGATGTGCCTGAAACTCAATCGGTCCCGTTGGGTCAGGCTGCACCGGAACAATCAGCCAACTGTAGGTTTCCTGCAAGCGGACAAGCACTGTCTCTTCTGTGCGTTTACAGTTGGCATCCACCTGTTTGCGTTGCTGTGCATCAAGGTTGAGTGGTTCAGATTCATCTTTAATAGACTTCCATGCCAGATACTCCCGCAGCGCCTTCTCCCATGCCTCAGCATCATTGGCATCCGGGGCAATGAATACCAGCATATTGCGATACAGACGTGGCGAACTCCCGCGATTTTCAAGGATTTCCTGTGCCACGCGCTGTGCTTCCGAGCCGCCATTGCCTTTTTTATGACCATAGTTCGGGTCAAGGATAACCACCCGTGTGCGCCATTCGTCGGCGACATCGCCCGAACTCTGTGGTGCGATATGCGCGGCGGCAAAATCTTCCCGGCGGTATTTGACGGCACGCAAACGGTCAATCGCCTCCTGATAGACCCAATCAGGATTGATGTTCTGCGCCCGGTCTTGCGCCATGCGGTTCACCGTCGGGCGGGTGTCATACCAGTAGCGGCTGCCATCAGTGTAAAGGTAGGTCAGTTGATTGCTCATGCGGCGGAGAGCATCGTTAAATGCTGCTAACTGTTCACCGGGCTGCACCGTTGCCAGACGGATACGAACTTCTTCTACGCCGCGCACGGATTGACCGGCGACAGAAGGCGCACTGCCGACGAATATCGAGCGTGCGACCCGGCGGCTGGCAGTGTATTGCCCCAGCGTCGGAATACTCTTGTCCAGTTGGTAGGGCTTCGAGTCTTCACCGTCAATGTCGGCATCGACAATCGCGGGCCAGTTCTCCGGCAAATAGCGCAGCATCTCATTACGGACAGTGGCTGCCCACAACGGGATTGAACTCGGCATAATCATTAGCGATTGGTCGTTATCCTGCCACAGCCGATGAATCACCGTTGCCATGAAACGCAGCACGCCGCGTGTGCGCTGGAAACGATCCAGTGTTGACCAATCCTCATACAATCGCGCAAAGAGTTCGGGATGGATGGGATAGGCTTCCTTCATGCGGCGCAGATAATCGCCTTCGGCAACACCTGAAGGAAATTCGCCGCTGTTGCCTGCATACATCTCGCGGAAGGCAGACAGTACCGCATCACGGGCGGCATAGTCCATCTCCGACGAGAACAGACGGCGGCGCACAATCTCAAAGCTCTCCGTTGCCGTGACGGGTTTCCACACGGACTCGATACGTCCGATGGTTTTGGCGAGAATGTCCAGCGAGGCTTTACCGCCTTCACCACCGATTTCGATATCGCTTTCCGGGATAGACACCAGCAGCATCGAGTCGCTGGAGCGTTTGACCGCTTCGGTGAGCGACTGAACGAAAGTCATCACCGCATCGAATGTGCCTGCTGGCAGCCGGTCAGGTGCGTTGTATAAGTTACGGGCGAAGGCAACCAGTTCGTCAATGATGATGAGCGCCGGACCAAACCTTTCCAGCAGTTCGACGAGCGTATCTGAGCCGGGGCTAACCCCTGCGAGATCGGCTTTTTCAACCATCAGATAGGCTTCCAACGCACCTTCTTCGCCGCCTTTTCCCCAACCGAGTTGAAAGGCAATGTCTCCCCACAGCGTATGGGTGGTTGCCACGTTATAGCGGCGTGGTTCGGTAGCACTGAACGCCGTGCCGACAATCACGGCTTTGCGAGCTTCAATGCGGTCATCTATATCGCCAACCCGTTTGACGATGTTCTCGCCACCTGGAATCTCGCTGAAGCCGATTTGCCCCCCAAGCAGGTGATAGAGCGCCAGCATACTGTGGGTCTTGCCACCACCAAAGCTGGTTTGAAGCTGGACAACAGGATCGCCGCCCTGACCTGTCAGACGCTTCACTCCCGTCACCAGCAGGTCAAGCAGACCCTCGGTGAGGTAGGTGCGGCGGAAGAATTCTTTGGGTTCGCCGTATTCAGGGTCAGCTTTGCCCTGCACGACCTGGGCAAGGTCAGCGGCGAATTCTGCCTGAATGTAGCGCCCGCTGGCGACATCAGGATGCGGTTTGACCACTAAACGCCAGGGACGCAGACCGGGCGTGGTCGTGGTCGTCGCTTCGTCGAGTGAACCGGTCTTTTTCTTCGCCTGCTTCTGTTCGGCTTCAAAGCGCAGCCGCAGGAGTTCCTGAGCGACATCGCGTGCGACCTGTGCCTGCTTCGGCGCACCCACCGCTTCGAGCAGTCGGGTCGCTGTATCCGCGATGCGGTAGGCTTCATCGTTGGTGAAGGGCTTCTGATGCGCCCAGTCATTGCGAGCTTCCTGCAACTCCCCGACGAAGGAACGCTCCGCTTTACCGAGCCGCGTTTTGAACACATCGTTCCACTGCCGCACCATCAGGTTCAGCCAACCGTGAACGTCCACCTTCGCCAGCGCCGTCGCTTCATCCGGTAGATGTGGCGCGGAATAGGCGCTGCTGTTCAAGGTGAGTTCGACCTCTTGCAGGTAGCGTGCGCCTTTGTGGATTTGTTTGTACTCGCGCAGGACGAACGGACCCAAACCTTCTTTCAGCGCGTCCATCACCTCGCTGACGCGATCACGGTTGCTCTTTGCCATTAGAATTCCTTTCCAGACGCTCGACAACATTCACAAAAAATCTTTTCTTTTGGGGTTGATTTAACCCTTCCGCCCAGACAGTGCAATCGAGGATAACTTCACACGGCGGTGGATATTGAGGATGGGTCATCTTTACCCCTGCCGAATTTGTTTCCTCCACAATGACGCTGGTTGTGATGTGAAATCCGAATGGCTCAATGTCATTCGGATTGATAATCCAATCTGTTCCCGCCCTGAACACGAAATCGAAGTTATGTTCGTGGACAAAAGAAGGCTTGTTTTCTGCAAACTCACTGACCTTCACCAGCGGTGGTGGAGAAACATTCTGTTCTCGATTAATGTGTTCTACATAGACCTTGACGTATCGTGCCGGTGCTTTGCCACGATTTCGCAGAACGATGTAGAAGTGAGCATACCCAGAGCTAACTTTCACTATTGACGGTAATTCTTGTTGTTCCCGGACCTCCGAGAAAGGTAGGTCTTGAATGTTAGCTAACCCAATCTCAAGTCGTGGCTTTCGGTTTACTGCCTCTCGAATTTGATCCAGCTCATACAGAATCACAGGAAAACTGATAAGGGCAATGCCTGCCTGAACCCACCCCGATACATCCACACCAAGCCATTTGTTGAGCAATTGAGACCCCAATAAAGGAACGCCAATTACTGCTGCCAGAAATAGCAAAGCCAGGGCGGGAATACGTCTCATCATTAACTGTCTTCTCCAAACAAAGGCATCTGCTGTGTTCCCTGCCCTGACTCGGCGGCTTCACGCAGACGAGCGGTTTCCTCGCCGATGCCAGCCCAGCTAATGACCAGCGCGTTGTAATCGCGGGCGTGGTCTGCCCAGCCCTTGCGCTCGCAGATGCTATACAGGCGATAAGCGAGATTACGGGCTTCGGCTGCCATATCGTGCGGCATTTTGGTCATGAGCATCGCGGAACCTGTTTCGCCGTGACTGTTCAGCCGTTCAATCAGGTGATGCGTGGCTTCCCAGACGGTAGGACGCTTATCCTGTTGAGGATCCCATGAGCCGGGGTCGTACTCTTTCCAGTGCAGCAACCTGACCTTGCCGCGCCCGGCGACCACAATATTGGCGGCTTCTACACCTGCCACGCTGGTGTTCTTCGCCCGCGCCAGCACATCCGCCTGACCGAACTCCCCTTCATTGAAACCGAATTGCTCAAACCACGACACCGCAAAGCGCGTATCGCCGTCGATGTCGCCATCCTGCTCTGCGAGATAGGCATCCAGTTCCTGATTAATCAGCCCTAGCGCGGCGCGGACTCTCATGGACGAACCATCCGCTTCCAGCACTTTGCTGTAGCGGCTGTAGATTGCCATGCCGGGGCCAATGCTTGCCTGCGCCAGATCAACCGGCGCGATGTTGCCGGACTGCATCTCTTTGAGCGCGGTAGGCAGTTCACGGCGCAGTGTATCTACAAATCCCCTGCGAGAGATCGTGGGAGCATTTTCCGGGCGTGGGCGACACACCAAGACGATTGAGGAAGCGAGTGCGTTTGAACCGAGACTATTGGTACGTGCGCCGCGTTCGCTACGTACAGGCCAAGTACCGTGAATTGAAAATCCTGACTCGATCAATCCAGATAACATTGTTTCCCAGCCTGTTGAAGCACGTTCATTGTGAGTATTTTGATGTGTAGCAACCTCGTCGCCACCGTTATTTGATTCTTCATTGCTTTCTTGCTGCTTGAACGCATAGTAAACGCTCACAGGGAAGCGATTATCTACTCCAGCGCGAATTTGAGTGAACGCTTGAATCATACCCCTTTCAAAAAAGCGATTCGCAGCCTCTCGGCTACCATCGAAGCGAAAAGGAGTAGCCACAAGCTCAGGTGCTTTGGGAACCAACATCGTTCCAAATGTCTCTGGATAGACTTCACGAAGCATACGACGTAGCCAAACGTAGAAAAAATCTGATAAGTCGGCATATCCGATGTTGTCATAGTAAGGCGGATCTGTTGAGATAACGCGAATATCCCGAAGTTGACTACTGGCTGCATCCTCCTGAGTTGCTCGCGTAAAACTATGCGAAGCATTCCCAAAATCCCAAAAAATCGATTCAATCGCTTCCGCGACCCATTCTATTGCATCGCCAAAATTGCCTGTTGATCCAGAAAAGGGATTGGGATCAGCAAAATCCCAAACCATTGCAATAGCCTGACGTGCGAAAACGTGGGCGACAAAGTCGCCCACGTTTTGCCAACTTGAGAGGGAATTACCACGTTGAGCAAGCTTATCTATAGCAAAAGACAAATAGACGCTGACTGCCTCGGCATATGCACGTGAGCCATGTCCACCATCCCGAAGAGGAACACCATCATCCGGTAATGCCGATAAAAGCGCATCCTGATATGCTTTCTCACGGGCCTCTATCACAAGATCACTGAATACTGTAAGGGATAGCAACTGGCGGGGCGTAAACAGGTCACGATGTTTTGTCATACCATATCCTTGAGTACGAAAACCGAGAGCCTGCTCAGGCAAATCAGTATCGGGAGCGTTTTCAGGGATAGGTATGGTGGCAATTTTTTCATGTGCTTCTGTAGGGGAATAGTAATTTCTGTTACCTTTGCCCTCTGTCACAATTGCTATCAGTTGAACACCTAAACGACCTGCTTTGCCCTCTGCACGGATATAATCAAAAGGAATCGGTACGCCCGTTACAATACACCGTCCACCGCGACGGTTCACTGTCCCTTCTTGAGTGGTCTTAGGGTCATCTCCGTCCTGCTCCCGGCGCACCACAAATGAAACGCGCTTAGTGTGTGCGTCTATAATAGGTTCAACCCATGTACGACGGCCTTTTTTCTTGCTTAATTCAAATTTGTTCGTCAAAGGAACATAGACATCTACCGCCGGATTTGGACTTTTAACTGTTCTCACCCAAATCCAAGCAATCACCGTTTCACCATTGTAAGTTGGATATAGATGACCGATTCTTTCCCATGCTTTATCCCGCATCCATTGACCGTAATAGCGTACATCGGCGGCGAGACCGGCTGCGCCACGCCATGTTTCCTTGCCTATTTGTTCACCGTCTCGCGGATTTACGGGCGGCATATTGGCAAAGCGCTGCGGAATTTCGATTTGCGCCTTGTTAATCATCACAGCAACAGGGTTAAGATCGCTCGCATAGGCTTCCATTCCGAGACGCTGTGCTTCTAATGGAATGCTGCCACCACCTGCAAATGGGTCAAGTAGCGGCGGTGGGTTGCCTTCGGTGGCAATCTGGATGAGTTCGCGGGCAGTATTCAGGATTGCATCATCGGTGGTCGCTTCCCATGTCACGAGCCGTTCGATGAAGTCGAACAGGCGCATACGCGGCGTATCGCCGTTGGCTTTCACATTCGCGCCAATCGGCAGTTTATTGCACGCTTCCACGAAGGCGGGCAGTGCATCAGGACTGTCCGGGTCGTCCACCAGTGAGGCGAAGATCACGGCGCGAGCAGTGGCTAACGGTTTACGCGACCACCACAGGTGCAGTGTGGAGGGGTGTCCGTGACGGATAGATTTCTCGCGGGCGCTGGCTTCGTTAATGGCTTCAAGCGGCAGCGCCACTTCGATCAGTTTCTTGCGATAGGTCATGGAGTCTCTCTACTTGAAATTCGTGATAGGGATTAAGGTCACGCCTTCGGCTGTTGCAGCGCGGCCTTGCCTGGCATCGAGGGTCACGAAAGCATTCCTGCTCCGCAGGGCCAGGGCAATGTAGAGCGAGTCGTAGATTGCCAGGTTGTGCTTCAGACCAATCGCCAGGGCGGTGCCAAGCACGGCTTTGGTCGGCGCGCGTTTCAACGGCAGGGCTTTGAGATCGCGTAGTGCCTGAAGCGCCTGCGCGGACGGCATTCCTCGAAAGCGCACCGCCTGCCAGATGACGTTGGTACATTCACTCAGCGCCAATTCGGGTACGGTGAAGAGATTGCCTGTGAGCGCGCCTCTGAAAAACGCCTGAGCATTGGGGGTGTGCGGTCCGGTGATGAGAAATTCAGCGATAACGCTGGCATCGACGATGTAGAGCATCAGTGTTCATCCCGACTTTGGCGCAGCATTTCCGTGGGTGTTGGCGATCCGGCAGGCGGCGTCCAACGATTGCGTTCTACCGAGGCAAAGACTTCTTCTAAGGTACGGTTGTCCGGCTCATCCTCGATATTGAGGTCGTTTTCGTCCATGTCGAGTTCGCCGAATAAGTAGCTTAAGCGGCGCTCCTCCATCAGATCGAGAATAAGCTGCTTCAAGTCGTCTAACGTCATATCGGCAATTGTTGCCATTAGTCTGGCTCCTCACTCATGTTCAGCATGTCTCTGAGGTTGAAATTCACGCTGGATGCCAGCGGGTCGGGTTCGCGGAACGGATAGTTTCGCACATAACGCGGCTGTCGGGCAGTGGGCGTGTCATGACCCGCCCCTACCTCCACCAGCGCGAGGATAAATCCTTCGGGACTGTTCAACGCTCGATACAATTCATTATACGTGAGCGTGACCGTCTCTGCACCGGCGCGTCGCCCTTTGACTTCGATGAACCGCAGCCTTCCGGTCTGCCCATCACGGCTTTCGATGTCATAGCCGAGATTCTGGGCGCTGACATCGCGGGGATGGTTTCCCAGCGCGATTTCGGCTTCCATCACGGCGCGCATGGCAATCTGCTCGGTGATGCGGCGGTCAACGATTTCCGGCGGTGTGTTCTCCCCCAGCAGCAGGCCAATCGGAATAATCAATGCCCCACCGACGACGATGGGTGGCGCGGCAGAAATCTGGCGTTCCTGCGCGAGCTGTGTCTTGCGAAGTTTGAGACGCTCCGCCAGCCGGTCTGCCCGTTCCTGGGCACGCTGGCTGTTCACCCTGGCATTGATTTTGCCCGCCTGCTCCTGAGTACGGAGTTCAGCAGCGCGTAAATCCCAGTAGTTGATTTCTTTGGTCAGACGTTCCTGCACCGCCGCTTCCGTTTTGTCGATGAGTTCAATGCGCCGCGCCCGTACCCGTTCCAGATGGCGCGGGACCAGATGCTCTACGGCGTGAGCAGCGGCGCGACGTTCAAGGTTTTCGCCCTTCAGCCAGTCCTGATCGAGCAGATGCCCAATCTGTGCGACATCATCGGCTGTGGCAGGGCGATAATCCAGATAGGGCGCGCCTCCGGCATCCCGCACATTTCCGGCACTGTCAATCTCGACAAAATGCACCTCGCGGGAGATGGTGCGGCGCTCACCCGATTTCATCGGCGTGGCATCCTGAATCGCCTGCTCCAGATAGAACAGCGCCCGCAACTCCTGACCGGGGTCGGTTTCATCAACCAGAATCCCGCCGCGTTTCAGCGTGTCGCGTTCGCGCAGCAGCATCAGGCTGATGGTGGCATCCAGCAGTGGATGTCCGGGGCAAACAAAGGTCGCAGGCTGTTTGTCGGGCAGATGAATCAAAGCCTTTTCAAAACAGATGCGCTCGTATTTGGTCGAAACAGCGCCGAATCCGCGTTCCTTCGCATGGTTGCGGATGATCGCAGGCACGTTGTTGATCGTGTAACGTCCGCTTTCGCGCTCATGAATCGTGCCGCCAAAGTATTCAAACGCCTGTAAGAAATAGGCTTTGATGTAAAACGGTTGCAAGCGGCGAGCAGATGCCCGTTCCATCTCTTCACGGATTCGCATAATCTGGCTGACATCCATACTGTTCGTCACCAGCGATTGATGTTCCAGCAGATCACGCACCCGTTCACGATCCGTGGCATTGTCCACCGCCTGTTCCAGGCGGGCGCGAACTTCAGGGTCGTCGCCATAGCGCACAGCATCCACCAGCAGTTTTCGCAGCGGCGTCTCCTGAAACAGCTTCCCCAGCACATCGAAGACTTGTCCACCCAGTGCGTGACGCTCGGCTTCCAGCTTCTTGAGCAGGCGCTGATAGACCGCACCTTCGCGGGTCTCTCCGGCGACGAGATTCCACAGGTGGCAGACTTCGGTCTGTCCAATACGGTGAATACGCCCGAAGCGCTGCTCAAGACGGTTGGGATTCCAGGGCAGATCGTAGTTGACCATCAGATGTGCGCGTTGCAGGTTAATGCCTTCGCCCGCGGCATCCGTCGCCAGCAGAATCAGCACATCCGGGTCATTGCGAAAGCGGTCTTCGACCTCGCGGCGGTCCTCGCGGCGGATACCCCCATGAATGGTAACAATCGCTTCGGCACGCCCAATGAGTGTAGACAGTCGTTCCAGCAGGTAGTTAAGCGTGTCACGGTGTTCGGTGAAGATCACCAGCTTGCGCTGCCCTCGCTGTGAATTTTGCATTTCCGGTGTATCTTGCAGCAGTTTGAGCAGCTCATTCCATTTACGGTCATGACCACTGCGGCGTACCCGCAGTGCATGGGCTTCGAGATCGCGCAGGATGATGATTTCGGCTTCAAGTTCTTCCACCGTTCGGGCAGCAGTTGCGTTGTCAATCAACTCGGCTTCGATGGCTTCGACTTCGGCATCGGGTGCATCTTCAAAGTCATCCCAATAGTCCTCGTCGTAGGTTGGACCTTCCGCCTGTAGGACACGTTCACGGGTGCGCTGTGCTTCTTTCAGCCGCTTTTCCAGCCGTTCACGCCGCCGCTTTAGCGATTGGTAGATGGCTTCGGGCGACGATGCCAGCCGCCGCTGAAGGATCGTCAGCGCGAAACCCACTGTGCCTTTGCGCCCATCGTTTTCAAGCTGTTCCGCCCGGTTGAATTCCTGTCGGACATATTCTGTCACGTCCTCATACAGCACATCTTCTTCGGGTGAGAGCGTGTAATTGACTGTGTAGGCTCGGCGCTCTGGAAATAACGGTTTGCCATCGAATTTCAACAGTTTCTCTTTGACCATCCGCCGCATCAGGTCAGACACATCCACCTGATGGACACCATCGCGGAAGCGCCCCTCAAAGCGATCTGCGTCCAGCAGCGCCAGGAATAACTGGAAATCCTCTTCTTTGCCGTTATGGGGTGTCGCAGTCATCAGCAGGAAGTGGCGCGTCAGTTCGCCCAGCAGTTTGCCCAGGCGGTAGCGCTTCGTCTCCTTCAAATCGCCGCCGAAGAACGATGCTGACATCTTGTGGGCTTCGTCGCAGACGACTAAATCCCAATCGGTTTGCTGAAGTCGCGCCTGTAATTCCTCGCTGCGGCTCAACTGGTCGAGCCGAACGATCACGAGGTCCTGCTCGGCGAAAGGGTTGCCACTGCGCGAGGTTTCCACCATGTCGCGGGTCATGATCGTGAAATCAAGCTGAAACTTCGCCCATAGTTCATCCTGCCACTGTTCAGTCAGGCTGCCCGGCGCACAGATCAGACAGCGCCGCACATCTCCCCGCACCACCAATTCGCGTACCAGCAGACCCGCCATAATCGTCTTGCCAGCACCCGGATCATCTGCCAGCAGAAAGCGCAGCGGCTGACGGGTGAGCATTTCGTCGTACACGGCAGTGATTTGATGGGGTAACGGCTCAATCAATGAGGTATGGACAGCCAGCATCGGGTCAAAGAGATGGGCGAGATGAATACGGTAGGCTTCCGAAACCAGGCGCAAGAGCGCCCCATCCACATCAAATGCCCATAGTCTTTCGGCTAGGACAATTTCCAGGTCTGCTTCGTTTTCCCGATAGAGCAGTGTATCGCCAACCTTGCCATCGCTGCGACGGTATACAACTGTCACAGCATTGGAGCCGCTCCACTCCACGTCGATGAGTGTGACCGTCTGGTGTGGGACAATGCCGTATACCTGGATACCGCGTTGCAACTGTTCGAGTTGAGCCATAGCGTTTCATCCATGTGTGTGAGCTGATGGGTGATTTGCACCGCGATGTTAACCGCTACGTAATATTACTATAAGTTTGATGCGGCGGCTTGCAGAGAGGCTTGAATTTTCTGCGGGTTGTTGTTTCAGGGCCGATGATACACAGCCCTGCTCAATGACCGTGTGCTGCCATTTTTCGAGCAGCAGGACGTGCCGCTGCTGCGAATTCTCACCGATCGTGGCACCGAATACTGTGGTTCATTGCAACACCATGAGTACCAGTTATACCTGGCGATTGAGACCATCGATCACAGCCGCACCAAAGCGCGCCATCCGCAGACCAATGGCATTTGCGAACGCTTCCACCGCACCATTCAGGATGAGTTTTACGCCATCGCCTTCCGCAAGAAAATCTACGCCTCGCTGGAAGAACTGCAAGTGGATTTGGACGAGTGGGTCCAGCAGTACAATCGTGAGCGTACCCACACTGGAAAATACTGCTTTGGGCGTACCCCCTTGCAGACCTTCCGCGAAACCAAACACTTGGCACACGCCAAACAATTGGATACGCTTTTTGATTGGCAAGCACCGAAGTCAGACATCCCCGACAACAACCCGCTAGAAGTTGTCGGTTAGGTCACTTGTGTCAGATGAAATCTTGTCTTTTACAACTGACAACAATTGAACAAATTAATTCCAATCGCGATTATGACTATCATGTGGTTGATTCTCGCAGGGGGCATCGTCGAAATTGATTGGGAATTCGTGGCGAACCTGCCCCCTGAATGGGTATTAACGGGGGCAATCAGCATTGGCGCGGGCAAACACGTCAACCGGAAGTCTGTGGCCGGCCCCCTGAAGGAGGCCAGAGGGCACGCTGCGCGATATACGCGCTCCTCAACCCCGTTCACGGGGTCAGCGCTAGCCAGGTCGTTCACGGCCTGGTGTCGCCGGCGCTGAATGCACCCCATATTACCATTGTCGCCAAAGGTGGGCGCTTGCGTTAATCTTGGGGTAACACTTGCTCAAGGACGCTCATCATGCACTACAACTTTGATGTTTCGCCGGATCTGCGCGCGGCACACGCCCTTAAATGGACGATGTACCCCGAAGATGTGCTGCCGATGTGGGTAGCGGACATGGACTTTACGAGCGCGCAGCCCATCATAGACGCGCTGACCGAGCGCGTGCAGTACGGCACCTTTGGCTACACGATTGATTATCCGCCCCTGCGCGAAGTGCTTGTCGCCCGCATGCAGGCGCGCTATAGCTGGGCCATTCAGCCAGAATGGCTGGTGTTCATCCCTGGGATGGTAACCACGATGAACATCGTCACGCGGGCGCTGGGCAGGCCGGGCGGCGGCGTTCTCATGGAAACGCCGGTATACCCCCCGTTCCTGATGATGCCAGGGGCCAACCATATGTTTGCCCAGATGGTGGAACTGCGCCCGCTGGCAACCGGCCCCAGCACTTTTACCTACGAGACCGATACGGATGCCTTTGAAGCGGCTGTCACCCGCCAGACAACGCTGTTTTACCTGTGCAACCCCCACAACCCGGCAGGGCTGGTATATTCGCCAGAACTGCTGGCGCGCCTGGCACAAATCTGTCTCCAGCACAACATCACCATCGTCAGCGACGAAATCCACAGCGACCTCATTCTGGAAGGCCGCCATACGCCCATTGCGTCGCTGTCGCCAGAAATTCAGGACAGAACGCTGACGCTGATCGCGCCCAGCAAAACCTTCAACCTGGCGGGGCTGGCCTGCTCTGTCGCTATTATTCCCAACGAAGCGATGCGCAAAGCGGTGACCGAAACGCTGTGGAGCACCGGCCTTCATGTCAACCTGCTGGGGCTGGTGGGGGCGCACGCTGCCTACGCGTATGGCGACGAATGGCTGGCCCAGGCCCTGGCCTACCTGCGGGTTAACCGCAACACCCTGGTCGATTT
>Ga0224722_1001422_pt1 | contig 13237 bp, 14 predicted proteins | sample Balambano_FR1_Me_FD_161646 | JGI IMG/M metagenome (GOLD analysis project Ga0224722, IMG submission 161646) | Freshwater sediment microbial communities from Lake Towuti, South Sulawesi, Indonesia - Balambano_FR1_MetaG | ecosystem: Environmental > Aquatic > Freshwater > Lake > Sediment | place... | reverse complement strand
CCTACACCTGGTCACTGGGCGAAGGAGCCTGCGTCTACTTTGGCGACCTGATGGGCGGCAAGAAACCTGACCCGCAAAAAATTCAGGCGGTGATGCAGGAGGCGTTTAAGGCCGCAAAGGAACGCTTTAAGGGCATTAAGACCTGATGTAATGAGGTCATTAGGCATTGGTCATTAGCCATCTCTCCAAATCTGTCACGTTGGAAAAATCGAGTAGAGCTTCTCCCAGTGCTTCAAGTTGTTCGATTGGCAATGCTTCAATTTGCGTTCTTAAAGGCTCTGGTACTTCTCTAACTCGTCGTTTGAGGAGTCGAAGAATGAGCGACCCTTACGGTATCGGCAAAGCCGCACGCTCTGCCTGCTCTCCCCAGCTTGTTCTGATCTCCATAACATGTTCCTGCTCTACTGCATCCAATTTACCAATCTCTTCGGCAAACAATTGCTCTTCGATTTGTTGCTACAGAAGTTTTGTCTCCTAAGAATAAGCAGGTACTTGAAGCAGTAGAGGCGATCGCTTTACGAGTGATTCAGTTGACTGAATGAAAAGCAATTATTTCATGGGAATTCTTAACTATCTGCTTAAACACATTTTGATCATAGAAGGTTGAAGTTTTCTGTGCATAACCACTTTGCGCTCATCAATTCTGACTTTCATCTTCCATACAATCCTGCACTGATCGAACGAGCAAAGGTACTCCGAAAATCAATGACTAAAGCCGAGCAAAAGCTTTGGTATGAGTACCTGAGAGGCTTTAAGTACCGGGTACTTCGACAGCGCCCCATTGCTCACTTCATTGTTGATTTTTACTGTTCTGCCTTGAAACTGGTTATTGAAATTGATGGAGAGAGCCACTTTACAGAGACAGGAATAATTTATGACGAAGCGAGAACAAAGGTATTGGAGAGATATGGGCTGAGGGTGATACGGTTTACAAATGAGGAGGTTTTACAGGAGTTTGAGAGCGTGTGTACGCAGATTGAAGCAACATTGCCGTTTGAGTAAGCGTTAGGTATATACGCATTTTAGGGGAAGCATTGTTCTGGTGCGATCCCCCTAAATCCCCCTTTTCAAGGGGGACTTTGATTCCGTTTTTCCCCCTTTGACTCTAGTTTCCCTTCACCTTCAATTTTCCTTTTGGCTCCGGTTCCCCTTTTAAGGCTACTGTATGTACATAAGTCTTTTGAATCGAGCAAATGCTGGGTTTGATCATCCCTAACCCTCCTAAAAAAGAGGGAGCCAAACCGCTCAAAGTCCCCCTTCTCAAGGGGGATTTAGGGGGATCTTGCAAAGCTTTTGCGTCCCCGCTGAGACTTGCATATGCACTAGCCTTTTCAAGAGGGTTAGAGGATCAAGCTCTACAAGTTTCAAATGCGTAAGTTCTGTCCATTAAGAAATCGCAAAAGCAAAGTCCAGGACAGATGCCGCTGTGGGAAGCGTGGAAAATCCCGCTAGGTGAAATCGAAGAAGTAGCGAAGAAATTTGTACTGGCGAACTGTCTCAGCCCTGACATTGCAGTTGAGCAATTTACGGATACAACTTGACGCTCGGTGCCAGGTAACAGATCCTCGAAAGACCTGTTTTCCCGCGTGGAGAGGCTCTGAAATACAACTTTTGGATCAGACTGAAGCCTTTATCCGCTAGAGTTTGCAAGTCTCAATGCGAGAGAAAAAAATAACAACTACCCCCCAACCGCCACCACCCACAATCTCAAGGAAATCCACCCCTATCCCCCAACCCTTCAAACCCAAGAACTGGGAAGGTGCCACTAAAGGGAGATGTCCTTTAGGTGATGAAATGTCGTACATCACACCAAATACCCAGCTTTCGTTCTCTCGCCATCTGACGCGATCGCCAAACTTCTCAAATGCCTCTTCACAATACGTCCCGTCTAAAATGCCGCCACATTCTAGATAAATCTCTTTTTGCACACTAAAGCCAAACCGACCGTTACTGTATTTCACCCAGAGGACATCAATTGTCTTCAAGTCTGTACAAGGAAAATTCAATAAGTCATCGCGTTCAAGCTTCCACCAAGCGTCTTTGCCAATTGCTTTGAATATCTGTTTTGCAGTTTCCTGATCTGCTGCCTCCCAGTTACCAGCTTTCAGCAAATCCCTCAGTTTGCGGTAGTCGATTCCCCTCTCCGATTCTAGAGGTACGTCGCCTTTTAATTCAGCAGGTGAGTTGGGTGCCAACGGAGGCATAAGGGCGGGTTTTCTCCACACGTTAAAAGTTCCCGAAGTCATATTTACTATCCTCACTTCCGATCGCGCTGTAGCCGTTTCTGTCGATGAAGGCGTTGAAACAATCGGCGTTTCCCGCATTCGGATACGAACTCTCATCAACGCATCCAAGGCTTGAGGATCTAGCCCCCTGGCTGCTACATTTACCCGCAGAAACATCTGTTCTGCTAGCTGTAGCTTATCTTCAGCCATTAAGCGATAACCCTCGTATTTCATCAGGTCGATATCAGCCTGCCGCGCACATTGCGGTATGAGAATGAAGTGCTGCTTTTCAATCGGGTCTACGCTAATGCGGGGCACCTGTGCTGGAGCTTTGCCATAGCGCTGACAGAGTTCTGGAACACGCTGCTTGAGATAGTTTCCTAACCGCTCTACGGTGGCGCAACTCCTTTCCCCTGTAAGCCGCATAGACTCCAGCAGCACATAGGTAAAGACCCCCTGCTGAAGATCGTCTACTTCCCAGGATTTCTGGGTTGGGTTGCAAGACGAAATCGTGATCACTCCCTGCTGCTCGGTTGGATCGATGCCTCTTGCCCCTCGACTGCCCTCACTGCGACAGGCATCCAGCAACAGGATCACATTATCGGCTCCGCTGCGAGTTAGCCACTCCCGCACTTCATTTACCAACAAACCCGCAATCACTTTGTTGCCTCTAGCATTAGCATCCATCGGCATCAGATAGTCTTTGTCGGCGTGGCGTTCACCATGTCCGGCAAAGAAAAACCAGCAGTTGTCGCCCGTCGAGAGAAACGGTTTCTCAAAGCGGTCTTGCAAGAAGGTGATTAGGTTGCCATAGGTAGGCAAGGTAGGAATGACTGCCCCATTCGGCATCACCAGCGGAGGTGAGTCATCCGTAAAACAGCAGACCTCATCAAACTTCGCGTCTTCAAAAAAGGCTTTGACGGTTTCTGCGTCGCGTTTTGCATACTTCAGCGGAGCAAAGTTGAGAGGATTGTACCCATTGATGCCGATGACCAGTGCCCAGTTTTTTGCCATCTTGCTCAATCTACTATGGCTGTACTGCCGATCGCTTAAACTTCAAGGTCAGGGAACCGCTACCGCCAACTTTTGTCCCTGATCCTAACAGGCTCAACTGTCCTTCACCATTGACTTCTACCGATAGCTCGATTTCGTCTAATTCCATGCCGCCAATTTCTTGAGCTTTTGTCTGAGCTTGCTTTAGCACTCGCCCCATCGTGTCTAGAAAATCGGCAACGCCTTTCTCTAGCTTCTCGACCGGAACGGGAATACCAGGGCGATCGCCCGACAACGAAGGTGACATTGGCTGATCAAAAGGATTTCGAGCAGTTGTGCCTCCGCGATCGCCATCTGGCACAGCATCCCCTACCCTTTCGTTCGTCACAATCCAAATATAGTTTTCTGCCATTGCCCGTGTGATTTTCTACACCCACAAGTGTAGCTTCTTATTCGAGAGCCACAGGTAGGGGCGGTTCGCGAACCGCCCTTACAGAGGCGTTTACGTGTAGTCCAAATTTAGAGAATTGATATCAAAACCTCGTTAACGAAGGTCTAACTTCCACTGATGAAGGTCAAAGTGTCATCAGCGAAGGTCAAAGTGTCGTCAACGAGGGTAAAAGCGTTATCGACGAGGGTAAAAGCGTTATCGACGAGGGTAAAAGTGTTGTTGATGAAGGTCAGAGTATCCTCGACGAGGGTTGAAGCGTCATCAGCAAAGGTGTAACCTCCATTGATGAAGGTTGAAGCGTCGTCAACGAAGATCAAAGTGTCATCAATGAGGGTTTTACCTCTGTTCACGAGGGTCAGAGTGTGGTTGATGGGGGCGATCGCCCACCATTCCTAGTTTCCCGGTTTTCTGGTTCCTAGCCTCTGGCTGGGAATCTGACCTGGAGGCTCTGCCTCCATTAGTGGTAGTAGGAGGCAGAGCCTCTAAAGCAGCATTTCCAGGCAAAGCCTAGAAACGAGAGAAATAGGTTTGTAGCTACACTCGTTGCCAAGCTCTAGTTTGGCAATGCAATTGAGGAAGCTCCAGCTTCCCCTCTGGCTGGCACTGGAAGCGGGAGCTTCCAGAAGGCGTTACCAAGCTGGAGCTTGGTAACGAGGCTGAACGAGGGACTTCCTTTATTCAGCGGCAGGAACTTTTTCGCCAGGATGGCTTTCTTGGTGCTGGTTAACTTTTAGCCGGATATAGCCCGATCGCCGGAGTTGTCATTTAGGGGCGATCGCGGTAAATGTAAGAAAACTTCAAGAAAGCAGACTATTTAACGCATGGAAGCACGGTTCGTTAGAACGCTGGTTTTGTTTGTGGTTCTCACCCTCGTCTTTGGAGTTCTGGAGCGCTTTTTCCCAAGCATTCCTGACCAACCGAAGTGGCGGCGGGGGGTGTGGCTCGATACTTTCTACTGGTTTTTCACCCCGATGGTGATTCAGGTTATTAGCATGGCGACGATCGCCCTTGTCCTCATTCCCCTCTACCTGCTGCTGGGGCGAATTACCATTCAAAATGGAGGATTGTCGTTTGATCTCAATCAGGTTTTAGCGGGATATGGACCAATTTCTCATCTGCCGCTGTGGGGTCAGGGGTTAATTGCCATCTTCATCGGCGATTTTGTCGGCTACTGGACGCACCGCTGGCACCACACCCGTCAGCTTTGGGATTTTCATGCCGTCCACCACAGCGCCGAAGTGATGGACTGGCTCACGGCAGTGCGACTGCATCCAGTAAATGACATTATTTCGCGGGTGTGTCAGGCGACTCCGGTGCTGCTGTTGGGCTTTTCACCGATCGCCGTTGAGGCCTACGTACCGCTGCTGTCGAGCTACGTTGCCTTCATTCATGCAAATGTGTCCTGGACGTATGGCCCGTTTCGCTACGTGATCTCCAGTCCTGCTTTCCACCGCTGGCATCACACAACGGAAGAGGAGGGAGCAGGCAAAAATTTTGCTGGACTTTTCCCAATTTTTGATCTGATCTTCGGTACGTTTTATATGCCTCAAGGTGAACAGCCGAGAAACTTTGGGCTGATTGGTGAGACGATCAAGGAAACATTTTTTGACCAGTTACTTTTTCCCTATCGGAACTGGAAGCTTGTCAAAGCCTGGTTTAATTCACACCAACCGCAGGTTGAGTTTGCTCAAAAGGAAACAGTTAAAGGCTGAGGGTCGCCCTCAATTGATTGAAATGAGTTCTCATTCAGCGTTGCTTCAGGTAATGTTCAAATCGCTGTTGTGCCTGTTCAATGGATAGATTCTGCGTCCAATACTCGATTAGCGTATGACCAAATGCCCAGGCGTTACGGTCGGGGGAAGTAGGGTTCTCTAGCAGCAGCGGCCAGAGCGATCGCAAGTCAAACTCCAGCGCCTTTGCACCACCTGGATTCAACAGTGAGAACAGGTCATACGCCATCTGAAGTTTGCCAATGACAACGGGCAGTTGCTCAACTGGAATTTGCTCTGCCAGGACATAAGCCAGGGCTGGCGATCCGGTGGATAGAGTAGAAATGAATTGCAGTACTGGACTTTTGAGGAAAGCGGCGATTCCTTGCGTCGTCGTCATTTGAAAGGTGTAGCGGTCAATAATCTTGGCGGCGGCAACGGTGCGAGCATCCAGGTTTTGCAGAAAGCGGGCGAGTCGAAGCTGTTTGGCTGGAGCGATCGCCTCCACCAGAGCCACTGACAACACATCCACATTCCAGGCAACTCGTCCGGTTTTGGAATCGGCTGTGACAGCGGGCAACACTCGATTGCAGAATTCACCTAGAAGCTGGGCCCGATATTCCGTCGCTTCTCGAATTGCTTTCTCTTTGGGGCGATCGCCCCACTGCCAATCGTAGGGCGGCTCCCACTCGCGCAAAGGACGCAGCCGATCGACCTGAGTGACAATGGCGGTCGCGGGTAAATCACTCACTTCTGCCTGCATATCTCTAAGGAAATCCACATCCATTTGCAGCGCCGGATCGAGCGCAGGCGTGACTAGCAGCAGCAGATCGGCATCGTTAGCATAATCTAACACCCGTTCTCGAAAGTCGGTGCGGTCTGCCTGTTCATATCCCGGTGTATCCCACAGAGAGAGCGTTTGCCCAGACTCAGTTTGCCACTGATAATTCTGCATCTGGTCAGTGCTGGGCAGCATATCCACCACTGCCAGGTCAGCCTGAAACAAGGTATTGATCAGACTGCTTTTTCCCGATCCGGTGCGCCCCACCAACAAGATGCTGACTGGCTTCTGCTCGACTGCCTCAACGGGTTCTGCTTGAGTGAGGATTTCGCGCAGCGTTTGCGTTTTGGCTTTAGGAAGCGTTGGTTCAGGTGAGGGAGCGAGTCCCGGCAGTGCGCCTGTAGACCCGCTGTAGAGAGCGATCGCCTGCTGACACAGATTTCGCAGTGCCGCCTCGCGTAAAAGCTGACTCAAATTCACCAAAAGCTGCTGGGTTGCCCGATTGTTGTAAGGCTCCGTTACCTGCCTCGCTGCCGCCGCTACCGGATTGAGCAACCACTGCGCCCAGTTCCAGGCTTGCCACAGCTTACGGGCAGATGGCTCTAGCCTGCGGTATACCTCGAATGCCTGATAAGCCTGCCCAACGGTGAGTTGATTGAGCGCGGGGGAAAGCTTTTGCATCCATACATCCATATCATCCACCGTTCCGCGAATCAGCCCGTATGCCTGGGGAACGTAGATGTTAAGCAACGGATATTGGACTTCGGGATGATAGATGTGGGCGATCGCTACCACCACCTCTTGACAACGCCGCCAAAACGTCGCCCAATCTTCCCATAGGGGCAAATCATTCTGCGTTTCCTGAAGAATCTTTTGAAGCGCTGCTTCTGCCTTGCGGGTTGCCCCATCCCCTACCAGCGGAGCCTCCTCAGCGGCAGATAACTCCTCGCTTACCTCTGCCAGTACCGCTTCTACCTGCTTTACCGCAGGCTGCGTCCAGCGCACCAGCAGCCATCGCCAGCCAACAAACAGCAGAATGAACACGCCCCAAATCCAGCTAATGCCCCAGGTTTGAATCTGCCATCCCGCTGCTGCTAACAAAAAAGCTGCAATGCTGGCGATCGGCAGTGCTAGTACTGCCCACTGCCACCGTTTTAGTCGCACCATAACCTTATGCTCAGAGACTTGTCTCCAGTGTATGTAAGTTTTAGAGGGTTGAACGTGAGTTCTATGGATAGCAGCAAGACATCACAGTGGTTTTCTACCTGCGTAAAACAGAAACTACAGACAGGGTTGAATAGCCGTTCGCCCCTACCTGTGGTTTGTATGAAGTTGAAAGGTATTTGTGTTCTACAATCCTTCAATACAGTGTTGTACCAGTTGTGTGTAGGATGTGTTAGGCGTTAGCCGTTTTGATATTTGTCATAGGCGATCGCCAATTTTCTTTTTGTAGCTAGGATCATCGGTGCCGAGTAAGCTATCCCAAAAAGTAAAATACAGTCCGTAATGAGTGGTGTACTTGAGATGATGAATGGAATGATGGGCAGGCCCAATAAACCATCGACCGAGCCAATGGTGAGGAAATGAAGCGGGTAAGCGATCGATCCCAAGATGGTTTAATGCTGCCCACACTGTCATTGTGGTGAGAACGGCAATCAGCGTGACAAAATGCAGCGGCAGAACGAAGATGATACCGACGAGGAAGAGCGATTGAACAATTGCCTCTAGGGGGTCAAAGGCAAACGAAGTCCAGGGGGTAGGATAGCGCGATCGGTGATGCCCCTGGTGCAGCCAGGGAAAGAGTGCCGGGTGGTGAAACAAGCGGTGGGTCAAGTAAAAGTAGGCATCCTGTAGAACTAACACCGCAACATAACTCATGCCTAGATACCACAGCCCATACTGTTGAGGATGGCTATACAATCGAGTAATACGCCAACTGTATGCTGACACTATAAACGCTGCCGCTAGCGCGAACACCCCTGCCGAAAGAATAGAGAGTTGAATATCGCATTGAATCGATTGCCAGGAGGGAGGTCGGTGCTGTGGAATCTGACTGTCAAAGAATTGACTGAATGGCGAGTAGAACAATAGGTAAGTTCCTCCTGCCACTAGAAAATACCGTAGCAGAATAACTCCAAAAAAAGCGATGCTGTAATACCCAAACGAGTGACTTATCAATTTAATCTCCTTGCCATTCCCGATCTTTTAGTTCCTTTTGAGGTCATAACAATGTAATTTCAAGAGTAGTACCAATTCTTTATAAAGCTGCACTGAACACAATCCAATCTGAAGATATGCGAGTCGGCGTAATTTCTGATACACATGGGCTTTTACGCCCTGAAGCGATAAAAGCTCTAGCAAGCTCTGAGCTAATCTTTCATGCGGGAGATATTGGTAAGCCGGAAGTGCTAATAGAGTTGGAAGCGATCGCCCCCGTGATTGCAGTGCGCGGCAATAATGATCAGGGAGAATGGGCAGAGGCGATCGCTGAGCGCCAAACTTTCAAAATTGAGAACATATCCGTTCACCTGCTGCACATTGGTCAAGAATTCAATCGGCCGGAAACGGGTAATGTGCAGGTTGTAATCAGCGGACATTCCCACAAACCCTCAATTGTGGAGCAGAACGGAATTTTATTTCTCAATCCGGGTAGTGCTGGGCCGCGACGGTTTAAGTTACCTATCTCTGTTGCTTACCTACAGGTAGAAGGAAGAATGATCCGTGCAGAAATTGTGGAACTGTCTGTAAAGTGAGTTTTTGAGTAACCGATTCAATGACCGACCTCTCTCCCCGAGCTGTTGCCGATCAACTTCTGGCTGACTTTCGGCAAGAACACCAATTGGTAAATTTAATCATCAAAGGCTGCATCGAGCATCGCTGGGCAGTTGGAGAAACAGAAAAAGAGTTATCTAAAGCAATGGTATACAATGCCTTTGAAACCTATGCGGTAGAAAGAGGCATTCCACTAGAGCAAGCAGAACAGTTCTGTGAACAGCATCTTGACGAGTTGATTCAGCGTATCCAGACAGAACTTTGAGTGGAACGGGCGATCGCCACAAACATCTAAGAATTTGAAGCAGTTTCCTCAGTGGAGGTTTATAGTCGTTCGTTTAACTGACTCGCAACCTCTTGCAAGGAGGTGAGTGGAACTGGACGATTTGGATGAATGATAAAAATGGTATTGAGCGTCGCACCTTTACGAAACAGAGCGATATCTGCTTTGCCGATCGCCTCTACGGTTCCCCTAAAACCAACCGCAGAGTCACCAATATCCGTTAACTCCAGAAATTCCAGGTCTGCTGGTTTTTCCTGCCCCAACAGTTGAGACAGTGCATCTGGGCTACTCAACATTGCATCCAGGAAAGCTTCCCCAATAGGAGAAGTGGCTCCATTTTCTCCAAAAATACTGCTAAGGGGAGATGACGTTACACAGACTCGCTCAATCATTTCACCATCTTGCTGTAAGACAAAGGCAGATCCTTGCGCCTTAGCCACCTCGCAGTTGGCGATCGCCCCAGAGGAAGAACTGCTTTGCATCGTCTCATCTGAATAGTGAATAAACCCAGACGGCAAGTCCTCCAGCGTGAGTAGCGGAACCTGTGAGTTAGCTGCTATCGATTCACTCATTGGAGAAAACATGAGTATGCAAGTCAGGAAAATAGCAACGGTTAGGAGTAATTTTTTTAACATGATTTAGAGTTGTTCTCAAACAGATTCAAGCCCAGTCAGCACAACATTGGCAAGAAGAATTTCCCATTTCTCACATTTCATTGTTTTACCCTAAAAATAGCTTGTAAGCCGGATTTTGGCTCTCGTCCCAGTAGCGATAGCCCAGCGTATCGAGAAACATTTGCCACTCCTGCATCTCATGGGGTGGCACCTGCATTCCCACCACGATGCGTCCGTAGTCTGCGCCGTTGTTGCGATAGTGAAACATACTGATATTCCAGTTGGGGTGCATGGAGCCGACAAATTTCATCAGCGCACCGGGGCGTTCGGGAAACTCAAAGCGGTAAAGCAGTTCATGATGAGCCAGGGGCGATCGCCCACCCACCATGTGCCGCAGGTGCAGTTTGGTTAGCTCATCATCGGTTAAGTCAATGGTGCTAAATCCTCTTGACTCAAAGATTTCAACTATACGGAGTGCATCAGCCCGATTTTCGATCTGCACGCCAACAAAAATATGTGCCTCCTGCTCATCGGCAATGCGATAGTTAAACTCGGTGAGATTACGTTTGCCGATACACTCACAAAACTTCCGCAGGCTGCCCCGTTCTTCGGGAATGGTGACGGCAAAGATGGCTTCGCGGCGTTCGCCCAGTTCTGCCCGCTCTGCGACAAACCGCAGGCGATCGAAGTTCATGTTTGCGCCACAGGCGACAGCGACCAGGGTTTGTCCGGTGATTTGTTCTCGCTCGACGTAGGCTTTAGCAGCAGCGATCGCCAGCGCTCCAGCGGGTTCTAAAATCGATCGCGTATCTTCAAATACGTCTTTAATCGCCGCGCAAATATCGTCGGTTTCTACCAAAATGATGTCATCTACGTACTGCTGACACAGGCGAAAGGTTTCTTCACCCACTTCCCGCACGGCAACCCCATCCGCAAACAGTCCGACCTGGGGTAAGCGGACTCGATGCCCAGCTTTGAGCGATTGATACATTGCGTCTGCATCGACGGGTTCTACCCCAATTACTTTAATTTCAGGGCGCAACCGTTTTACGTAAGCCGCAATTCCGGAGATCAAACCCCCGCCACCGATCGCTACAAAAATGGCGTGAATCGGCTTCTGGCACTGCCGCAGTAGCTCCATGCCAATCGTTCCCTGTCCCGCAATCACATCCGGATCGTTGAACGGATGAATGAAAACCAGTCCCTTTTCTGCTTCTAGCTGACGGGCATGGGCATAGGCTTCATCGAAGGTGTCGCCGTGCAGCACCACTTCTGCGCCTCTGGCTCTCACGGCATCCACCTTTACCTGGGGAGTAGTAACTGGCATGACGATAATGGCTCGTGTGCCCAAGTGCTGAGCGGCAAGGGCAACTCCCTGGGCGTGGTTTCCAGCAGAAGCGGCGATCGCCCCCTGAGCCAGCACATCTGGCGGCAGTTGCGCCATCTTGTTGTAAGCACCCCGCAGCTTGAACGAAAACACCGACTGCATATCTTCCCGCTTCAGCAAAAGCTGATTGTTCAACCGGGCAGACAGATTTGGCGCATGATCTAACGGCGTTTCCTGCGCCACATCATACACACGAGCGGTCAGGATACGTTCCAGGTAGTCAGACATGGGGGAGATTGGATTGACAAATTCTAAATATAGGCAATTCTACTCTATGAAGGGGTACCTTCTTTGAGGGAAACCTGCCCTAAACTAGAAGCATGGGAGGGCGATCGCAAAAGAGGTTAGGGTTTCACATACCCAATCCACCGTTGTTTAGCAACGTAGCAACGTAGTTCCGCGTAGGATGGGCAAAGCAGAGCGTGCCCAAAATGTAAGGCTTGAACAGATGGGCACGGGCGATGCCCTTTGCCCATCCTACAGTTAACTAAATCTAAAGTGCTAACAGTTCGGTCAGTTTTACCAAAGTGCCGCGATGAGTCAGCTACGGACTAAGATATCAACCGATACGTGGGTGAAGGCATCCTGGGAAGAGTATCTTCAGGTGATTGATGAACCCGCCCACGCAGAAACTAAAGGCTACTATCACAACGGACGCATGAGGCTGGAAATGTCTCCTCTTGGTAATCCTCATTCCCGCGATCACGCCACCATTATTGGCGCTCTTTATCTGTTTGCGGGGTCGCGAAAGCTTGATCTGGATGCTCATGATAACTGCACCTATCGCAAAACGGGCTGTGAGGAGGCTCAACCGGATGTTTCCTTTTACCTGGGTGCAAACGCAGAAGTCATTCCCTGGGAAGCAACGATCATTGATTTAGATGTTTACCCATCCCCTGATTTAGTGATTGAGGTAGCTTACTCTTCCTTAGCAGATGATAAAGGTGAGAAGCGACTGCTCTATGAAGCGCTAGGAGTGCGAGAGTATTGGATTATTGACGTGCAAAATGTGCAGCTTATTGCCTTTGAGGTGCAAAACGGAGGAAGCCGTAAAATCGAGCAGTCTCAGGTGTTTTCAGGACTAGACCTAGCGCTGCTAGAGGAAGCGTTGCGCCGCAGTCGTCAGATGAATCATGGGAAAGTGAGTGCCTGGTTGTTGTCTCAGCTTTAAATTCTTTCCAGGAGAAACAGATTTTTAGGGCGATCGCCACCCCTCCTACGATGAAGCAAACACAGGTTAAACTGCCGACTGATACTTGGGTGAATGCGTCCTGGGAAGAGTATCTTCAGGTGATCGATGAACCTGCCCATGCAGAAACTAAAGGCTATTACTATAACGGACGCATGAGGCTGGAAATGTCTCCTCTTGGTAATCCCCATTCCCGCGATCATTTTATTGTGATTAGTGCGATCGCCCTTTTTGCCAGCGTTCGAGGAATTGACCTGGACGGTCACGATAACTGCACCTATCGCAAAACGGGCTGTGAGGAGGCTCAGCCTGATGTTTCCTTTTACCTGGGTGTAAATGCAGAAGTCATCCCCTGGGAGGAAACCATTATTAACTTGGATGAGTACCCGCCGCCCGATTTAGTGATTGAGGTGGCTTATTCCTCCTTAGCGGATGACAAAGGTGAGAAGCGATTACTGTATGAGGCTTTGGGAGTACGAGAGTATTGGATTATTGACGTGCAAAATGTGCAGCTTATTGCCTTTGAAGTGCAAAACGGAGGGAGCCGCAAAGTTGAGCAGTCTCAGGTATTTGCAGGATTAGATATGGCGCTGTTAGAGGAAGCTTTGCGCCGCAGTCGCCAGATGAATCATGGCAAAGTGAGTGCCTGGTTACTGTCTCAGTTTTAAGTTATTGAATGCCCAGATCTGCGACTTCTTAGAGAAGTCGCAGATCTTATAGCCATTTTCAGATGGGTAAGCCATAACGCTAGGGGCGGTTCGCGAACCGCCCTTACCAAGATTTGTGGTTTATCCAAGTGAAAATTGCTGTAATCTCTCAGGTAATTGGAGCAA
>Ga0224722_1001421_pt1 | contig 13239 bp, 13 predicted proteins | sample Balambano_FR1_Me_FD_161646 | JGI IMG/M metagenome (GOLD analysis project Ga0224722, IMG submission 161646) | Freshwater sediment microbial communities from Lake Towuti, South Sulawesi, Indonesia - Balambano_FR1_MetaG | ecosystem: Environmental > Aquatic > Freshwater > Lake > Sediment | place... | reverse complement strand
CATCACTGGGCTTGGTCGCAACACACTAATTAGTTTTGGCAGCGACGAACTGGCACTGCTAAGAAATGTTGGTGCTGCCAGCATTACTGAATCTGTCTTTGCCTAAATACTGCATGAGACAACCTGACATCGCTCTGTGAAATTGGCATCTTGCCTGTAGCTCACAGGCAAGATGCCTTAAATCCATTTTGATTCTGGCGTTGTATATCAAATAACCCGAATAAATGAGGTGAACCATGAACCGTCTGATTAAGTCGTTTTTGCTCCTGAGTTTGAGTGTGGGTAGTTTAAGTGCTGCCTTCGGTCTAACCGCATTGGTGAATGCCAAACCGGAATTGAGCGTAACCCAACCTGCCCGAATTGCCGGAGCAATGGCAAAGCCGTTGGCTAAACAATTGCAAGGAAAGCCAGTGGTGGTAGATATTTATGCGACCTGGTGTCCGGGGTGCAAAAACATTGCGCCGACCCTTTCCAGCCTCAAGCAGCAGTATCAGGGGAAAGCGCACTTTGTTGTGTTTGATGTCACCGATCGCACAACGACCCAAATGGCTGAGGAAAAAGCCAAACAATTGGGACTCAGCGAGTTTTTGATGGCAAATAAGACCCAAACATCGATGGTTGCCATCATCGATCCTGCTACGGGTAAGGTATTAAAGCAGTTCCGCAACAATCCTAATAAAGGAGATTACGTGTCAGTTTTGGACACTGCGATCGGTCAAATGTCGAAAAAGTAAACCACCACTCAACCGATGCACAAGAACTCTGATCTATCCCCACCGATTCAACGCCGATCGCGTAAATGGTTACTGCCTGTGGGTCTGTTTGGCGGAACTGTATTGCTGGTGCTGATTAGCGATCGGTTTACTACCCTCTCCGCTGGTATCGACTATCTGATCTCCGTGGTTGAAAACACCTATCAACAGTGGTTTGAGCAGCAGGATACCAGCAATCCTCTGATTTTATTATCGTTGGCATTTCTGGGTGGATTGCTTGCCAGTTTTTCGCCTTGCATTCTGGCACTGTTACCTGTGAACTTGAGTTATATTGGCACACTCAAAGTCACTTCTCGTTGGGATGCCTTTGTAAAAGCGGGTTGGTTTGTTCTAGGAACAGTGACGGTCTTGAGTTTATTTGGATTGCTTTCTTCCTTTGCCACTGCCGTGATTGTAGACTTCAAGGGCGTAGTGCATTTAACGATCGGTGCCATTATCCTGCTCATGGGTTTGAGCTTTGCTGGTGTAATTCATCTGCCGTTGCCCCAAACGCAAGTCTCGCTGCCTATTGCGGGTCCCTATGGTGTAGGTGTGACGTTTGCGCTGGTCAGTTCGCCCTGTGCCAGTCCAGTATTGTTTGCAGTGCTGGCAGCCGCAACTGCCAGTGGTTCTTAGGTTCTCAGTGTGCTAACAATGGTCAGTTATGCTCTGGGCTACACAGCGGTCATCTTTTTTGCCAGTTTGTTTACTGGACTGGTGAAGCAAAGTCGGGTGCTGCTCCAGCATTCTAACTGGGTGATGGGTCTGGGAAGTGTGGTGTTGATTCTGGCGGGGGCATTCTATGTGGTCAGTGGGATTCGCTGGTTCTTCTAACATGGTATTGGCTGACCGTGAAGATGCAGCGGTGCTTCAGGCAATGCGATCGGGCGATCTGGCTGCCTTGCAAGTGTTCTACCACCGTTATGGCGAAGCGGTGTATCGGCTGGCATTACGGATGTTGGGCAACTCGTCCGAAGCCGAAGACTTGACGCAAGAAGTGTTTCTCACCTTCTGGCGCACGGAAGCCTACGATCCGGCTCGCGGTTCGGTGCTGGTGTTTCTGCTCACAGTGACGCGATCGCGGGCGATCAACCGCTTAAAGCAGGTAAAATCGCAGCAAAAACTCTTACAACGCTGGCAACACAATCGACTGACAAATGCGCCCAATATCCCGCTAGAAAATGCGTCTCTGACGGAACTCTCGCATCATGTCTCAGAAGCATTGCAAGCCTTACCTGACAGCCAGCGGCAGGTATTAGAAATGGCTTACTATGAGGGGCTGAGTCAGTCGGAAATTACTGAGCGGTTAGACATTCCCTTGGGTACTGTGAAGACGCGATCGCGCCAGGGACTCTTAAAACTAAGACAATTATTGAAAGGCTGGGTAGAGTAACGATGGAACCCCTTGAACATTCTGAACAATTGGAAACTCTACTGGCGGGGTACGTTCTGGGCGACCTGACTCCCGCAGAAGCCGCTCATGTGAAACAGCTTTTAGAGCAAAACCCAGATCTGCTGGTTGAACTACAACGCCTGCAATCTACCCTGGCAGTGTTACCGTTGTCATTACCTGTCACCTCACCTGCGCAGCAGTTAGAAACGCGGATTCTGCAAGCGGCTCAAGCGGAAGCTTCTACAGTGACTCATTTTCCCACCAAACCGAAAGGTCAGATGAGACTGCGATCGTGGCAATGGGGCGGAGCGATCGCAGCGGCAATGATTGTGGGTTTAGGCATTGAAACTTACCAAGTGCATCAGAAACTGGCAGCGACTCAACTTGAAAATCATCGACTACATCAACAGTTGGCAACCACCCAGGCAACCCTCGATCGCATTCGTCAAAACGATCTAGCAACGGCCCGTCAGGAGTTATCCCGCTATCAGGAAGCGGTGAATCTGCTGCGTCAGCCCAATAACCGCTTCCTGTCCTTGAGAGGCACAAGTCCAAAGTTGCAATCTTCTGGCAGCCTGGTTATGGTTCCCACCAAGGCTTCTGCCATGCTGGTCTTACGGGATGTCGCCCCATTGCCGAAGGGTAAAGTTTACCGGCTGTGGGGATTTGTGAATGGGCAGAAAGTATCCTGTGGAGATTTTCTGCCGAACGATCAGGGTGACGTATTTCTTCAATTGCCGCTCGATCAATGGGGAGGAACTACCGAAGTCGTCGTCACAGTTGAGCCAGACCGGGCAATGTCAAAACCTGTAGGCGAAATGGTGATTACTGGAAGTTAACGGCCGGGACAATTAGGGTTTTTAAGATGAGCGGCAAGAGTGCAATACTTAGAAGATGACTGGTTTGTGACGATCACTGCTTAAAATTAGGTTATGGGAAGCAAAGCAGAAAGGAGCGATCGCTCTAGACCATTAACTCGAAAAGCGCGACCCTTGCGGTAACGGCAAAGCCGCACCCGTTTGATTACCTTGAGCTGAAGATTTGTCAATTATCACTTGCAATTCTGGGAGGGTGGGGGAAAGAGCGCGATCCTGATCGCGAAACTGCTGGAGGTCGTATTCTCCATCGACCAGAGTCCAAACGGTAAAGGTGGGTTGTTTGGGTAAGCTAGTTCCTTCAAGACTAAAGCGGTGGTACAGGATCATAGCCGCCAGGATGGAAGGGATGGCAACGACAAATGCGACAGGTAGCAAGCCAACTTCCCTTCAACGCTCCGTGTATTTCGATCGCCTCCAGTGCGTAGTGCGAACAAGTCGGCTGAAATCGACACCGTGCCGGAAGTAGCGGCGACACCAGAATTTGATAGCTACGGATAAGCCCTAAGAGAATAACTTTCATTGCACCAGGCCGAACTCGTCTCCAATGTCTCCCCTTTCTATCATAATTACGCTTGAACACTGCAAGGTTCAGCCCCCAGGATGCCCAGCTTAAATCACTTCAGCCAACTGGTTGCTTAATGCCTCGACATTAATTTCGTGTTGTTAAAATTTGCTTAGGAATGAGAATTAAATAAAGTAGCAAATTCTGTGGAATGGGCATCCTGCCTGTCACTCACAGCCGAGACGACTATGCCACTTTATTTAATCCATAGTACTTAGAGTAGTTTTGTCTGCGTTTGCGAGTTGAACTAATCCCCACAATTTTCTGCAAGATGCATGATTTGAACGTATACTAGAATGTCTGACTAAATTTTGAATTTAGAGGAAGGTCAATGTCGCGTTATCGAGGTCCACGCCTCCGAATTGTGCGCCGGTTGGGAGATCTCCCCGGCTTAACCCGTAAATCGGCTCGTCGAGCTTATCCACCTGGTCAACATGGTCAAGCCCGCAAGAAACGTTCTGAATACGCAGTGCGTCTTGAGGAGAAGCAAAAGCTTCGCTTCAACTATGGTGTGACCGAACGGCAGTTGCTTCGCTATGTGCGAAAAGCGCGTCGGGCAGCAGGTTCCACAGGACAGGTACTTCTGCAATTGTTGGAAATGCGGTTGGATAATACGGTCTTTCGTTTGGGAATGGCTCCCACTATCCCGGCAGCCCGTCAGTTGGTGAATCATGGCCATGTGACTGTGAATGGTCGCGTTGTTGATATTCCCAGCTACAATTGTCGTCCTGGTGATGTCGTCGGTGTTCGAGATACCGATCGCTCCCGCAAATTGGTGGAAACAAATCTCCAGTTTCCCGGTTTGGCTAACCTACCCAGTCATCTGGAGTTTGATAAATCCAAGCTGGTGGGTAAGGTGAATGGCATTGTCGATCGGGAGTGGGTTGCCCTCCAGATCAACGAACTGCTGGTGGTGGAATACTACTCCAGACAGGCCTAAGCAATTAACGGTTTTAATTTGGATTTTCCGCGGCATTTCATCATTCTTCCAAACCTCCTGGTCCGTCAGCTAGGGGGTTTTTTGCTAGAAGCGCTAGAGTTGATCTATGAGTGACAATAACGGCTACAAAATTATTAGTGATAATCGTCAGGCTCGGTTTCAGTATGAGATTCTGGAAACTTACGAGGCGGGCATTCAGCTCGTGGGCACTGAGGTGAAATCGGTGCGGGCGGGCAAGGTGAACTTGAAGGATGGATTCGCGCTGGTGCGGAATGGAGAAGTGCTGCTGCATAACGTCCACATTTCGCCCCACCACACCACAAGCCAGATTTTCAATCATGATCCACGGCGTACCCGAAAGCTGTTGCTGCGACGAGATGAAATTCGCAAACTGGTGGGCAAAGTCGAGCAGCAAGGTTTAACTCTAGTGCCCTTGAAGATGTACCTCAAACGGGGCTGGGTCAAAGTGGATGTGGCGTTGGCCCGCGGTAAAAAGCTGCATGACAAACGGGATGACATGCGGAAGAAACAGGATCAGCGCGATATGCAGCGGGCGTTGAAGAATCGCTAGAAATCATATTCAACTCGAATGGTAGACAAAAGTACCGCGCAGGCTGGAGTATACTTTTGTGAAGTTGAAGGCGATCGCGATCTGAACAAGGAGTAAAGATGTACATCGTACAAATTGCCTCTGAGTGTGCCCCCGTTATCAAAGCCGGAGGTTTGGGCGATGTGGTGTATGGCTTAAGCCGCGAGTTGGAAACCCGCGGGCATACCGTCGAGATTATTCTGCCTAAATACGACTGTATGCGCTATGACCATATTTGGGGCTTACATGATGCCTACAAGGATTTATCTGTGCCCTGGTATGGAGCCGCGATCCACTGCTCGGTTTACTGTGGTTGGGTGCATGGGCGGTTGTGCTTCTTTATTGAGCCGCATTCGGAAGATAGTTTTTTCGATCGCGGCATTTACTATGGGCACAACGATGACAATATGCGGTTCGCCTTCTTCAGCAAAGCCGCGCTGCAATTTCTGCAACAAGCTGGTAAACGACCTGATATTCTCCACTGCCATGACTGGCAAACGGGGTTAGTTCCAGTCATGCTGTACGAAATTTACCAGTGGCATGGGATGGGCAATGTGCGCGTCTGCTTCACCATCCACAACTTCAAGCATCAGGGCATTGCTGGCACCGAGGCGCTGACAGCAACTGGGTTGAATCGCCCAGAATATTACTTTGAGTACGATCGCCTGCGAGATAACTTCAACCCGTTTGTCCTCAACTTTATGAAGGGCGGCATTGTTTACTCCAACCACGTCACCACGGTATCACCACACCACGCTTGGGAAGCGCACATGGGCGAGTTTGGGTATGGCCTGGGACACACCCTACACCAACATCAACATAAATTTAGTGGAGTGCTGAACGGGATCGACTACGACGTGTGGAATCCAGCAGTTGATCAATACATTCCTGAACCTTTCAGTAAAGCCGACTTAGAACCGAAAGCCTTGAGCAAAAAAGCGCTGCGGGAGCGCCTTTGGTTGCAACAGGCAGATAAACCGATCGTGGCTTACATCGGTCGCTTGGACGATCAAAAAGGGGTGCATTTAGTCCATCACGCGATTTATTACGCTCTGCATCGCAATGCTCAATTTGTCTTGCTTGGTTCACCGACAGAAGCGGGAATTGCATCCTGGTTCTGGCATGAGAAGAATTTTTTGAACAACAACCCGGATGTGCATCTGGAGTTGAGTTTTAATGAGGAGCTGTCGCACTTAATTTATGCTGGGGCCGACATGATTGTGGTGCCTAGCAACTTTGAACCCTGTGGACTGACTCAAATGATCGGCTTGAAGTACGGTACTGTACCGATCGTGCGCGGCGTTGGCGGTTTGGTGAATACGGTGTTTGATCGGGATTTTGAGCTGGAGCGTCCATCGGAAGAGCGCAATGGTTACGTATTTTATCAAACCGATTTTCAGGCGTTAGAATCCGCGATGGATCGGGCGATCGGGTTGTGGTATCACTACCCAGAAGAGTTTGAAAAGCTTCAGCTGCAAGGGATGGCCTACGACTATTCCTGGAATCAACCTGGGGCAGATTATTTAGGGATTTTTGAACATATTCGCCACAAGTAAACTCTGGCCAGGCCCTATTGCATGCGATCGATTGTGCGATATTGAATGGCCTCTGCCACGTGTTGTGGTTTCAAGGCATCTTCTTCGGCTAGATCGGCGATCGTGCGGGCGACTTTCAGGATGCGATCGCTAGCTCTAACCGATAGTCCCAACTTGCGAATTGCCGCCTCCAGCAAGTTTCGCCCAGATGCTTCCAATTGACACCACTGCCGCAGATGGCTGACTTGCATTTCAGCATTGCATTTCAGCGGGGTTCCCTGGAAACGAACTTGAGCGCGATCACGGGCTGTCTGTACCCGTATCCGCACGATTTCTGAGTCTTCCCCATTGGGTTGTTGCGTGACTTCCTCGGGCTTTAATCGATTCACAGCCACCTGGAGATCAACGCGATCCATCAACGGGCCGGATAACCGCGCCCAATACTGCTCCCGCGATCGCGGCGTACAGGTACAGGGCTGCACCGTATCACCGTAAAATCCGCAAGGGCAGGGATTTGTACTAGCGATTAAAGTAAACTGAGCTGGAAATGACACCGATTGGCGCGCGCGCGAAATACTGACATGCCCATCTTCCAGCGGTTGGCGCAAAAATTCCAGCACGTCTCGCTTAAATTCAGTTAATTCATCGAGAAATAAAATCCCTCGGTGGGCCAGGGAGATTTCTCCAGGTCGAGGAAAGCTGCCGCCGCCGACAAGCGATGGGCCAGATGCCGAATGGTGTGGGCTGCGAAAAGGGCGCGCTGTCACCAGGGAACCTTTATCTTTCAACAAGCCCGCGACGGAATGAATCTGGGTGACTTCCAGTGCCTCTTCAAAACTGAGGGGCGGCAGGATGGAGGGTAAACGCCGCGCTAACATCGTTTTTCCAGACCCGGGTGGCCCCACGAAAATTAAATTATGGCCACCTGCGGCGGCAATTTCTAGGGCACGACGAGCATGAGATTGGCCTTTTACATCTCGCAAATTGGGCCCTATGAAGCGCGATCGCTCCAGTTCTTCCAGGCCATTCACTGCGGCTGGCAGAACTTGTTCCGGTGCCGCTAAAAATTCTCCCACTTCTGAAAGATGCTTAAAGCCAAACACCTTCAGCCCTTTCACAACGGCAGCTTCGCGCGCATTACCCGCAGGCACAACAATCCCTGTCAGGCCCAGGCGCTTGGCCGCCGCGGCGATCGCCAAAACTCCGGCGACCGATCGTAAACTGCCATCGAGTGATACTTCGCCCAAAAACAAAAACTCATCCAACAGATCGGTATTGACTTGCTCTGATGCCGCTAAAATTCCGACACTGATGGGTAAATCAAAGCTAGGGCCCTCTTTCCGTAGATCTGCGGGAGTTAAGTTCACTACAACTTTACGCATCGGGAACAAGTAGCCAGCATTTTTAGTCGCTGCTCTTACACGTTCCTTTGACTCCTGCACTTCTTGTGACGGCAATCCAACTACCACAATTCCCGGTAGCCCGCCGGCAATATCGACTTCAACCCCGACTTTGACGGCATCAATTCCAACTAAGGCTGCACTCCAAACTCTAGCCAGCATAATTCTCACGATCGCGACTAAATTAGAGTGCCCAAACGAAAAGCCAGGAGTTGACTTGCCAAGGGATACCATCCTTCGTCTCCCCTGCAAATAACATCCAGTGCACCACCAGATATATTAATAAGAAGTATTACGTTTATCCCATTCAACTTCAGGCTGAATTCGGGAATCCCATACCAAATTCATATAACTATTAACTTAAAGTAGGAGTGGTTAGGTATCCGTTGTACTTGGTAGCAACTACAGGTACAAATTGTATAAGCAAGATGATTTTGAACGTTAACTATGTCATGGTGAGTAATTCATTTGACCAAGGTAATAATGTGGCGGCTTTGAGATGAACCAAAACAGCCAAGAAGACTGAGCTAAACTTGAATTTCCTTGCTATCGTGGTGCATCCTAAAAAGGCCTTAGCTCAAAGCAGTAAGCATCCCAAACGAATTCAGAGCAGGTTCGGTGAGTTGGATTGTAGAGGTATGGTTGTGACAAACGAGTACATCGCGAAATCTAGGATCACTCGTTGGAGGAATTGGCTGATTCAAGCGATTCAGAAGTTTTTTAGACCAGTTAAAACTCACGATTACAGTCAGTCTGCCAACGGTTCAGATTATGTTTTTGAAAAGGTGGCTGGGGAAAGTCGAAAAGGGTACATGACGGCTCAAAAAAGAGGGGTGAAAATTGGCGATCGAGTATTACTTTTGCAAAAGGGAAAGCTGGAAGAATACTATATCCAAGAGCTGAATTATTACTCATCTCCCAACGATATGTGGATAGCCCTTCTGATGAAACTCAATCTGTAAATTCGATACACGCGGATCTTGTGCCTTTTGATACGGAACTTAAACGATAAGTGCTTTATTCAGCTCGTAAGGCATTTTTGAAGAACTGATGAATTTTAACTTGTTTAAGCATATTCCCTATTTTTTCGGTATATTCTCCTAAAGAGCGTTACTCAAATCGCAATCTTTCTTCACTACTTCCGTTGTTCGATGTCTGAGCTTGCTATGACAAGTCAAAGGTTTCACCTACCTTCATTACATAACTATGAAAGCTTCACGACAGTTAAACAGCCCTAACAAAACCGCATTTTTTGCTTGTTAAGCCCCATTTAACTTTGCATTAGGCTAAGCAGCGTTGGTACTCTGTGTTTTTACGCAGTTGGCTACACCCTGCCGAAAGCTTGCCTAGTCGACGATGCGGTTGGCGGGAAACTCATGAGGTTGGAGATATGGTTTCACAAGCCGTTATAGAAATGAATTCGAGCAGTCATTCCCGTACCAAGGACATCATCGGAAGTCCAGTTACGGCGCTCCCTTTTAGTGAACAGATCGCTTTGATGTTGAGTTGGGCTAGGGAACGCAGTAGCAAAGCTGTCTGTATTGCCAATGTCCATATGCTAATTGAAGCGTATCAGCAGCCAGATTTCGCGACTATCTTACGGGAGGCAGATCTTGTTACACCCGATGGGATGCCGCTGGTTTGGATGCTGAAGATGTTAGGTGCGTCCAATCAAGATCGAGTTGCGGGTTTGGATGTCCTCAATGCAGTTTGTACAGGCGCGCCAGAACACAATATCAGTGTTTTCTTTCTTGGCTCTCAGCAAGCCATTCTGGACAAGATGAAAGAGCGCTTGGAAAGGGAATTTCCCGAGCTGACGATCGCTGGGATGGAGCCGTTGCCGTTTCGGCCAATGACTCAAGAAGAAGACGAAACACTTATCCATAAGATCAACGAGAGTGGAGCTGGGATCGTTTTTGTGGCGTTAGGTTGCCCCAAACAAGAAGCCTGGATTGCTCAACATAAAGGCCGGATTGATTCTGTCATGATTGGCTTGGGTGGTGCTTTTCCAGTCTATGCAGGAATTCATAAACGGGCGCCACTCGTCGTGCGATCGCTGGGATTTGAGTGGCTTTACCGCTTGCTGCAGGAACCGCGTCGCTTGTGGGGACGTTATCGGCGCACAATCCCCATTTTCATTTGGTTAGCGGTTAAACAATTACTCACCTCAATGAAACAAACGTCAGCTCAAAGTTAGTTTCAACTACGTTCACCTTGGCCATGTTGTGCCGTTCCCTATTTCATCAACAAGGTCAGCTTTTTTTACCAGTTTGTGAATTTTAAGACTAGGAGTTTATTGATATGACGGGCCAAAAACGTGCCTTGATTACCGGGATCACAGGGCAGGATGGCTCTTATTTGAGCGAATTCTTGTTGGACAAAGGGTACGAGGTGCATGGCATTATTCGCCGCACCTCGACGTTCAATACCGATCGGATCGACCATATCTATGAAGATCCTCATCAAGAAGATGCCAAACTTTTTTTACACTATGGTGATTTGACCGACGGCACAAATCTCCGTCGCATCTTAGAGGAAGTGCAGCCTAACGAGATTTATAACTTGGGCGCTCAGTCCCATGTGCGTGTTAGTTTCGACTCGCCTCAATATACAGTTGATTCTGTCGGTATGGGTACACTCCGCTTGCTGGAAGCAATTCGTGAATACCAGCAGCGTACAGGGATTGAAGTTCGTTTCTACCAGGCTGGTTCTTCCGAAATGTTTGGGTTGGTACAAGAGATTCCTCAGAAGGAAACCACTCCCTTCTACCCGCGTAGCCCCTATGCTTGTGCCAAAGTCTATGCCCATTGGCAAACAATCAATTACAGAGAGTCTTATAATCTGTTCGCCTGCAATGGCATCTTATTCAACCACGAATCGCCCCGTCGAGGTGAGACGTTTGTCACCCGCAAAATCACTCGTGCGCTGGCTCGCATTGTTGCTGGCCAACAAAAGAAACTCTATCTCGGAAACCTCGATGCAAAGCGCGACTGGGGTTATGCCAAAGACTACGTGGTGGCAATGTGGTTGATGTTGCAACAAGACCAACCGGATGATTATGTGGTTGCGACTGGTGAAACTCACTCAATTCGCGAGTTTTTGGATGTTGCATTTGGGTATGTGAATCTAGATTGGCAAAACTATGTCGAGTTTGACGAACGCTACTTACGACCCGCAGAAGTTGAGTTGCTAATTGGTGATCCAGCCAAAGCAAAGGCTAAACTCGGCTGGGAACCCACGGTTACGTTTGAACAACTGGTGCAACTCATGGTGGAAGCTGACTTAAAAGCACTGGGTTTAGTCCCCCTCAATGGCCATGTGGTGCAGACTGTGAATGATGTTGCGACGATTCGGGCAGTATCAACCAGTTTGGTGTCGTAAGTTAAATATTCTGTATTCGATTGAGGAGTTCCAGATGACGATCGCACCCCTTGAACTTGCTGGCAAACACATCCTCGTCACCGGAGGCGCAGGGTTTCTGGGTAAGCAGGTTATTAAATACCTTTGTGAATCCGGGGCTGATCTCAATAAGATTACAGTTCCGCGATCGCGCGATTGCGATCTCCGCAATATGGAGAATTGCCAACGGGTGGTCGATCAACAAGACGTGGTTATTCACCTAGCTGCCCATGTTGGCGGCATTGGGCTGAACCGCGAAAAGCCTGCTGAGTTGTTTTATGACAACCTGATGATGGGTACGCAACTAATTCACGCGGCTTACCAAGCCGGGGTGCAAAAGTTTGTTTGCGTGGGAACAATTTGTGCCTACCCCAAGTTCACGCCTATTCCATTCAAAGAAGATGACTTGTGGAACGGCTACCCTGAAGAAACCAACGCCCCCTATGGCATTGCCAAGAAAGCATTGTTGGTTCAACTACAGTCTTACCGCCAGCAATACAACTTTGACGGCATCTATCTACTGCCTGTCAATCTGTACGGGCCAGAGGATAACTTTGATCCCCGGAGTTCGCATGTCATCCCAGCCTTGATTCGTAAAGTCTATGAAGCACAACAACGGGGTGACAAACAGATTCCAGTTTGGGGCGATGGTAGTCCCACCCGTGAGTTTCTATATTCCGAAGATGCAGCACTTGGAATTGTCATGGGGACACAGCACTATAGTGATGCGGAACCTGTGAACCTGGGAACTGGCTCTGAGATTTCCATCAAAGATTTGATTCTGTTAATCTGCAACCTGATGAAATTCGAGGGCGACATCGTCTGGGAAACTGATAAACCAAACGGTCAACCCCGTCGCTGTCTGGATACGGAGCGGGCAAAGCAGGCATTTGGATTTGAGGCTCAAGTTAGCTTTGAAGAAGGGTTGAGACGAACGATCAATTGGTACATAAAAAAATACACCTAATGGCACCAACAAATAACTGCCATTACAGGGCGCAGGCTAGATGTGTAACGTTGCTATAAATATGAGAAAGTTTTCCATCATTACTCCATGCTTTAATGCAGAGAAGTATATTGGGGAGTCTATTTCATCTGTCATCAACCAAAGTTCTATCCTTTCTGGACGTGCAGAGCTAGAGTACATTATCTGTGACGGAAATTCTGCTGATAATACGATAGAAATAGCTCAAGGATTTCAAGAGCATCCGAACTACAAATCAATAAAGCTAATTTCCGAATCAGATACCGGAATGTACGAAGCTCTTACTAAAGGTCTTAAAATGGCTTCTGGTGATATCTGTGCCTACATTAATGCTGGTGATCTTTATAATCTCACAGCGTTTGACATCGTGCTTGAATTATTTGAATCTAAGAGAGTATCTTGGTTAACTGGTTATGATTTTTGGTATAACGAAGATGCTCAAATTACCTCTATTTTATTACCCTATAAGTATCGTCAAGCATTCTTTACTTTCGGTCTTTATGGAACAGTTTTACCTTATCTGCAACAGGAGTCAACCTTTTGGAGTGCTTCATTGAATGAACTGATTGATTATTCCTATCTATCCAGTTTAAAGTATGCAGGTGATTTTTACTTGTGGCTGGAGTTTTCAAAGGTTGAAGAGTTGAAGATTGTTCAATCTTATCTCGGTGGCTTTCGTATTCATGCTGGGCAGTTATAGCCTATTTCAGAATTATGAGGTACATCTAATAGAGTAGAAAAGACATGACAAACTGATGAAAGCTTACTCCGTTGACCTGCGTCAGAAGATCATTGAAGCCTATGAG